>Ga0224508_10000303_pt1 | contig 49977 bp, 42 predicted proteins | sample SF_Jan12_sed_USG_4_FD_170157 | JGI IMG/M metagenome (GOLD analysis project Ga0224508, IMG submission 170157) | Sediment microbial communities from San Francisco Bay, California, United States - SF_Jan12_sed_USGS_21 | ecosystem: Environmental > Aquatic > Marine > Sediment | place: USA... | reverse complement strand
CGGCAATCCCTGGCCCATCTCGGCCGAGGAAATGCGAACTTCTGCGACGAGTCCTTTCTCGGGGTCCTGCCACGCTTCGACCTCGGCGGTTGCCTTGTCCGGTGCGCCGCCGCCGAGCCCCGTGTTCTTGTAGCCGACAGCAAGTCCCCAGGCCAGGCGCTTGTGGCCTTCATCCCAGGTCCAGCGGAAGTCGCCGGCGCGCATGTCGGTGTCGACCTTCTCGATGCATTCGAGCAGGCCGACGCTTTCGCGCATGACCTGGCCAGTCACCGTGGTCGAGCCGACTTCGAGTGCGTTGATGCGACGGAACTCGACGGGATCAAGGCCGAGTTTCGCGGCGAGTGTGTCCATGTTGCTTTCGGCCGCGAAACAGCTCTGCGTGACACCGAAGCCTCGGAAGGCTCCGGCGGGGACGTTGTTCGTGTACGTCGCGAAGCAATCCACGCGCACGTTCGGAATATCGTAGGGACCCGAGGCATGCGTGGTTGCACGTGTCAGGACCTTCTCACTGAGGCTCGCGTACGCGCCGCCGTCGCCGTAGAGCGTCGCCTCGACGGCGACCAGTTTGCCGTCGCTGGTTGCGCCCGTGCGCATGCGAATGACGGTCGCGTGGCGTTTCGGGTGTACGAGCAGGCTTTCCTGGCGGGAGTACAGCATCTTCACAGGCCGCTGGGTCGCCTCGGCAAGCAGTGCCGCATGGATCTGGCCCGTGATGTCCTCCTTGCCGCCAAAGCCTCCGCCCATGAGTGTGGCGACGACGCGCACGTCGTCGGACGGTACACCAAGCGCTGCCGCGGCCTGGTCGCGATCGGCGTAGGGAATCTGGCTGCCGACGTAGATCGTCGTCTTGCCATGCTTCGCCGTTTCGCCGCGTTCGGCCAGCGCGTCGCAGACGCCCCCAAAGCGCGTGGGGTCGTAGCCGGCCGGCACACCGATCGAGCATTCGGGCTCGAGGAACAGGTGCTCCGTCGTCGGTGTTCGATACGTCTGGTCCACGATGACATCGGCTGCCGCGAATCCGGAATCGATATCACCCTTGCGGACCTTGATGTGCTTGAGGAGGTTGCCGTCAGGCCGTTCCTCGTGAACGTGCGCCGCGTCCGGCTGCAACGCAGAGATCGGGTCCGCAATGGTCGGGAGTTCCTCGTACTCGACGTCGATCAGGTCGAGTGCCGCGGCCGCGATGTCTTCGCTGTCCGCAGCGACGATCGCAATGGCGTCGCCCATGTAACGGACTTTGCGCCCACACAGAACCGGCCAGTCGACGCTGACAACACCGTGCGCGTTCCGGCCCGGCACATCCTCATGTGTGAGCACGGCGTGCACGCCATCGAGGTCTCGCGCAGCGCTGACGTCGATGGATACGATACGGGCATGCGGAACGTTGGCTCGCTTGGTGCGCGCGAACAACATGCCCGGGAATGTATAGTCGTCGGTGAAGCGAGCGGTCCCTCGGATCTTGGCCAGTGCATTGGGATTCGGCCGCGGCTTGCCGACTTCTGTCTCCGGTGCACGCGTCACCGGCAGGTAGGGCTTAACGTCCTGGCCGGAGGCCTGCAGGATTGCGTTGATGACGCTCTGGTAGCCCGTGCAGCGGCAATAGGAGTCCTTGAGCGCTGTGCGGATGTCGTCTTCGCTGACGGTTTCGCCGGCGGCAGCCTTGCGGTCGAGCAGGCCCTTGGCGGTCATGATGAGTCCGGACGTACAGATTCCACACTGCACCGCACCGTGCTCCAGGAAAGCCTGTTGCAGAGCGTGAAGATTGCCGTCCTGTCCGAGGCCTTCAATCGTCTCGACGCTCCGGCCCTGAGCCTTGAACGCCGGGTAGACACACGAGACGACGGCCGTGCCATCGACGAGCACGGTGCAAATGCCGCATTCCGCTTCGGCACAACCGATCTTGGTGCCGGTGAGTCGCAGGTCTTCGCGTAATACATCGGACAGGTAGCGCGACTCGTCGACCTCGATATCGACGGCATTGCCGTTGACGGTCATCTGCAGGCGGCTCATGACGACGCTCCTGCGCGCTGCACGGCCGTTGCAAGGATGAGCGGCAGCCAGGTGCGGATCATCGACTCACGATATTCCTCGGTCGCGCGATACTTGCTCGTTCGTAGTGAGACGTTTTCGAGCGCAATGTCGGCAGCCTTGTTGAACTGCTCTTCCGACGCGGGTTTCCCAATCAGAACCTGCGCGGCCGGTTTGGCGTACCACGGGACCGGCCCGACCGGGCCCATGCTGATCCCGGCCGAGGTGATCGTTTCCCCGTCCATCTGCAGGCGCGTCGCCATCGAGATGATGGGCAGGCACAGACCTTGCGGGCGCATGACGCGGTGAAATGCAGTGCCCTCGTTGTCGGCGGTTCGTTTGAATCGCAGGCGCGTCAGGATCTCGCGGTGCCGGTCGATAATGCTGCGGCCCGGACCAGCAAATGTGTGCTTGGCCGGAACCCAGCGTGCGCCGTCCGTCCCTGTAATCTCGACGTCACCGCCGAGCGCCATCAATCCGATGGTGCCGTCGCCGGCGGGCAGGGCGTGCGCAACATTGCCCGCCAGCGTGCCGGTGTTGCGAACCTGGGGGCCGCCGATAACGCCGCAGCTCTCTGAGAGGCACCGGCCGTAGCGAACGATGCGCGGATCATTGACGATGCGTGTGTGAGTGACGCCGCAACCGATAACAATGTATTCGCCGTCTTCGGCAATGGTGTCGAGGCCTTCTATCCGTGTTGCATCGACGATCGCCTCGATGGGCCGCCGCAGGCCCCGCCGCGTCTCTACCAGCAGGTCTGTACCGCCGCCGATGACCCGCGCACGGCCGTCGTGGCGCTGCAGGATGGCCAGCGCGTCGGCAACCGTGTCAGGAGCATAGTAGCTATTCCAGGCAGTACTCAATCTATTTCCTTTTCAATGCCTTATCAGGCAATCCTCGACCAAATTCTGGGTGCTCGTTCGGCGCATTTGGCGCGGATTTCGTCCTCATCGAGGTGTGGCAGGCGACCGTCATCGACGATGACCTCGCCGCGCGAAATCGTCGTGCGCACTCGCGTAAAACTGAGTCCGAACAGCAGGTGTCCATAGAACGTGGCCGCGTTCAGCGGCGTGAATGGGACGTAGTCGGGGATGATGATGTCGGCGAGGTGGCCCGTCGCGAGCATGCCGCGCGGTTCGCGGAAGAGCCGGTTGCAGATGTCGCGGTTGTTCTCGAGCAGGATCTCGCAGGCCTCACCGAAGGCGACCGTCGGGTCGCGGTGGTAAGTGCGCTGGTGCAAGTACATCGCCCGCGCCTGCGAAATCATATGCGAGGACATACCGTCCGTGCCGACGCCGACCAGGACGCCGTGCTTGAGCATGTCGAGGATCGGTGCGACGCCCAGGCCGTTGTTCATATTCGACTCGGGGTTATTGACGAGCATCGAGTTCGTCGAGCGCAGCAGATCGAGTTCGCGGGAGGCGAAGTGCACACCGTGCACGAAGATGGTCTTCGATCCGGCAATGCCGAAGTCGAGGAAGCGGTCCATGACGCCGCGCCCGTAGCGCTCCATGGTCGTCGTGACGTCGATCTCGTCTTCTGCTGCATGCACGTGGAAGCCGGCGCCGAGCGAGTGGCCCACTTCTGCGCAGCGATCCAGCGTGGGTGTGCCGAGGGTTAACAATGCGTGCAGGCCGAACATGGCGGCCATCTGGTCATCGTCCGAATCGGCGCACTTGCGGATGTAGCGTGCGTTCTCCTGGATGCCCTCGCCGGGATGATTGCGGTCCGAGACTTCGTAGCTCAGGCAGCCGCTAAGGCCGACATCGCGGAATGCGCGTTCAACCTGGTCGAGGCTGCCGTCGACGCAGGACGGTGATGCGTGGTGGTCGATGATCGTGGTACAGCCGGCGCGTGCGGCATGCATGATCGCCAGCAGGGCAGAGAAATAGACGTCCTCTTCGTCGAGCGCCTTGTCCAGTTTCCACCACAGATTTCTGAGTGTTTCCTCGAAGTTTGTAGCGGGCGGACCGGGCGGCGTGAAACCGCGGGCGAAGGTCGAGTACAGGTGGTGATGCGCATTGATCAACCCGGGCATGACGAGGCTGCCGTGAGCATCGATGGTGCGATCGACCTTGTACTTGTCGTCGGGGAATTTGCCGACGTCGACAATATGATTGCCCTCGATGAGGATGCTGCCATTCCCGATAAAGCGATTTTTCGTGTCGAGGGTGACGAGGTGGCCGTTCTTGATCAGCAGGGATTTCATGTCATGCCTCATTTACAGGCAGGAATGGCCGCGAGTGCCGCACACCCATAAGGAGAGTGTGCATGTCGGCGTGCCGTGCATCCGGGGCTTCCTGCCGGTCATTGAGTTCAAGGTGTTCGGTGGTGCCATCGCTGCGCGCATCGATGCCCCAGGTGTCGCCCTCCTGGAAGATCATGTAGGCGTTGTCGGTCTGCGCGTTGAAGTCGTCCTGGTTCAGATACAGACGAGGTTTGTCCCGGTAGGGTGCGCCTGCCGTGGGGCAGAAAGTCGTGCAGTTGCCGCACTCGTTGCAGAGGTCGGCAAGGACGGCCACCTGGTACGGCTGGTCGCGATCGTTGCTCCGGTACGTAAACAGGGCGAGGTTTGGACAGACGCCGACGCAGATACTGCAGTACGTGTGGCAATCGAGGCACCGCGCAGCCTCGGTGCGCGCCAGGTCGGGCGTGTACGTGAGCATGACCTCGTCAAAATTGCGTCGCTCCCCAACGGGCCTTTCCGGCGCCCGTACTCGCCGCAGCCTGTGGCTTCGCCGCCGCAGCAGATCTGCCAGTTCGGAGTCAGTTGCTCCATTCGGAAATTGGGCGACTGACACCTTGTTGCCCAGGATACTGTTCGCGATGGCTTTGCCGGCCGCGGCGGCCTTGACGATTGTGGCCGGGCCGTCGTTCGCCACGTCGCCACCCGCGTAAACGCCAGGCAGTGAAGTCTCGAAGGTCTCGGGGTCGACGGCGATGTAGCCGCGCTCGTTGATGGCGCACGCTTCGCCTTCGAGGAAATCGAGCACCGCGCTCTGGCTGATGGCCAGGATCAGCGTATCGACGGGCACGTCGAATTCTGAATCGGGCACTTCGACGGGCATCCAGCGACCTGAGTTGTCGCGGTCGTCGGAGAGCTGCATGCGCCGGCAGCGTACACCTCGCAGTTTTCCGTCTTCGACGATCAATCGGTCTGGTTGTGCCAGTTCAAGGACTTCAATACCTTCTTCGAGCAGCTGCGCGATTTCCTCGCGGTCTGCGGGCATCTGGTCGATCGTGCGTCGGTAGATCAGAGTGACCTTACGATCGCCGAATCGCCACGCAACCCGGGCGCAGTCCATGGCCGTATCGCCTGCCCCAATGATGCCGACGTGTTCGCCGATTTCCTGGTCCTGCCGTTCCTTCGACTGTCGCAGGAACTGCAGTGCGTCGAGCACGCCCTCACCGTCACCGCCGGCCAGCGAGAGTGTCTTGCCGAGCTGTGCACCGGCCATGATGACGATGTTGCCGAAGCCATCCGCACGCAATTGTGAAAGCGTGATGTCGCGGCCCACGCGGGTGTTGAAGTGAACCTCGACGCCCAGTTCCTCCAGCGCCGCGTAGTCTGTCTCGAATACGGCCCTGGGTAACCGGTACTCGGGCACGACACCGCCGACCATGCCACCGGCATAGGACTGTTCCTCGAATACCTCGACCGTGACGCCGCCCCGGGCCAACTCAATGGCGGCAGACATGCCACCCGGACCCGCACCGATAACGGCGGCCTTCGTTCCCGTTGTCGCGGCTACGTGCGGGCTTTCGATGTCGCGCTCGCGATCAACGATGAAGCGCTTGATGTCGCGAATTGCGACCGGCTCATCAAGATGTGTGCGTACGCAGGCCTCTTCACACAAGTGGTCGCAGATCCGGCCAAGGGTGCAGGGCAGTGGGTTATCCGCGTGGACCGTGCGCTGTGCCTCGACAATATCGTCGTCGCACACTGCAGCCATGTACTGCGGGACCTTCTGTTCCAGCGGACAGGCGTCGACGCACGGTGCCTTGATGCAATCGAACGCTTCGAGCTCACGCCCGGTCTTGCTGCCCGAGGTCACGAATTCGGATTTCATGTTATCGGGATCGGTGCAGACGTCCCTGGCGTAGCGGCGGAGGTTGGCGAGCGCATCGTCGGGTTTAATCGACACGTCCCTGACGGCTGCAATGTAGTCGAGGAGCCGCAGGTAGCCGCCGGTCTTCAGCAGGTCGGAGCAAACGGTAATGGTCTGCATGCCGGATCGTAGTAGATCTGCCGCGTTGTGGCAGCTCGCACCGGCAGAGAACGACATGGGTAGCGACCCGTCAAACTCCTCGGCGATGGTCGCGGCCAGGTTCACGGTGACGGCGTGCAACGGACGTCCGGACAGGTACATCATCTCCTCATCGGGGCTAAAGACCGTGCGCCGGTTTTCCACCTCGAGCGTATTTGACAGCTTGACGCCGAACTCGAGGTCGCAGCCCCCGGCTGCCGACTGCAAGCGGCGCAGCATGGGTACCGCGTCGTCGTATTTGAGGTCGTGCTCGAACGCGATGTCGGGTACAACGACGTCCGTGAATTTCAGATCCCGGTTAATAAGTGAACGAACACGATCCGGACCCAGCAAGGTAGGATTGCATTTCACGAGCGTATGCAGCTGCCGCTCGTGGAGCAGGTACTCGCAGATTCCCTCAATCTCACCCGGGGGGCAGCCGTGCATCGTTGACAGCGTCACGTTGTCGGACAGGCGGTCCGGAATATCGATGTCGCGAACGGCCGGGTAATAGTCGGCTACCTGGTCGACGATCTCCTGTTTCCTGTCAGAGCAATCCGCAACCCGGTCCAGGAACCACTGCATGTTGGGCTGGCGAATGCCCGCAAGGTCGTAGCCGACGCTTAGGTTGAACACGACAGCCGGGTCGCCCGGGAATCCCAGCCTGTGATGCAGCGCGTGCACGAGCACCCAGGCACGCACGTACTCCTCGAAGGACTCGTGGATTTTCAGTTCCTGTGACCATTCAACGTTGTAGCCTTCATCTTCCATATCGATGCAGGGTTTGCTGACGTTGAGCTCGTCGAGGGTCTGGACCGTCTTCAATTCGATGTAGCGGGCGCCGCACAGCCATGCCGCCACGATGTTCTGTGCCATTTGGGAGTGCGGACCGGCAGCAGGGCCGAACGGCGTGTCGATCGCCTGTCCGAACACCCGCGTGCGGTAAGGTGCCTGTGGGTCGGGCGTATAGAAGTGCTGCTGCGGAATGCCAAACGCGGAATCCCGGGTTTCCAGCTCCCTGAACAGCCACCTCGCGAGCTGGTCTATCCCGATCGGGCGAAACAAGTCGGACACGCGCAGTTTCCTCCCGATTTATTGACGTATCATGGATGCACTTACCCGTGTCAATTGAACCGGAAATGCCCAGGCCACCAAATACGCGGTTGCCGCAGGCGAGCGTGGGCAAGCCGCAAAAAGAAAGGGAAATCAATATGATGAAGAAATCGATCCTGGCGCTGGCACTCGTGCTCATCGCCCAATCAGGGGCCGCTTCCGACGTCGAGGAAGTCACGGCGATGTTGCATGATTTCCTCGCCAACTCGGACACCCGGGCGGCGCACGAGCGCTTCTGGGCCGATGATCTCGTCTACAGTTCTTCGGCGGGGCTGCGATTTGGCAAGGCCGATATTCTGAAAGGCTTTGATACACCTGATGATGAGGAAGCCGCAGGCGATGACGAAAAGGATGCCGACGAGGAACCGGCCAGGGTGTACTCCGGGGAAGAAGTGGACGTTCGCCTATACGGTGATGCGGCCGTCGTCGCCTTCAAGCTGGTAGGTACACCTACGAATGAGGCCGCCGGGGCCGATGTGCTGTACTACTACAATACCGGCACATTTCTGAGGCGGGACGGTGTCTGGCAGGTCGTCGCGTGGCAGGCGACGAAGATCCCTCCGCAATGAGAGCGTATGTCCGCGGGCAACAAAGACGTTGAAATTACGGCGGTCGGCAGCGACCGCATCTTCACCCAGGCGCAAGCACTGTCGCCGCCCGCGGCAACCTACACTGTTTCTGCGCGTGGCAAGCCGCCGCAGCTGCCGGTCTTCGCTTATTTGCGCAAGAACTACGGCAACGTTCCACTCAGAGAGATCGACAGCCTGTTCGGATTCGTCGAACGCAGTGCCCTGTACGGCGGTCGCGTCTTTGCAAAACGGGAACTCTCAGAGCGCGATATCTACCAGCTCAACAATGCAGGGATCGGTGTCCGCCTGCCGATGTCCAATCACTACGTCGAGCGTGGTGAGTATCTCGAGAACAAGCGCTTGCTGGCCAAGTACCACCGGCCCGGCAATTCCATTATCTGCACGAGCGACGACCTGGCGCAGTGGATCCGCGATGACTTCCCGGACTACCGGCTCGACGCGAGCGTCATCAAGAACGTCAAATCGCAAGAGAAGATTGACGAAGCCATGAAGTTATACGATTCGGTCGTGCTGCCAATGAGCATGAACGAGGATCTCGAGTTCCTGGAGAGTATCGAGAATAAGGACAAGATCACGCTGTTCGCCAACGCAGGTTGCGCGCTGACCTGCCCGTCGAAAATCTGCTACGTCTCGATATCGAAAGCGAACAAGGGCGAGGAGGGCGGCCTCAAGTGCTCGCAGAACCTGAAAGCGCGCGAGATGCACGGCATGGTCGACTTTCCGCTGGAGCCGTACATCAAGCTTGGCTTCCACCGCTTCAAATTGCTGCGTGCGCGGCCCGGCTCCGTAACGGGTTTCTAAACCCAGTCGAAGTGTGCCGTGAAGTGCCGCAGGAACTGTGGCGCTTTCACGATCTTCATACCTCTGATCGCCTCGCGCCGTTCCCACACGAGCTGGATCGCCTCGAGGACATAGTCCATGTGGCTCTGTGTGTATACGCGTCGCGGAATCGCCAGTCGCAACAGGTCCAGCCGTGCCGGTTGTTCTTCACCCGTGTGCGGGTCGAGGCCAAACATGACCGTGCCGATTTCGGCGGTACGGATACCCGCCTCGATGTAGAGCTCCACCGACAAGGCCTGTCCCGGGTACTGCAACGGTTCGATGTGTGGCAGGAAGCTGCGCGCGTCGAGGTACACGGCATGGCCGCCCGCAGGCGCCATCACGGGGATACCCGCATCTCTCAGGTGCTGCACGACGTAGCGTGTCGACAACAGTCGGTAGTCGAGGTAATGCTCGTCGAGCGTTTCGCGCAGCCCGACGGCAATGGCTTCGAGATCGCGACCGGCCAGCCCGCCATAGGTCGGGAAGCCTTCGGTCATAATCAGGATGTTGCGTTCCTTGCTGGCCAGTTCCGAGTCGTTGGTGCACAGGAAGCCGCCGATGTTGCCGAACGAGTCCTTCTTGGCGGACATCGTGCAGCCGTCGGCATAACTGAACATCTCGCGCGCGATGTCGATCGGCGCGGCATCGGCATAGCCTTCTTCCCGATGCTTGATGAAGTTTGAGTTCTCTGCGAAGCGGCAGGCATCGATGTAGAACGGTATCCCGGCGTCCCTGGCAATACGACTGACCTCGCGAATATTGGCCATCGACACGGGTTGCCCGCCACCCGAGTTGTTGGTGACGGTCACCATGATGACGGGGATGCGCTCGGGGCCGTACTCGGCGACGAGTTTTTCGAGCGCCTCAGTATCCATGTTGCCCTTGAATGGGTAGTCCGAGGTCAGGTCTTCGGCTTCCTTGCAGGGCAGGTCGACGGGCTGCCCGCCAACGAAGTCGATATTGCCTCGCGTCGTGTCGAAGTGTGTGTTGTTCGGCACGATCGAGTCCGGTTTCACCATGACGCCAAATAGAATGTGTTCAGCGGCACGTCCCTGGTGCGTCGGGATCACCTGCTTGAAGCCGAAGATGTCCTTGACCGTGTCGCGAAAGCGATACCAGCTGCGCGCGCCGGCGTAGGACTCGTCGCCACGCATCAATGCGCCCCAGGCCTCGGACGACATGGCGCTTGTGCCCGAGTCGGTCAGCAGGTCGATGATGACGTCCTCGGCTCGTAGCAGGAACGTGTTCAGGTGTGCGTCGCGGATCAATGTCTCGCGTTCGTCGCGAGTTGTGAGCTTGATGGGCTCGACCATTTTGATCCGGAACGGCTCGATGATGGTCTTCATACAGTGCATGTTAGTTGCGAAAGAAACCGATTTTGATAGGGGAAATTACTGCGATTAAATTAGTTAATACTAATGTATAGTTCGCGCATAAAAGACATCAGCCCATTCCAGGAGCGTTTATGAAATTCGGCACGCGTTGGCCGCCCATCCCGGCCGGCATTCTCATCGGCATCAGCATGCTGCTCGCGTTCGTCGTGGCCGGTCGCGGTATCGGTGCGAGCGGCGCCATGACCCGGCTCGTAGCCTGGGTCCAGCACGGCCTGTTCCCGCGGGCAACCGAGCAGAGCGCCTACTTCGGCAAGTACTTTGCCGATGGTTCGCATCCTCTCAACGACTACGTCGTGTTCCTGCTGGTCGGCTTGCTGATCGGCGCGTTCGTCGCGGCCTGGCGCTGCGGCGAACTGCGCATGGAAGTCCTGCGCGGCCCGAACATCACGACACGAAACCGCCTGTTGCTGGCGCTGGCGGGCGGCGTTATTTCGGGTTTCGCCGCACGGCTCGCGCGTGGTTGCACCAGCGGGCAGGGCCTGGTCGGTGGCGCTGAGCTGTCGGTCGGTGCCTGGGTATTCCTGATGAGCGTCTTTGTCGGCGGCTGGATGGTCGCCTGGTTTGTGAGAAAGCAATGGATATAGCAGCTCCCTTTGCCAAGACCGGCGTAATCGAGGCGACGACGAACCTGTGGCTGGCCATTCCGATCGGCATTATTTTCGGGTACGCGCTGTTCCACGCAGGCTTTACAGACTCGCGACGCATCGCGTGGGCGTTCTACTTCAAGGATGTCGGTGTTCCTGTCGTGATGTTCTCCGCGATCGTGACCGGCATGGTCGGGCTGTGGGGCCTGAGCCTGCTTGGCCTGATCGACATCTCCCTGGTGTACATGCTGCCGACCTATCTTGTGCCGATGGCCGTCGGCGGAGTGCTGTTCGGCGTCGGCATGGTTATCGGCGGTTATTGCCCCGGGACCGCGATTGCCGCGGTTGCCACGGGCAAGATCGATGGAGTGGTATTCATCGGTGGCTTCCTGATCGGGAGCCTCGTGTTCGGCGACTTCTTCCCGGTCTGGGGCGACTTCTACAACAGCCATTACCTGGGTGCGTTCCGCCTGGACCAGGCATTCGGGATCAGCCTGGGGGCGACCGTACTGCTGATTATCGTCATCGCCGTAGTTGGCACTATTTCTATGATATTCGTGCAAGACTTTGTTTGGGGAGAGAAAAACACCATGACGAAGGCGCGCCCATTCAAGAAACTCCAGGGCGTGCTGGTCGCCACGGCTCTTGCGATTGGTATGATCTTCGCCTTCTTCCCAACCGAGTCATTCATCGATGACACTGTTGAAAGGCCGTTCTACATCGTGCCACGTGCCAATATGATCGAGGCGGCTCCGTGAAGCGCCGCGAGTTCATCAAGCTTTCATCCGCCGCCAGCGCAGGTGCCGTCGTATCGCCGACGCTCATGCTCGGTGGCTGCGCGAGCAAGCCATTGCCGGGTACGGGCACCGTCAGCAAAACACCGACCGTTTGTGACATGTGTTTCTGGAAGTGTGCCGGCGACGTGTACAAGGAGGATGGCGAACTCTGGAAGATAACCGGTAACGAAGACGACCTGCACAGCGGCGGGCGTCTCTGCACACGCGGCACCGGTGGTCCCGGCGCGTATCTCGATCCTGATCGTCTCAGGAAACCGTTGATGCGAGTCACGGTCGATGGGCGGCAGACGTTCCAGGAAGTGTCATGGGATGAGGCGCTCTCATTTATCGCCGCGAAAATGCAGGGAATCGCGGATACGGTGGGACCGGAGCGCATGGCGCTGTTGCATCATGGCGCCGGGGGCCATCACTTCCTCCACCTGTTGCGGGCATTCGGCTCCGACAGCCATGCCGAACCCTCTTTCGCGCAATGCCGCGGACCGCGCGACGTCGGTTTCCGGCTGACCTTCGGTGAATCGGCGAGTTCGCCCGAGCGCACCGACATGGCGAATGCGCGTTGTATCGTCCTGCTCGGCTCGCACATCGGCGAAAACCTGCACAACGCGCAGGTGCAGACGCTGGCGGATGCGATTAACAAGGACGCGACGCTGATTACCGTCGATCCGAGATTCTCGGTGCCTGCGGGCAAGTCGAAACACTGGTTACCGATCAAGCCCGGCACTGACATCGCGTTGTTGCTTGGCTGGATGAACGTGATCATCGAGGAAGAGCTTTACGACAAGGGCTACGTCGAGCGCTACACCTTCGGTTTTGAGCAACTGGCTGCGCATGTGCGTCGGTACACACCGGAGTGGGTGTTCCTTGAGACTGGCATTCGTCCGGATGTCATCCGGGAGACCGCTCGGGAAATGGGCAAAGCTTCGCCCGCCACCGTGGTTCATCCGGGGCGCCACGCCACGTGGTACGGCGATGACACGCAGCGCAGTCGCGCTATCGCAATTCTCAATGCCCTGCTCGGAAGCTGGAATCGCAAGGGCGGCTTCTATATCCCCGAGAAAGTGGATATGCCGCATTACCCGCTGCCCGCGTACCCGAAACCGAATCTCAAAACGGGCGATGCTTATCCCGGCAAGTGGCCATTTGCCAGCCAGGGCGTCACCAACGGCGTCATCGAGGCATCCATTGGCGACGATGCATTCTTCAAAGGCTGGATGGTCTACGGCACCAACCTGCCACAGACGATTCCCGGCGTCGCCGCGAAGCTGCGTGCCGCTGCCGAATCGCTGGACCTCGTGGTCGTCGTCGAGACCATGCCATCAGAGATGACGGGCTATGCTGATGTCATTCTCCCCGAATGTACCTATCTCGAACGCTATGACGACATCCGCAACTCGGGCGAGCGACATCCATCACTGGCTCTGCGCATGCCGGCCTTCGAGCCGAAATACGAGAGCAAGCCGGGGTGGTGGATTGCGAAGCAACTGGGCGAACGCCTCGGGCTGAAGCGATACTTCCCGTGGAATGACTACGCCGACAAGCTGGACTGGGAGCTGCAGCAGGTCGGGAGCTCACTCGAGGAGATGCAGAAGATCGGCGTCAAGAACTTCCCGCGCAAACGGCCGTTGTATTTCCGCGATGGCCAAAACGTCCGGTTCTTCACGCCGAGCCGGAAGATCGAACTCTACTCGCAGCAGCTGGCGGACAAGGGTTTCGACCCGATGCCGGTGTACACGCCGCCAGAACCGGTTCCCAGCGGCTTCTACCGACTCAACTACGGCCGGATGCCAGCGCACACGTTTGGCAAGACAACGAACAACCCGCTGTTGTTCCAACTGGCGCCGGAAAATCAACTCTGGGTGAACCCGCTCGTCGCGAGTGAACATGGGTTGGAGAGCGGTGAGTACGTGCGCCTGGGTTCGCGTGAAGGCGCGATCAGCAGCAAGATTCGTGTGCGCGTGACCGAACGGATAGGGCCGGACTCCGTATTCATGGCGCATGGTTTCGGCCACAAGTCGAAGCGACTGCGCCTGACAGCGGGGGCCGGTGCGGACGACTCGGAGCTTATGACCAATATCAAAGTCGACCCGATCATGGGTGGTACGGGGATGCGGGGTAACTTTGTTACCTTCGTCAAGCAGGCGGGAGGTGAGTCGTGACTCGCTTTGCCATGGTGATCGACACGCGCACCTGCATCGGTTGCGGGGACTGCGTGGTTGCCTGCAAAACCGAGAACAATGTGCCCGAAGGCCTGAATCGCGACTGGGTTGTCGAAGCAACGCGGGGCACCTATCCCGATCTCAAGACTGAGTTCCGTTCCGAGCGCTGCAACCACTGCTCGAACCCGACCTGCGTGACCCTGTGTCCAACCGGTGCGAGTCATCTCTGGAAGGACACCAATATTGTGCTCGTGGAACCCGAAAAGTGCACAGGTTGCAAAGCCTGCATTGCTGCGTGTCCTTACGATGCGCGCCTCGTTATGCACCCGGATGGGTACATCGACAAGTGCACGTTCTGCCATCACCGCGTGGAGCAAGGACTGGACCCGGCCTGCGTATCGACGTGTCCGACGGGCTGTATGCACTTCGGCTCGCTCGATGACCCGCATAGTAAGGTCAGCCAATTGTTGAAGACACGTGATCACAAAGTGCTCAAGCCCGAGACGGGTAATGAGCCCAACGTTTACTACCTGACCTAGGGGCCTGGAAAAATGACAGAAGAACTGTTTGTCACCGCCAGGTCGAACGAGCTGATTGACCCCGGTTTGCATATCTGGACCTGGGAAGTGGCCATGTACCTGTTCATGGGTGGCTTGACCGCAGGCGCCATGATTTTCGCCGCGCTGGCGATCGCGCGCGATAAAGTGCAGGTGGCTCCATTTGCGGCAACGCGCCTCGCATTGTTTGCGCCGGTACTGTTGTCGATCGGCATGACAACCTTGTTTCTCGATCTCGAGCACAAGTTGTTCGTCTACCGGTTCTACACGGCGTTCACGATTACGTCCCCGATGTCCTGGGGTGCCTGGATTCTCATCGTGGTCTACCCGATTTCGGTCCTGCAGATACTCTCGACGATTCGCGCAGGGTATCCGGCACTCGCGTCGATGGTGGACAAACTCGCGATTGGCAGGATGGCCGTCGACTGGTGCGAGCGCAATCGAATGCAGATCGCATTGTCGGTTATTCCATTTGCCGTGGCGCTCGGTATCTACACAGGCATTTTGCTTAGCGCGTTCGGCGCGAGGCCGTTCTGGAACTCGGGTGTGCTTGGCATACTGTTCCTGGTCTCGGGAATGTCGACGGCTGCGGCGATGGTCGTACTTGTCGCCAGGCAACATGCCGAGAAAGCCCTGTTCACGCGGATTGACCTGGTGTTGATCCTGGCAGAGATCGGCCTGGTGGCACTCATGCTGATCAGTCTCGCGTCGGGCTCGGGCCAACACATTAACGCGTTGCAAAGTGTGATGGGCGGTCCCTACACGCTCGAGTTTTGGTTATTCTTCGTCTGCATCGGTCTATTGATACCGCTGGTGATCGAGACCCTGGAAATATCAGGACTGAACAAATCCCTCGTCATGCTTGCGCCGGTTCTGGTCATCATAGGCGGGTACGCCTTGCGGCAAGTTGTCTTGGATGCCGGGCAGGAGAGCACATGGACTCACTACGAAACTCAATACAGTTCAGAATTGCTGGAGCGTTTGCATGAAGAAGACCCTTAAAGCGACTTTGCTTTCACTTTCGGTCGCATCGGCGGCTGCCTGCAGTCCGTCTGCCAAATACGACGTGTCCTTGATCGATGTGGCGCAAGCTGCGGCGCGCGAGGATGATCGCGTCAGCGCCCATGAACTGGCGACGTGGCTGATAGAGGGACGCGGCGATTTCAAACTTATTGATGTGCGTACTCCCGCAGATTTCGAGAACGGCAGCATAGGGGACGCGGAGAACATCCCAATTGCGCAGATCGTGTCCGACGAAACGTTGGCGCGCTTGCCGGGAAATCGCATGCTCCTCATGTACTCGAACGGTTCCGAGAATGCGGCCAAGGCCGCGGTCATGTTGCGTCTGGCGGGATTTGATGCCCATCTGCTGGTTGGTGGGTACACAGGCTGGCACGAACAGATACTCAATCCCGATATTTCGAGCGAGGCGTTGGACGGTGAGAGCCTGCAGGTTTCGGAGCAGCGCGCCTATGCCTGTTACTTTGTCGGCGAACGCTCGGATACTGCCGAGTTGCCGGCCAGCAAGCCATTTGTTCCGCCGGTCTTTGACGAGACCGAGGAACTTGAAGACTTGCCGCCGCCGGCCGAAGAAGGCTGTTAGTACCTGGTTGTTACTTCAAGGGAGCCGCAAGAACGGCTTCCATCTCGTCCTTGTTGAGCGGCCGCTGGCCATCTCTTGCGGCCGTGCCACCCAGGCTGCCATCGATGTTGGTCCACGCGTCTGCGGGCAGGCCGTCCTGCAAGGGTGAGCGATCCGGTGTGAACTGAATCTCGCCGCCGCGAAGTTCAATCGCTCCCTTACCAAGCCCAAGTGCGATGCTCGAGCGATGGCAGGACTCGCAGGAACGCGCGGCGCCAATCGTGTGTGGCGAGATCGGCGCGAAGGCCCTGACGAACTTCTCGTCCTCCCAGTCAGGGTGGACGAGCGTCATGATCATTCCCGGAATAAACAACTCGATGCGGCCGTCTTCATTGACGCCAAGTGCGCCCACGTCGTTGTGAAAATCCGAGCGCTGTTCGTTCCAGCGGCCGGCGGTTTCCCGTTGCTCAATGTGGTCCCACTGGCGTCCATCGGCATCATATTCCATGTGGCAGCCAAAGCACTGCGGTGCCCACTGACTATGACAGGTCGCACACTCTAGACGCTCGTGCGCCGCGTCGTGCACCTGGTCGTCTGTCCCCTCAATTCCGTGACAGTCACCACAACTCGCGTCCACAGCATCGCGCTGGTGCACGGCGTCACCCGCGGCCGCCATGAGGTCGGTTCCCTTGTGACATTCCGTGCAGGTCATACCCGCCGTGAAGTGCACGTCGGCGGGTTTGCGCTCTACGTAGCGCCCGTCCGGAAGGCGCAGGTGTGACGGAGTTGGGGTGTCCGTCCCCAAGTCAGGGTGGTTCCCTGGTGGATTGGTTTCGGCCAGGCCCGCGTAGCTCAGTGAGATGCGTGCCGAGCGAGAGTGGCAGCCAAAGCAGCGTGCGTCGGAGACATTGCGCGTCAGGGCAGGGTGAGCGTCGTCGGGATAGTCGTTGATGTGACAGGCCAGGCAACCGCCGCCGCGATCGCTCACAGGACTCAGTTCATGTGCCTTCTTCTCCTGGCCCAGATGGCAGCTCGCGCAGAGTTTCCTCAGCATGGAGTCGGCGGGACCGTGACCCAGTGATTGGAGATTTGCGTGCGCGACGTCGCCCACATCGCCGTCAACGAGTCGCCTCGTAACCTCGACCATACCGCGGCCCGTGTTCATCAGGCTGTGTTCGACCGATGCGACCTTTTCGGCGTGGCAGGATCCGCAGGCTTGTGCTGCATTGTCGAGATGGCCGGGAAAGCCCGTCATTCCGGCATGCGCTTGTGCCTGGTTGGTGCTCTGGTCGTTGCCACCATGGCATAGCGTGCAGTCGGCAGCAGCGAAAGCGTGGCCCGCCGCAAAGCCGGTGCGTTCGAGCGCGTGGCAATCGTTGCAATTGTTACCTTTTGCGCCTTGCCACGTACACAGGGCGACAGTCAGAAAACACAGGAAAATCAAGCTTCGGCAAGTCACATCGAGATAGTAATAGTACTAATGTTGCTATGGAACTCGATCGCTAGTATTGGTCCCGACCATGACTTCCAAAGACCTGACACAGCGCGCAGACCTGACGCGCCACGGCCGAGGTACGGGAGCGCTGCGCACGCGGCGCCCCGATTACGTCGATTTTCTTCCACCCTGCAATGACGCCTGCCCCGCCGGGGAGAATATCCAGGCATGGCTGGCGCTTGCCCAGGAAGGTGATTACAAAGCCGCCTGGCAGGAGTTGGTGCGCAATAACCCGTTGCCCTCGATTCATGGACGGGTTTGCTACCACCCTTGCGAGGATGCGTGTAACCGCATCCACACGGACAGTTCCGTCAGTATTCATGCTGTCGAACGTTTTCTTGGCGACCTTGCGCTCGAAAAGGATTGGCAGTTCGAGAAGCCCAAAACGAAATCCGGTAAGAAGATCCTGGTCGTCGGTGCCGGACCGAGCGGACTGTCGGCTGCCTACCACCTTACGAACCTTGGTCATGACGTCGAAATTCGCGAAGCCGGGCCGGTGGCCGGTGGAATGATCCATTTCGGCATACCGGCTTATCGGATGCCGCGCGACGAATTGCAAGCCGAGATTGATCGCATCGAGAACCTGGGTGTGAAGATCACGCTCGATCATCGCGTCGATGACGTGTTGACCGAAAAGAAAGAGGGCGGCTTTGATGCGGTCTTTGTCGCTGTCGGTGCGCACATCAGCAAGAAGATCGATATTCCCAACCGCGACGCCGGCAAGATTCTGGATGCCGTGTCGTTCCTGAGCAAGGCCAAGGAAGGTGACCCACCCAAACTCGGTCGGCGCGTCGCTATTTATGGCGGCGGCAACACGGCGATGGACGCCGCGCGCACAGCCAAGCGGCTCGGTGTGGAATCGATGATTATCTACCGTCGTGACAGGGGCAGTATGCCGGCGCACGACTTCGAGGCGGACGAAGCGCTCGAAGAGGGTGTCAAGATCAACTGGCTGCGCACGATCAAGGAGATCGACAAGTCGACATTCAAAGTCGAAGTCATGGAGCTCGACGAAAACGGTCGGCCTCAGCCCACGGGCCAGATCGAAGAACTGGAGGCCGATTCCCTGATCCTGGCAGTGGGGCAGGACACCGATACGGCGTTCCTCGATTCCGTACCGGGTATCGAGTTTGACTGGGACCGCACGGTCAAGGTCGACGACAACATGATGACCGGTCACGTCGGTATCTTCGCCGGCGGCGACATGGTACCGAGCGATCGCTCTGTAACGATTGCCGTTGGGCACGGCAAACACGCCGCGCGCCACATCGACGCGTTCCTTAAGGATTCGAAGTACGTCCGCGGACCCCGTCATGACCTGATTGGACACGAGCGCCTGCACCTCTGGTATCGCACGCATGCGCCCCAGGTTGAGCAGGATCGCCTGCCGCTCGCCGAGCGTGAAGGCTTTGACGAGATTCTGATGAACCTGTCCGAAGCAGAAGCGCTGTTCGAGGCCGGACGTTGTCTTTCCTGCGGCAACTGCTTCGAGTGCGACGGCTGTTACGGCGCCTGCCCGCAGGACGCCATCATCAAACTCGGCAAGGGCAAGCGCTACAAGTTTGATTTCGACAAGTGCACGGGTTGCGCCGTGTGCTTCGAACAATGTCCGTGCCATGCGATCGAAATGATCGATGAACCGCAAAGCGAAGAGGCGTCAGCATGAGTGTGAAACGCGCACTGGAAGGCAACGAGGCTGTCGCGCGCGTCGCTTACGCGGTTAGCGAGATCTGCTCGATTTACCCGATTACACCGTCATCCGCGATGGCGGAGTCGGCCGATGTCTGGTCGGTGATGGGCAAGAAGAATATCTGGGGTCAGATCCCGGATATTATCGAAATGCAGAGTGAGGCAGGGGCGGCCGGTACGGCGCACGGCGCCTTGCAGACAGGCGCGCTAACGACGACGTTTACCGCGTCGCAGGGCCTCATGCTCATGCTGCCGAACATGTACAAGATTGCGGGCGAGCTGACCTCGACCGTATTTCATGTGGCGTCGCGCTCGCTGGCGGCGCAGGCATTGTCGATCTTTGGCGATCACCAGGACGTCATGGCCGCGCGCACGACGGGCTTTGGATTGCTGTCGGCATCCTCTGTGCAGGCTGCGCAGGACCTCGCGCTGATCAGTCACGCTGCGACATTGCAGGCACGCGTACCGTTCATACATTTTTTCGATGGCTTCCGCACTTCGCATGAAGTCAGCAAGATCGATCTTGTTTCCGACGACGAGATCCGCGCGATGATCGATGACGATCTCGTTTACGCGCATCGCCAGCGGGCATTGAACCCCGACAACCCATTCATCCGCGGTACGGCACAAAACCCTGACGTGTATTTCCAGGGCCGCGAGAGCGTCAACAGTTTCTACGCGGCAACTCCGGGAATCGTCCAGGAGATGATGGACCGCTTCAGGAAACTGACGGGCCGCGGCTACAAGTTGTTCGACTACTACGGCGATCCCGAAGCCGAACGCATTATTGTGCTGATGGGATCGGGCTCGGAAACGGTTATGCAGACGATCGATGCGCTGCCCGAGAAGGGCGTCGGCATGGTGAACGTACGCCTGTACCGGCCGTTCTCGAATGAGCATCTGTTTGCGGCACTGCCGGGCACGACGAAGTCGATTGCCGTGCTCGATCGTACGAAGGAAATCGGTGCGAGTGGCGAGCCGCTGTACCAGGACGTCATCACAGCGCTGGCCGAAGCCAATATCAGCGGCAGACTCAAAACGCTGCCGCGCGTTATCGGTGGCCGCTATGGCTTGTCATCCAAAGAGTTCACGCCGGCGATGGTCAAAGCGGTTTACGAAGAACTCCTAAAGGATGAGCCGAAGAACCACTTCACGATCGGTATTAACGACGACGTTACGCATACAAGCCTCGACTACGATCCGTCATTCCAGATCGAAGGCGAAGAAGCAACGCGCGCCTTGTTCTTCGGACTTGGCGCGGACGGCACTGTTGGCGCCAACAAGAACAGCATTAAGATTATCGGCGAGAATACCGACCTGTATTGCCAGGGCTACTTCGTCTATGACTCGAAGAAATCGGGTTCGCGCACGGTGTCGCACCTCAGGTTCGGGCCGGAGCCGATTCACTCGCCCTACCTGATCCAGTCGGCGAATTTCATTGCGTGCCACAAGTTCGACCAGGTCAACAAGATTGAGATCCTGAAGGATGCCGCAGATGGCGCCGTCTTCCTGCTCGACAGCCCATACGGGCCCGATGAGGTTTGGGAGTACCTGCCGCAACCTGTGCAACAGACGATCATTGATCGCAATATTCAGTTGCACGTCATCAACGCCACCAGCGTTGCCCGCGACGCGGGTATGGGCAAGCGCATCAATACGGTCATGCAGGCCTGCTTCTTCGCGCTTTCCGGAGTGTTGCCACGCGATGAGGCCATCGCGCAAATCAAGAAAGCGATCGAAAAGACCTACCATGCGAAAGGGCAGGCGGTCGTCGACAGGAACTTCGCGGCAGTCGATGCCGCGCTCGATCACCTGCACCAGGTAACGATACCTGCTAAAGCCTCGAACGAGCGTCCGCTGGACGACGTCGTACCCGCCGACGCGCCGCCATTTGTTCGCGATGTGACGGCGGTAATGATGCGTGGACATGGCGACGACTTGCCGGTCAGCGCGCTGCCCGTCGATGGCACCTATCCGAGTGCGACGACGATGTTCGAGAAGGGCAACGTCTCGGATCGCGTGCCGAAGTGGGAGCCGGACCTGTGCATCCAGTGCGGTAACTGTGCGTTCGTTTGCCCGCACAGCGTGATTCGCGCGAAGTTCTGCCACGAGAGCCTGTTTGACAAGGCGCCCGAGGGATTCCCGTCAGCGCCGATTACGGCACGCGGCTTCCCGGAAACACGCTATTCCCTGCAGGTCTACCTGGAAGACTGCACGGGTTGTAATCTCTGCGTCAGTGCGTGCCCGGTTCGCAGTGAGGATGACCCGGAGTTCCGCGCCATCAACATGACGGACAAGCGGCCGATCCTCGAGCAGGGCAAGACCGAAATCGAGTTCTTCGAAACGCTTTCCTACAACAATCGCGCCGAGGTCGATTTCTCGTCCGTGCGTGGTGCCCAGTTCCTGCAACCCCTGTTCGAGTTTGCCGGCGCTTGTGCCGGTTGCGGCGAGACACCGTACGTCAAACTTTTGTCGCAGTTATTTGGTCCGCGCCTGCTGGTCGCCAATGCGACGGGTTGCTCGTCGATTTACGGCGGCAACCTGCCGACGACGCCCTGGGCGAAAAACGATGAGGGCAGTGGACCGGCCTGGTCGAACTCGCTGTTTGAAGACAACGCAGAATTTGGTCTCGGCATGCGCATCGCGGCTGACCATCATATGACGATTGCGAAGGAACTCGTGACTGGGCTGAAGGAGGAGATTGGTTATGAGCTTGCCGACCGCCTGGTTCATTCAGGCCAACGCGTCGGCGGCGAAATCCGCAGGCAGCGCCGTCGCGTAGAAGAGCTGCGCAAACGTCTCGAAGACATTACGTCACGCGGGGAGAACAAGAAAGCCAAGGCCCTGCTGTCGATCGTTAATCACCTGATCCGCCGCAGCATCTGGCTGGTGGGTGGCGACGGCTGGGCCTATGACATCGGTTCAGGCGGTCTCGATCACGTGCTCGCGAGCGGCAGAAACGTCAACATTCTCGTCATGGACACCGAGGTTTACTCGAATACGGGTGGTCAGATGTCCAAGGCGACGCCACTGGGCGCATCGGCGAAGTTCGCCTCAGCCGGCAAGCGCATTGGTAAAAAAGACCTCGCACTGCAGGCAATTTCGAGCGGCAATGTCTACGTCGCCCAGGTCGCTATGGGGGCGAATCCGCAGCAGACGCTGCTGGCAATGCGCGAAGCGGAGGAATACAACGGACCGGCGCTAATCCTCGCGTACAGTCATTGCATCGCGCACGGCTACGATCTCAAGGATGGTCTGCGCCAGCAGCAACTGGCAACGGCAAGCGGTTACTGGCCGCTTATTCGCTACAACCCGGCGTTACGAGAGGCGGGCAAGAAGCCCTTCGTCCTGGACTCAACCCGTCCGATCATTCCGCTGCGGGACTATGCCTACAACGAGAACCGCTACAAGGTGCTGGTCAAGTCCAACCCGAAGGAGGCCGAGCGGCTCATGCTGATGGCGCAGGAGACCGTCGACCGGCGCTGGGCAACCTACGAACACCTGGCTAAACAGGATCCAGGCGAGTTCGAGCACGCCGGCCAGGGTGCGCGCTAGCAGCCCACTGGTACCAGGCAATAAAAAAGGGCGGGTCCCGAAGGATCCGCCCTTTCTCTCTAAACTGGTTAAGCTTAGATAGCTACGATGTTCTCAGCCTGCGGGCCTTTCTGACCCTGCGTGACAGTGAACTCGACTTTCTGGCCTTCGGCCAGCGTCTTGAAGCCATCGCCCGAGATGTTGCTGAAATGAGCAAATACGTCTGGGCCTGATTCTTGTTCAATAAAGCCAAAACCTTTAGCTTCGTTGAACCACTTTACGGTTCCGGTTGTTCTGGACACAATGTTTTCCTAATAAAAATAAAAATAGCCGAAATACTCGGCTGCGGGCAGTGTAGACACAATTGGGCTCAAGTCAATGAAAAATGTGATTTATTTACCGACTGAGCCAACATAGAAACGCCATATCAGCAGCACAAACACGGTATTAAGCAGGATGCCGAGCGCTCCAACCTCGGGCCCGAAGACGTGAGTTTGCTCAATGCCCAGCGCACCGGACTTCTCGCCAAAGCCGTACAGGGGGTAGTCGAGCCCGTTCCAGACAGCGTGGCAGACAGCGGGTACGAGGACCGATCCGGAGACCATGCGGAGGATGCCCCACACGGCGCCGAGCAAGGTGGCGTTCACCAGGTACACGGGAATCTCGGCGGCCGGAAGATCGAATCCCGTATCGAGCGAAATGGCAGAGATATGCCAGATTGTGAACGCCAGGCTGGTCCAGACCAGCACATAGGTATCCGAACGACCCGCGCGCTTCAGGGCGGCCCAGAGCCATCCGCGGAAGAAGCCTTCCTCCGTTATCAGGACCATGATGACGCCCGTCGAACTCATCAGCCCGATATTGGCGAGGGTCTTGTTCCAGTCAGTTGCCGTCGTGTTGACGGCGCCCGCAAGCCAGGCAATGACGGCCATCCCACCGAGTACGAACAGGGGGTATGCCAACGCCCAGGCGTAGTCGCGCGCGCCACCGAGGCCAAGGCCCATGTCGCGGCGAGAGAATTTCTGCAGGAACCAGAACAGCGCGGTGAGCGGGAACAGTGGCAGCGCGCTGAACACCGAGTAGCCGGTTGCGTCCATTGCCGTCGTGATCGCGATGGCCAAAATTATCCCGCCCACGGCTGGTCGCATTTCCGGATTCATGATTTGTCCTTTTCCAGGTTGATTGGAACAAGATGCTTGCGCGCGGCTTTTGGATGCAGGCGTGCATACCGCTTTCACATTATTGTAGCCGGTGGGAGTGATACTATCTGCCCAAGCTCAAGCCAGAGGGGTTTCAATGGAAATCAGTAACACGGACAGTATTCCGGGCCGTACGATCGTCCAGTTTTACGGGGTGGTGACGGGCAACACGGTGCGCGCCAAGCACATCGGCCGTGACATCATGGCCGGCCTCAAGAACATCGTCGGTGGTGAGTTAGTCGGTTACACCGAACTGCTGCAGGATTCGCGCAATGAAGCGACCGAGCGCATGATCCAGCAGGCGCAGTCGATGGGCGCCAACGCTGTTGTCAACGTACGCTTTGCCACGAGCTCGATCGCGCAGGGCGCTGCGGAGTTGTTTGCCTACGGTACTGCCGTTCGGGTTGAGTGACATGGATTCCGGCTTCCTTCAAACGCTGGAGGCAATCTTGAACTTCGGGTTGCCGATCTTCCTGCTCCTATTGGCGTATTTCGTTGGCACGATGCTCGAGCGCCGGCACTTTCGCAGCATTCGCAATCGCGAGTCCGAGTTTGCGCAATTTCCTGTTGTCACCTTCGACACAATGCCTGCCGACTGGACGGCAACGTCGTCTACGCTTGTCACTGGCAGCGTCGTGGTTTCGCTCGATTACTTCAAGCGTGTCATCGCAGGCTTGCGTGCGATCGTGGGTGGGCGCATCAAAACCTACGAACCATTGCTCGATCGCGCGCGGCGTGAAGCCATGTTGCGCATGATCGAGGAAGCGCGCCGTGATGGTTACGACGCCGTGTTCAATGTTCGCCTGGAGACCTCGCGGCTTGCGAATTCATCGGGTGAAGGCAAGAGAACCGCCGGCGTCGAGATGCTTGCTTTCGGCACCGCCGTGAAATTCACTTCTCGGTTTGCGCGCACGTCGTGAAGTTCATCCCACGCCAACCGCGTGAGGGGATCAACGTTTCCGACACGCATCCGCTGGTCGAGGCAGGGACGCTCATCGTCGGCTTGACGGCGATCTTCATCTGCATCGCGCTGCTGCTCATCTTCCTGGTCGAGATTGCACTGTATTTCGTTCCTGTCGAAAAGGAAGTGGCCATGTTCGAGAACTGGCTGCCGGAGGACCTCGTTACGGTGTCGCCGGGTGATGAGCGCCTGCACCAGACGCAGATTCTCGTGGACCGCCTGGCGTTCCACTGGGCGGACGCGCCCTATGAGTTCCGCGTCGAAATCGATGACTCCGATATCGCCAACGCCATGGCCTTGCCGGGTGGTCTCATCATCGTGACCGAGGGCCTGCTTGACCAGGTGGAGTCCGAGAACGAGCTCGCGTTTGTGCTGGGTCATGAGCTGGGTCATTTCCGCAATCGCGATCACTTGCGCGCGCTCGGCCGGGGCATCGTGTTGTCGTTGTTTTTCGCCGCGACGATGAGCAACGATGTGTCCAGTATCAGCCTCAGCGTGACGGACCTTACGTTGCGGGGTTTCAGCCGCAAGCAGGAGTCCAGGGCCGACGAATTCGGGCTCGCGCTTGTGTATACGCACTACGGCCATGTGAATGAGGCATCGAGGCTTTTTGAGAAGTGGGACGACGACGACAGCACCATGCTGGATGTAGTCTCTTACACATCGACCCATCCGGATGCCGGAGATCGCGTCGAAAGTCTCAAGGAGCAGGCACTTCGGGAGGGATGGCCTGTCGAAGGAGTGATAACTGAGTTGAAGTGGTAAGACTATGAACAGAATGACACTTGTATCAGGCGCGTGCTTCCTGCTGCTGCTCGCGGGAACCGCGGACGCAGAGGACAAACGCGGCTTCGCCGTCAACTTCGGCGTCGGCGCCAGCCAGATCATGGACAAGGACGGCGATGACAAGTTCGAGGGTAATGCATTCGGCTACACCATAGGCGGTGAGTACCGCTTCGGCGCGAACTTCGCGTTGGCCGGCAGCGTCTTCGGGCTCGGCAGCGCTGATGACGAGTTCAACGGCGTCGATACCGAAATCGAGGTCAAAGGCGGCGACGTCAAAATGCGCTTCATCATGCCCGTGACCGACGGTTTTGAGTTCTTTGGTCAAGTGGGCCACGCGTGGTATTCGGCGAACCTGGACCCGGGTGGCAGCAATGCCCCATTTGGCGACACGGCGGTTGAGTTCGGGCTGGGCTTCGATATTGGCAGCGGCAACCTGGCCGTTCGCCTGGCGGGCATCTACCTCGATGGTTCTTCCGATGAAGCGGGTGCGCTCGCGACGATCGGAATGAATTACCGTTTCTGACCTTTGCAGAAATGAAAAGGCCCCGCTGCTTTGCAGCAGCGGGGCATAGCCCAATGATAAGTCACGCGGGGGAGTAGGGGACTTATCTTAATCCTGGGGCTCAAGCAGGAAGACGCCGATCTTGTTCGCGGAGAAGACGTTGGTGTCAGCGTCGTAGTCGCCGCGTGCGTGCATTGAACGGGCTGCGGTAGCGCCGTCCAGGCTGGCCGTCAGGTCGTCAACGAAATCGACGAAATCCGTGTACATGCGCAGACTGTCGGCCGTCTTGATGTAGTAGACGCTGCGGCGTCTGTCGCTTGGCACGATCATCGTGTCCGAATCGAGCGCGGTCAGATCTATAAGGACCGGACCCTGCTTGATGTAATGACGTACCGCGATGGCGGCATTGTCGTTATCCAGCGCAATGCCATCCGGGCCAATGCTCGAGTACGGCGCTGTCGTTCCCTCGGCGCCCCAACCGATGCCCAGTGCACTGCGTACGCCCGTGTAGTCGATGACAGTGCGACCTGTGAAGTCTGGCGGCGCCATGCCGAACGCGCTCGGGAAACCCTTCGCCGCGATCGGTTTGCCGTCGGCAAAGTTGGCAAGCCTCAGGTTGCCTGTTTCGACCTCGTAGTTGTCGGGGTCGGCATCGAGGTCAGGCGATGCACCAGTGCCCGTGAAGTCGAAGATTCCGACACGGCGGCGATCGATACTGTGCAGCGTGATATCGGTCTGGCCCGTCATGACCGTGTTGACGATGCCAGTCAGGTGCGTCAGGTGCATGCGAACCGAACCCTGGGTTGCGTCAAACAACACCTGCGGCGCATTGGCGCCCATTGACGGCGTGGGCTGCGAGCCGCGGACCGTTACGCGTTGTCCGATCGAGATCGCATCGATACTGAAGTCACTCTGCCGGTCACCATCGCGGAAGACTTTCGTGTCCGGGCCGACTTCTACGACGACGTCGTCATGGAAATGGGCACGACGGTCCGACGGAATGATGGTCGCTCCGCGAATGGTCAGGAAGTTGCCATCGCGCTTGATCACGTTGCCGACAACGGCGTCACGTTCGATGCCGGGCACACTGGATCCTGCGAGTACGATGTCAGCCGTAAACTCGCGCTCTGTCACGCTGAGCGTGCCGGCGGCCACGGTCGGTGTGCCTTGTCCGGCGGCATTGAGTGCGCGGAGGCCGTCTATGCCTGAGAACACTTCCTCGTTTACCTCGAATTCGGTCTCGTCAGTCACGTGCACGGTGACGCGTCCGAAGTCGCCCTGCAGGTCGTGGAACGGACGAATCGCAACCGTGTAGGTCATCGCGTCTTCGCTGACGCTGACGAGCGGGCCGCGAACCCGAATGTCCTTCTCATCAACCGGTGAGACTTCAGCGAGGATGAATTGCTCGGAAAAGGCATCGGCTGGCGTTGGTACGATATCGACGGTGTGCGACGCTTCAAGATCGAAGTCGAGCTGCAGCAGCGCGGGACGTCCTCTCGTGACGATCAGCCGATCGCGGTTTGAAAGGTGAATTTTCAGTTCCGTTTGTGCCAGGACGTTACCGGCCATGTCCTTGACGATAGCTTCCTTCGACGCGTCGCCGGCTTCCACGAACACCTCCGCGTTCGCGTAGTCGAGGCGAATCGTGCCGGACACGTAAGTCCCCGGTGGCACGGTTGCTGCCGTTACGAGTTCGGTCAGGTCGACATAGTCCGTGAAGTTGATGCGCGTGGAACGCGGCAGCGTTTCAACAATGCGGCCGTTGGCTGTTTCGAGCTCCAGCGATAACACATCGACCGTGTAGTTGAGAAAGTCGCCGTCGGCGTCTGTCAGTGCAACGAGTACGGTGCCGCATTCAGCGTGTGTCGATGAGTTGGCCGGGTCACAGTCAGCCGTTACGACAGGTGTTATGTCACCGGTCGTGCCGGCACCACCGCCGCAAGCGGTGAGTATCAGGGCCGCCGTATACAGCAGTCCTCGGTAAGCGAGTTTCATGGCAATCTCCTTGTGCGTTTCGCGTCCTGGTTCAGGGCTATAACGGGATTCAGGCGGAATGGTTGACGTCGGATCGCACCCGCGTCTTATGTCAATCATCGATAAGGCAGAGAATTCAAAAAAATACAGCGACTTAGCTTGTATTCCTTAGCTAACGTGTCAAAATGTTGTCCCGTAATGACGAATCCGTCCGACACTACAACCGCCACGGGAATCCGACACCGCAAACCACGCGCCGGCGAGCGCACGCGTGGGGCCGTCGATGCGATGCAGACCAAGATTGCTGTCGGCATCCAAACGCTCGATGCGGCAAATTACGAGGACCAGCTCCAGGCCATCGTTGACGAGTTGCCTGACGCGACGGGCACCGACGCTGCATTCGTGGCGCTGATCGGAGAGGACGGGCTGGCGATCGAATCCGTCCTGTCCTCGAACAACGGATTTGCGCGGTGCAATCCAGGTTCACTGGCAGGAGAGAAGCTCAATGACTGGCAATGGTTGCGCAGCCGGCTTGGGCACCTGCGCGTCGTCGAGGTAGCCGATACGCTAAAAGGCCCGAAGGTTGCGCAAGACGACCTCGAACGCCTCAATGAACTGCGTATCGGCGCGACACTGATCATCGGCTTTTCCGTAAACAACGAGATCGCAGGTTTCCTCGGCATCGCCGACGAGCGCCCGGTTGAAGGCTGGGACGCCAATCTGCATCTGCTCATGAAGCTCTTTGGCTCCTCGCTGGCAGTAGGACTCGAGCGCGTACGCGACAAGCAGATTCTCGACGAGCTGCAGGAACGCAACGCGCTGGTCGCGATAACGGCCAACGACGGGATCTGGGACTTCGACGGCGCCGCGAAGCGAATCAACCTGTCGCGTCGCTGGAAGACCATGCTCGGGTACGATCCGGACGACGATGATGTGATGCTCGACTGGTACAAGCTCGTTCATCCGGATGACATAGCGCGGGTCCAGTCGCGCATGCGCGAACACCTTGAAGGCAATTCGCCGTTCTTCGAGTCCGTGCATCGGATGCGGCACCAGAGCGGCGACTGGCGCTGGATGAAGAGTCGTGCCAAGTGCGTCAATGATGCCAACGGACGCCTTATCCGGCTGCTCGGGGCCGAGGTCGACATCACCGAACGCAAACTCTACGAAGATGCGTTGTTTCGTGAAAAGGAAAGTGCACAAATTACGCTGCAGTCGATCGGTGACGGCGTTATCACGACCGACGCGAAGTGCAACGTGGAGTACGTCAACCCGGTGGCCGAAGAACTGACCGGCTGGAAGGTCGACAATGCGAGTGGGCGTCCGATCGACGAGATCTTCCGGGGTTTCCACGAAGAAACCTGTGAACCGCTGGAGAACCCCCTGGCAGTCTCGATTCGCCGTGATCGTGCGATCAAGTCAGTTCGACCCACGCTGTTGATACGTCGCGATGGCAATGAACTCTATATCGAGAGCACAGCCTCGCCGATTCGTGATGGCAAGGGCAACGTGACTGGCGGCGTGCTCGTGTTTCATGATGTCAGTGAGTCGCGTGACCTGAACCGGCGCCTGAGCTACCACGCGAGCCATGACATTCTTACAGGACTCGTCAATCGGGCCGAGTTCGAGAATCGCGTGGAGCGCGCACTCAAGAGCGCGAAAGCGCGTGAGACGTCGTATGCGCTGTTGTACCTCGATCTCGATCAGTTCAAGATCGTTAATGACTCCTGCGGTCACAGCGCAGGTGACGCGCTCCTTGGGCAGCTCGGTACCTTGCTCAAGTCGAAGATACGCTGGCGCGACACGCTTGCACGGCTCGGTGGCGATGAGTTCGGCGTGCTGCTTGAGAGTTGCAGCCTCGACGACGCCATGAACACAGCGGAAACGCTGCGCATGGCGATCGGTGAGTACAAGTTTGTCTGGGAAGAACGGACCTTCAGGCTTGGCGTGAGTATTGGCGTTGTGCCGATCACGGCAGACAACGAGGATGTCGCCGCTCTGTTGACCGCAGCGGACAGTGCATGTGCTGCGGCCAAGGAAGCGGGCCGCAACCGCATTCACAGTTTCCAGGAAAACGACATCGACCTGATGCGCCGGCGCCGCGAAATGCAGTGGGCGGCGCGTATCAACAATGCGCTCGAAGAGAATCGATTCGAGTTGTTCCGCCAGACGATTCTGCCTTTGCAGGCCGAAGAAGAGGGCGCGCACTACGAGATACTGCTTCGCATGCGCGACGAAAACGGCGGCATCATCTCGCCGGGGTTGTTTATCGAAGCGGCCGAACGTTACGGCATCACACCGAGTATCGATCGCTGGGTGATACGCAGCGCGTTCCGCTGGCTGGTGTCGGAGGCCGACGAACGCGAACGACTGTCGCTTTGTTCGATCAACCTGTCCGGCCAGAGTCTCGGTGACGAGAAGTTCCTGCCCTTCGTCGTCGACCAGTTCCAGATGAGTGGCATCGATGCGACCAAGATCTGTTTCGAGATAACGGAAACCGCGGCGATTGCAAGTTATTCGCAGGCGAATCGATTCATCAATGCGCTCAAGGAGCTGGGTTGCAAGTTTGCCCTTGACGACTTTGGCACCGGTCTCTCGTCATTCGGTTATCTCAAGCACTTCCCTGTCGATTTCCTCAAGATCGACGGTAGCTTCGTCAAGGAAATCCTGCATGATCCTATCGATCGCGAGATGGTTCGTTCGATTAACGAGATCGGGCATTTGACGGGCAAGCAGACCATCGCAGAGTTTGCGGAAAACGAAGAGATCATCACGATGCTCAGGGGAATGGGCATCGACTACGCCCAGGGTTACGGCGTCTCCGAACCCAAACGTGTGACGCGCGCAGTTGCCTAGTCAATCTTGAAGAGCATCGACAGGTCGGCAGCCTGTACATTCTTCGTCAACGCGCCTGTCGAGATATAATCCACGCCGGTTTCGGCAATCTCCCGAATACTGTCCAGCGTGACATTGCCTGATGCCTCGAGTTCAGCACCCACGATACCGTACGCCTCGTTGGTCGCAACCGCCTCTTTGAGTGCTTCGAGCGTGAAATTGTCCAGCAGTATGCGGGCCGCGCCGGCATCGAGTGCTTCGAGCAGTTCATCGTGATTCTCGACCTCCACTTCGATGAGGACATCGGCAGCCAGCTCGGTTGCGCGTTGCAGCGCGGCGGTAATGCTGCCGGCCGACTTGATGTGGTTTTCCTTGATGAGGATCGCGTCATACAGGCCAACACGATGATTGACGCCGCCGCCGCAGAGGACCGCGTACTTCTGGGCCAGGCGCAAGCCGGGAATCGTCTTGCGTGTGTCGAGAACCCGCGTACGCGTACCCTGCACAGCATCAACGTAGGTTGCGGTTGTGGTCGCGGTCGATGATAGCGTCTGCAGGAAATTTAATGCTGTACGTTCGCCGGTAAGCAGCGCCCGTGCAGGACCGACGAGTTTGCAGATGACATCCTTGGCTTCGGCTCTACCGCCGTCACCGATGTACCAGTCCATAACGATGTTGTCGTCGAGTTGGCGAAATACTTCGTTAACCCACTCTTCGCCGCACAACACGATTGACTCGCGGGCAATGATGGTCGCGCCCACGACGGTATCCGCATCGATCAGCGATGCCGTAAGGTCACCGGCCCCGACGTCCTCGGCAAGTGCTGCCGCGACGCCAGGGCCGATAGAAGCTTTCGTTTCGTCGGAAAGCAAGCCGGCTTTACATTGCCCAGCCATGCCCGGCGCCAACCATGCTCATGATCATCGGAATGGACATGAGCGTATTGGAGCGCGACGCGAGGAAAGCAATGTTCTTGGCTTTTGCAACCTGGTCGGCGCTGGCCTCGACCATGCCGAGCACCTTCTTCTGGTTTGGCCAGATCAGAACCCAGACATTGAACAGCATGATGGTGCCAAGCCATGCACCGACGCCGATGGTCATCGCATATTGATTGACGGGGTCGGTGTTGAGCCCGAGCATGAATGCGTTGAGCAACTGGCCCTTGTGCATCAGGAAAGCAGCACCGGTGACCCATGTGGCCAGTGCGCCCCAGCGGAACCAGGCGAGGGCACGCGGTGCGACGTACTTGGCAATGCCGGCGCCGCCTGGGCCGCCTTCGTCACCTGCAGCCTCGCCAAGGGCGGGAACCTGAACGAAGTTGAAGTAGTACAACAGGCCGATCCATGTGATGCCGGATAAGACGTGCAGCCAGATGGTAATTGATTGCGAGCTCATCCCGGCAACCATGTGGTTGCCTTTGGTTGCAAACATAATAATGACTGCGAGGACGATGCCGCCAATTATTGTGCCGCCGATTGTTTTAAGGGGATTCATCGTTTGATTCTCCGGTTTCAGGGTGTCGGTATTATAGGGATGGCTGTACAATCGCGCCAATGTTTGGAGGTAACCTGTGCGGAACGCGTTAATCTTGCTGTCTTCTGTGATGTTGACCGGCTGTGCCGCGCTGGTGGTGGGTGGTGGCGCAGATGGCGGCTACCAGCGAGACAAGGAGCAACGACCGCAGGCGGTCGTGACTTCCGACACCGCCATTTCGGGCGAGGTCCGGCAAAAACTCGTTGCTGACCCGGTGGTTAGCGATTTCAGGATAGGCGTTCGCACCTACAATGGTACGGTAACGCTTTCAGGCACCGTAGGCAGCTATGCCGCTCGGGACCGGGCATTCGACCTGGCGAAGGGCGCGGCTGGCGTCAAAACGGTGACAAACCAGATTATTGTTGAGGACAGGAACTAATGAGCGTTAAAGAACGCATTGAAGAGCAGCTGGGATCGAACGATGTTCTTCTGTACATGAAAGGCACACCCGACTTCCCGCAGTGCGGATTTTCCGGCCAGACGGTCGCGGCATTGAACGCCATAGGCAAACCGTATGCGTTCGTCAATATTTTCGAAGATCCCGAGATTCGCGAGGGCCTCAAGGAATATTCCAACTGGCCGACGTTTCCCCAACTCTACGTCAAGGGCGAACTCATCGGCGGCTGCGACATCGTTGTCGAGATGTATCACTCGGGCGAACTGAAAAGCCTTCTCGACGAAGAGTAGACTGCACCATCAGGGCTGCGGTGGAGCGTTAGCCAGCGCCGTCTCGAAGCTATCCCGGAACCGATTGACCACTTCGCAGAAGAGGTCGGCGGTCATCTCGGCATCGTAGGACGCGGAGTGCGCCTGCGTTTCATCCCATCCCATTCCGGCAGCGATAGCAGCCCGTGCCAGTACCGTTTGGCCGAACGCGACGCCGCACAGCGTGGCCGTGTCAAAACAGCTAAACGGATGAAACGGATTGCGCTTTATCGCTGAGCGCTCCACGGCTTCATTCATGAACCCGAGATCGAAATGCGCGTTGTGACCGACAAGTACGGCGCGCGAGCAACGATTTTCCCTGACTGAACGCCGAACCTCGCGAAACGTGCGCTGCAATGCATCGCGTTCGTCGATGGCCGGGCGCAGGGGATGATGCGGGTCGATGCCGTTGACGGCCAGCGACGCAGGTTCCAGGTTCGCGCCTTCGAAAGGTTTGACGTGATAGCGAATTGTCTCGTTGCGCCTCAAGAAACCGTCGGCATCCACTTCGAGGAGCACCGCCGCGATCTCGAGCAAGGCATCGGTCTTCGAATTGAAACCGCCCGTTTCGACGTCTACTACAACGGGCAGGAAACCGCGAAAGCGGTCCGCCATTCTTATCTCGTCTGACACTGGTGCACTAGAGTTTTGCCTTGAACAGGTTCTCGTCGAGGATCGCGCTCATTGTATAACGAACACCGAAGCCCGTGAACTTCGATGCGACATGGCCGAGGCCACCTTCGTTATCGCCGGCCGCAAGGTCCATGTGTACCCAGGGCACATCGTTCTCGATGAATTCGGCGAGAAAACTGGCCGCGAGAATATGATCCCCGGACCCCTTCGGTGAGCATTGCAGGAAATCGGCAGTCTCACTCTTGAGATCTTCCATGAATTCTTCGCCAATGGGGAAGGGCCAGACGCGTTCGCCGCTGTTGCGGCCGGTGCGTTTCAGGTCCGGATGCAGCCTGCTGCGATTGGTGAACACGCCGGAGTAGCGGGTCGTCAACGCGCGAATGCAGCTTCCCGTCAGCGTCGCGTAGTCAAAGATGATCCCCGGCTTGTCGCGGCTTGCCAGCACGAGCGCGTCGGCCAGCGCCATGCGGCCTTCGGCATCGGTATGCACGGTCTGTATGGTCTTGCCGTTCGCGGCCGTGACGACATCCTGCGACTTGTAAGCGTTCGGGCCGGTGCGGTTCTCGGTGATAGCCAGCCAGCAGTCGACAGCAATCGGCAGTTGCATCTCGCTGATGGCGAGAAACGCGCCCAATGCGACAGCACTGCCCTGCATATCGCCGTGCATGTCGAGCATGAACTCGAACGGCTTCAGGTTGGTGCCGCCTGTGTCAAAGATGATGCCCTTACCCACGAGAGTCAGGTCTGGTACCGCGTTCTTCGCTCCGGGCCGGTAGCGCAGGCGCACCATATTCGCGCTGTCGTTGTCATTACCCTGGGCGACAGCGAGAAAGGCCCCGCAGCCGAGTTTCTCGAGTTCCTTGACGCTGAAACGTTTGAATTGCCAGCCGTTTTCCTTCGCCATGCTGCGTGCGAGATCGGCATAATTGTTGGCATCGAGGAAGTTCGGCGGCAAGGTCGTGAGCCACCGTGCAAGGTTATTGCCCCTGGCCTCGGCTTCCACGCGGGTGGTGTCGATCTTCTCAGCAACGCCCAGCAGACGAATGTTCTTGATTCTTTCCGGTGCCGGCTTGCTCTTGTAGGCCGGGAGCCTGAAGCCCGCGGCAAGCGCCGCGGCGAGGGCGTTCTTCACGAGTTCGGCCTGCCTCGCAGCCTCGAATCCGACGGCGCATATGCCAAGACTGCCGGCCTTCTGGCCTGTCGCCGCCGCGACGAGCTTGCGGCCCAGCGTCAATTGCTCGAACGCGTCGGCATCCGCCGCGATCGTGCCGGCCACGACCAGCGTCTGCTTTTTGTTAGCGATACGGGTTGAGAAAGCGGGCGTGGAATCGGCCGGATGCTTGCGATATACGGCCTGCAATCTGGCGCCCTGGGGCAAACTGTCGAAGTCCGTCCTTGTCGGCTTCGCAGGTAGTATCAAAAGTAACTGATCCACGCTCTCCAGGGATTTTGCGTCAACGCGTCCAAGCTTTTGATATATACGGATATCGTGCGCGTCTGGCTGGATGTTTTGCATCGAAATATTAACTCCCCGGTAAGCTTGACCCATGCCTCACAAACGCCGAATATGTCGCCCCCATATGCGATCCATTTGGCCCGTGCACGGATGCGGGCATCCTAGCAGGACGCACCACGTAATTCACGCGCAGACCAGATGAACCTGGGCAAAGGCCGGGCCGACAAAATATGAGCAGTTTCAACCCCTTCGACGACATAGATCCGACTGAAACCGGCGAGTGGCTCGAGTCCATTGACTCGGTCCTCGCACAGCACGGTCCCGAGCGGGCCCACTTCCTGCTGAACCAGATGATCGACTTCGCCCGGCGCTCAGGTGCATACCTGCCGTACACCCCCAACACGGCCTACCTGAACACGATCAGCAAGGCACGGCAGCCGGAATACCCCGGTGATCGTTCGATGGAACGCCGTATCGAGGCCTATCTTCGCTGGAACGCGATGGCCATGGTCGTCAACGCCAACCGTATTACGACCGAATACGGCGGGCATATTTCCAGTTTTGCATCGTCCGCCACCTTGTACGAAGTCGGGTTCAACCACTTCTGGCGTGGCGCCACTGACGAGCAGGAAGGCGACATGGTGTTTATTCAGGGCCATTCATCGCCCGGCATCTATGCTCGCGCCTACCTCGAAGGCCGGCTCACCGAGGACGACCTGAATCGCTTCCGCCAGGAAGTCGGCGGTGGTGGCCTGTCGTCGTACCCGCACCCCTGGCTGATGCCGGATTTCTGGCAGTTCCCGACCGTGTCGATGGGCCTCGGCCCCATGATGGCGATCTACCAGGCGCGTTTCATGCGCTACATGGAAAACCGCGGCCTGGTCAAGCCGTCCGATCGCAAGGTGTGGTGTTTCCTCGGCGATGGAGAGATGGATGAGCCCGAGTCGATGGGTGCGATCACGATGCCCGTGCGCGAAGGCCTCGACAATCTCGTATTCGTTGTTAACTGTAACCTGCAACGTCTCGATGGCCCGGTTCGTGGCAACGGCAAGATCATCCAGGAACTCGAGGCTGCATTTGGTGGCGCGGGCTGGAACGTGGTCAAGGTCGTGTGGGGATCGAAATGGGATCCGCTGCTGGCAAAGGACCAGTCCGGCAAGCTGCGCCAGGTGATGGAAGAGACCGTCGACGGCGAATACCAGAAGATCAAGTCCAAGGACGGCAAGTACGTGCGCGACACGTTCTTTGCGAAGTACCCCGAGACAGCCGAGATGGTCGCCAACATGTCTGACGACGAGATCTGGCGCCTCAACCGTGGCGGGCACGATCCGCTCAAGGTATACGCGGCCTACGATGCTGCGATGAAGCACAAGGGCGGACCGACCATTATTCTCGCCAAGACCGTCAAGGGATTCGGCATGGGCACCGCGGGCGAAGGCCAGAACACGGCGCACCAGCAGAAGAAGATGGACCTGGAGGAGATCCGCACCTTCCGCGATCGCTTCAATATTCCCATCACCGACGAGCAGCTTGGTGAGTTCGTTCCGTATTACAAGCCGGAGCCGGACAGCGCGGAATACGAGTACATGATGGAGCGCCGCCAGTCGCTGGGTGGCTTCCTCCCAAGCCGCCGCGCGAAATCGGACGCACTGCCGGTGCCGCCGCTCGAGACCTTCCGTACGCAACTGGAAGGCACGGGTGAGCGCGAGGCATCGACGACGATGGCGTTTGTCCGCATGCTGACCGCGCTGACACGCGACAAGCAAATCGGCAAACACATTGTGCCGATCGTTCCCGATGAAGCGCGTACTTTCGGTATGGAAGGCATGTTCCGCCAGGTCGGCATCTATGCATCAAAGGGACAGCTGTACGAACCGCAGGACGCTGGCGAACTCATGTACTACCGCGAGGACAAGGAAGGCCAGATTCTCGAGGAGGGCATCAACGAAGGCGGTGCATTGTGTTCGTGGATCGCGGCAGGCACGTCGTACTCGAACCACGACGTTCCCATGGTGCCGTTCTATATCTACTACTCGATGTTTGGCTTCCAGCGTATTGGCGATTTCGCCTGGGCTGCCGGCGACATGCAGACCCGGGGTTTCCTGATCGGTGGCACGGCCGGCCGCACAACGCTGGCAGGCGAAGGCCTGCAGCACCAGGACGGACACAGCCTGGTCGCGGCGTCGACGATTCCGAACTGTCACTCCTACGATCCGACCTACGCCTACGAGCTGGCGGTCATCGTGCAGGACGGTTTGCGCCGCATGATGGGTGAGCAGGAGAACGTGTTCTATTACATCACCTGCATGAACGAGAACTACGCGCACCCGCCGATGCCGGCCGGTGTCGAAGAGGGCATCCTGCGCGGCATGTACCCGCTCGATATCAGCGTGAGCCAGGGTAAGATTCGCGTGCAGCTCATGGGCTCGGGCACGATTCTTCGCGAAGTGCTGGAGGCCTCCAACCTGCTCATGGACGACTTCGGTATTGTTGCTGATGTCTGGTCTGTTACGAGCTTCAACGAGTTGCGTCGTGACGCGCTCGAGGTCGAGCGCTGGAATCATCTGCATCCCGAGGAGAAACCCCGCAAGTGCTGGATCGAACAGTGTTTCGGCGAGCGGCCGGGACCCTATGTCGCTGCGACCGACTACATGAAGATCGTCGCCGACCAGATCCAGGGGTGGGTACCAGGCAATTTCTACTCCCTCGGTACCGACGGTTATGGGCGCAGCGATGCACGCAAGGCGCTGCGCGAGCATTTCGAGGTCGACCGCCGCTTCATCGCCGTCACTGCGTTGAATGCGCTCGCCGAAGACGGCGTGCTGGACACCAAGACGGTCGCCGAGGCGATCAAGAAATACGGCATCGACCCGGATCGTCCGGATCCGGTGACGCTGTAGGCCGGGGGCGCGAACGTGGCGAATACAATCGACATAGTAGTCCCGGACCTTGGTGATTTCGCTGACGTCGAAATCATCGAAGTACTGGTATCCAGTGGTGACACCGTGGCGCGCGAGGATGGCCTGGTCACAATCGAGACCGACAAAGCCTCGATGGACATTCCGTCGCCCGAAAACGGCGTCATCGAAAAATTGACCGTCGGTCTCGGCGATACAGTTTCGACCGGCGATGTGATCGGCCAGCTCACGATGCAGGTCACCGACACGGTGGTGATCACACCGGCCATGGCGTCGACCCCGTCGGGGGACACGACAGTTCTTGCCGGCGTGCCGGCGAAGGCGGGCGGCAAGCAGACGCTGGTCGTGCCGGATCTCGGGGATTTCGCCGATGTCGAGGTCATCGAAGTCCATATTGCCGACGGTGCCAGGATCGAGGTCGATGATCCGCTGGTCACCCTGGAAACCGACAAGGCGGCAATGGATGTGCCTGCCGTAGTGGCCGGCACGATCGAGTCGGTGCTTGTTAAGGTCGGCGACAAGGTATCTGAGGGCTCTTCTGTCGCGATAATCGAAGCAGCAGCCGGCGTTGCAGGTGAGCCCGCCGCTCAGCCTTCAGCGCCGGTGGAGAAACCAGTCGCAGCAGCGCCCGCCGCGGCACCCGCACCAGCACCCGGCAAGCCCGCTGCGCCCAGGTCGTTACCCCCGGTCGATGAAGCCGGGTTCTCCAAGGCGCACGCGAGCCCGTCGGTACGCAAGCTGGCGCGCGAACTGGGCGTGAACCTGGTCCAGGTAAAGGGCAGCGGCCTGAAGAGCCGCATTCTGCACGATGACGTCAAGGCGTTCGTCAAAGCGATCCTGACCGGGCAGACCGCAGGTCCTGCGGGTGGCGGTCTACCGGCAACGCCTGTCGTCGACTTCGCGAAGTTCGGCGAGATCGACGTACAGCCGTTGACGCGCATCCAGAAGATTTCGGGTCCGCGCTTGCAGGCAAGCTGGATCAACCTGCCACACGTCACACAGCACGATCTCGCGGACATTACCGACCTCGAAGCGCGGCGCCAGCAGTTGAAAGGCCCGGCCAAAGAGCGTGGTATCGGATTGACGCCCCTGGCGTTCATCATGAAAGCCTGTGTTGCTGCACTGCAGGAATACCCAAAGGTCAATGCGTCGTTGTCGGAAGACGGCGAGAGTCTCGTCTACAAGAAATACGTCCACCTCGGTTTCGCGGCCGACACCGAGAACGGCCTCATGGTCCCGGTCATTCGCGACGCGGACAAGAAGGACGTCTACGAGATCGCGCAGGAACTTGGCGCGCTGTCTGCACTGGCGCGCGAAGGCAAACTGAAGGCCGACCAGCTACAGGGCGCGTGTTTTACGATTTCGAGCCTTGGCGGTATCGGCGGCACGGCATTTACACCAATCGTCAATGCACCCGAAGTCGCGATCCTCGGTGTGTCGCGCTCGTCGATGCAACCCGTCTGGAACGGTTCCGACTTTGAGCCGCGACTGATGTTGCCGTTGTCGTTCTCTTATGATCATCGCGTTATCGACGGTGCCCAGGCAGTGCGCTTTACGACCTTCCTCGGCCAGCGACTGGCGGATGTCGACGCGTTGTTGCAGGCGATTCCCTAGTGGCTATCAAAATCACGATTCCTGACCTTGGTGACTTCGAGGAAGTCGAAGTTATCGAAGTGCATGCAGCGCCGGGCGACGTTGTGGCGCTCGAAGATCCGCTGATCACGCTGGAGACGGACAAAGCCACGATGGATGTCCCGGCGGAGCAGGCGGGGACCATCGTCTCGGTCGACGTCAGTGTTGGCGATCGTGTATCGACTGGCGGGCCCCTGGTGACGATTGAGGCGTCCGACGATAACGTGCCCATTGAGAACATCGAGGAAACTCGCAAGATGTCGGCCCCGGAGATCGTGGCGGCCACGCATCCGTCCAGCGACGCGACGCATTCCGCACAGCTTGTTGTCATAGGTGCCGGCCCGGGTGGTTACACCGCGGCTTTCCGTGCCGCCGATCTCGGCATGGATGTCATCCTGGTCGAACGCTGGCCTGTACTTGGCGGCGTCTGCCTGAATGTCGGTTGCATTCCGTCGAAGGCTCTGCTGCACGCAGCAAAAGTAATCGACGAGGCGGAAGCGATGGCGGCACACGGGGTGGTGTTCGGCAAGCCGAAGATCGACGCCGGGAAGCTGCGCGACTGGAAGAATGAGGTCGTTGGCAAACTGACAGGTGGCCTGTCAACCATGGCGAAGCAGCGCAAGGTGCGCGTGCTGCAGGGCGTGGCCAGCTTCGAATCGCCGAATCGGGTGCGGCTCGACAACGACGAGACGATCGACTTCGAGCATTGCATCATTGCAGCCGGCTCGGAGCCGGTCATGCTGCCGAACCTCCCCGACGATCCACGTATCGTCGATTCGACAGGGGCCCTGGAACTCGCACCGATTCCCCAGCGTCTGCTCGTCGTTGGCGGCGGCATCATCGGCCTGGAAATGGCCTGTGTATACAGCGCGCTCGGCACCGAAGTCAGCGTGGTCGAGCTCATGGACCAGCTCATGCCGGGCACCGACAAAGATCTCCTGCGCCCGTTTACGAAGTTCGTGAAAGATCGCTACCAGGCGATCATGCTGAAGACCAAGGTGACGGGTATGCGCGCGACGGTCCCGGGTATCGAGGTTACGTTCGAAGGCGACAAGGCACCGTCCGTCGGCGTCTACGATCGCGTGCTTGTCGCGATCGGCCGTCGCGCCAATGGTGACAAGCTCGATGCCGGGAAGGCCGGCGTGCGCGTGGACGAACGGGGCATTATCGAAGTCGACAATCAGATGCGCACTAACGTGCCGCACATCTTTGCGATCGGCGATCTCGCCGGGGGCCCCATGCTTGCGCACAAGGCGACGCATGAGGCGAAGGTGGCTGCTGAAGTTGCGCACGGTGACAAGAGCTTCTTTGATGCGAGAACGATTCCGTCGGTCGCGTACACGGATCCGGAAGTGGCGTGGGTTGGTCTCACTGAGACTGAGGCCAAAGCCACGGGTGTCAAATACGAGAAAGCGCAGTTTCCATGGGCAGCCAGCGGGCGCGCGTTGTCGTTGGGTCGTTCCGAGGGCTTCACCAAGCTGCTCTTTGACCCGGCAACGGACCGGGTACTGGGTGGTGCGATTGTCGGGCCCAATGCTGGTGACCTGATTGCAGAGATCGGGTTGGCCATCGAAATGGGCGCGGACGCGACCGACATCAGCCTTACGATTCACCCGCATCCGACCTTGTCGGAAACCGTCGCGTTCTCGGCGGAAGCCTTCGAAGGCACGCTGACCGATCTTTACATTCCGAAGAAGCGCAAACGCTAGTAGCTCAGATCACCAAGCTCGCGAGCTTCATTGATGACTTCATGGGCGGCCGCCGTGATGGGACTTGTCCGGTGCTCGAAGCGCAACACGGATTCAGCGACGGCGATGGCATCCGCAGGCTGATCCGCATACAGGTAGGCTCGCGCCAGCAACAAGCGACTCGACTGGTCGTGAGGCGCTGCGGCCGCTGCCGCTTCCAGGAACTCGATCGCCTCCTGGATGTCTTCGCCATTGGCGAGGTAAGCCAGACCCATCAGTGAATTCAGCTCAGGCGTCGCTACCGAGATCGTCAAGGCGTTTTCGAGCGATTCAATCAGGCGTGATGCAATTCTCTGCCGGGATTTCATGTCGTACGCCGTGGCCAGTTGCTGCGCCCAGTATTGCGAATAGTCCATCCAGATCCGGAAGTCCCAGGCCATCAGGTAGATCGCGTTCTCGAAGTGCTTCGTTGCCGCATCGAAGTCGTCCCGGTGGCCCATGACACGGCCGAGCCCCGCTTCGCCATGTGCCCGCAGATCCGGGTCGTCGAGCGTGCCGTTGAACCAGCGCTCCGCTCCATCGATGTTCTCGAAGCGCAATGCCATCTGTGCAAGTGCAAGTTGTGCCTCGGCCGCCGTCATCTTCTTGATGCGTGGCGAGAACCCGGGTAATGCCGTGTTGACCGGAACGAGGCGGCTGGAGAATGACTTGTTGAGGTAGTACTGCAGCAGATCTCGTTCGAACTGTTCCAGCTCAAGACTGAACGCCTGCTCGAATGCATCTGTCGGGGAGGCACCCCTGGAGGCAAGCCCGGCGTATTCCAGGAGAGACGCATCCAGCGTCTGATCGGCGTCGGGCAGGCTGCGCAAGTAATGCACAAGCAGCCAGGACTGGCCATAGAACAGTGCGGCCTCCTCATCGGTGAGCACCGATGTCGAGTCTTGCTCAAGAATCGCGGAGAGCGGCGCCCAGCTCATGAAATTCAGTGCAGACAAGTGGCGTTCGGCGGCCATGCCGTATTCGAATGCCTGCTTGCGGACTCGTGAGTGTGAGAGGTATTCCGCATTGCCTTCTTCGAACCAGCGCGGGAACCGAATGCGACCAGACTGTTTGTTCAGGTAGTGCGCGTACTCATGCAGGATGACCTGGATGCCTGTCGACTCGCTGGAGTCCTCAATCAGGATGGCGTTTTCGCGCATGTCAGAGAAGAAATAGCCGGCTGAAAAATCGGGCGCGCCAATACTGACGTAGTCGTCATGACGATCGACCGCCAGGATGATCGTCGGTACTTGCGCGTGATAGGTCGGTTCGTCGAGCGCGTTGGCCAGCGACGCGCGCATCACTTCGAGGTGTCGCAGCAATTCCACGGTGCGCTCTTCACCGAGCAGGCTCTTGATGCGGAAATTCTCGCTGCGGACATCCAGCCAGGCGCGTTCTTCGAGTGGCGTGCGTTCGTCACTGCCTGCGGCGGGACCGCATACAGCCAGCGCCAGCAACAGCGTGGCAAGCAGGCGGCCTATTTTCTCGAGTAGTACCACTTTTCAATGAGGTATAGAACGATACCGATAGCCAGGAGTACCGATACCTTAACCCAATCTCCACTCTTGGAATGCATTACAAGCCAGATGCAAATAACCAGGGCCAGTGCCGGAATGACATAGCCACCCGGCAAGCGCCATGCGCGCTCAATAGCCTGGGCGCTCGCTTTCCTGCGAATGGCGGGTAAGGACGCGATGCAGATCATGTAGCCGAGCAAGCGGACGACGGAACTGCCGATTGCCAGGTCAACGAAGTTGCTCGACAGTCCCAGGACGAGCGCCATGGCGCCCATAACGATGATCGCACGGTCGGGCGTTGAGTAACGGCTGTTTACATGTGCAAACCACTGCGGGAGCAACCGGTTCTCGGCGAGAGAGAAGATCAGGCGCGGCGCGGCCAACATCGACCCGGCGAGATTGCCGCCGATGGAGAAGACAGCCGCGAGCGTGATGACAATCGCACCGGCCGGACCTGCGAGTGCACGGCCGACATCCACGAGCGTCGCATTCGAGTAGTCCTCTGACGGAATGATCGAGATGAAGACCAGTACGATCAGGAAGTAGAGCAGGCCGGTGCCGAGTACGGTTCTCACCAGAGCGACAGGGATCGTGCGTCGCGGCTTGCTGGTCTCGCCGGCAGTGACGCCAATCGTTTCAAAACCGACATAGGCGTAGATCAGTAGCAATGAGGTGCCGCCGATATCATCGATGTGAAAATCGCCGCCAGGGATCAATGTCGCGCCTGTAACGTGCTGTAAACCAAGCAGAACCAGCAGCAGCAACGGGACGACCTTCAGAACAGTCAGGACGCCCATCGTTCGTATGCCATCTTTCACGCCGAGCACGTTGGCCCAGGTCAGGCCTGTTGTAACGATCGCGATGATGCCGAACCGCGCAAGGTCGGTCGCGAACACATCTGACAATGAGGCGAGGTAGAGGGCCATGACATTCGCATTGGCAGCAAATGCCGTCATGCGCGCCAGGTAGATCAGCCAACCGGTACTGAATCCGGCCAGCGGACCGAAAGCATCGGTCGCGTAAAGAACCGGGCCGCCAGTGCGTTCGTAATAGCTTGCCAGCTCCGCAAAGGTCAGGACCACAGACAGGAACAGGACGCCGACAACAAGAAACAACCACGGGCTCCACAGTCCGGCAGCGACGGCGACTTTTCCGGGCAACGCGAAGATGCCCGCGCCGATAACGGCGTTGAGCACCAGGAAGGCTGCGCCAAAAAACCCAATATCCCGCTTGAGATGAGCACCGGTATTCATGTTGTTATTCCGGTTCGCGATTGATCGTGTCCTGATACTATCAAATAAATCAGGCACTTCCTCTCAATGGACGAACAGCAATGGTAGCCAGCATGAACCGTCAATTCGTAGCCACGCGTTTCGGGCATGTGCATTCCTGGACAACCGGATCCGGGCCCTGGGTCTTGCTCCTGCACCAGGCTGCGCAGTCGGCTGACGAGTACCTGGCCGTCGCGCCGCTACTCGCCGAGAGCTTCAGGGTGGTGGCGCTCGACTATCCCGGTCATGGTGCGTCCGATACGCCCGATCATGAATTGAGCGTCGACGAGTATTGTGAAGCAGTGACAGCCGTCCTCGACGAGCTGGGTGTAGACAAGGCGCATGCCGTCGGGCACCACAGTGGTGGCATTCTCGCGGTGGCGCTCGCCGTCGCAAACCCGGATCGTTTCGACAAGCTGGCTTTGTCCGGAGCCGGAATCTCGGACCCGGCGGTGGCCGATTTGCTGCTCAACAATCCAATGACACGCGATCTGCCGGTTGATGCAGCAGGTGAGTTTCTCGCGAAGACGTGGAATGTCTACTGCAAGATGAGCGCACCGGCAGCGACGCCCGACACCTCGTTCCTGCCGTTCATTACGGGTCTCAAGGCGCGACTGCGGCCACACGACATGCACTACGAATTGCTGCGCTGGGATTACGAAGCGAGCTGGCGGCAACTGCAGCACGAGACATTACTGATCAAGGCTGAGTTCGACCACTTCTCTGGCGACGTCGCAGGGCTCGACGCCGCGCTGCCGAATTCGCGCCTGGTCGAACTCCCGGATTGTGGGCCATGGCTGTGCTATGAACAGCCGGAGCTGGTCGCCTCAACGCTGACCGAGTTTCTTGAACAGGATATGGTCGAGGCTTAGCTTGCCGGCACCCGCGAAGACGAACGGGAACAACATGGCCAGGAACAGCAAGGGGACGCGGAAATTGCCGCTGCCGTCCTTTGCGGTGATGCGATAGCCATCCCATAACTCGGCAAGGCTGTTCCACTCTGCAGGCCAGTGCGTACTCAGGATTGCGACGATCGTCACGACGATGAGGCTGAAAGCCCAGAAACGGGAGAACAGGCCGAAAAACAGCGCGATACCGCCGATTATCTCGACCCAGGTGACGGCGAACCAGTTGAAGCTCGGTGAGAACAGACTAAACGGGAACATGAAGTCCTTGCCCGCAAACCAGCCAGGAACGTCGCCGTAGAGCGCATCCGATGCGTTGAATTTCATGATGCCGGCTTTGCCGAACTCGTAGCCCATCAGCAATCGAATGGGGAGGAGGCCGACCCAGGCACCTACGGGTTCCAGGCGGTCGACAATACTGTTCCATAGATTCAATAGAGCGCTCATCTAAATCTCCTTTAGGGAAGGACGCGAGTGCCGGTCAGAATCTCCAGCTGCCGCATTTCCCGCAATGCATCGGCGCCATGTGCAACCAGTGCATCGGCGTCAGGGTAGTTGATCTTGGTGGCGAGCGCCCTGAGCAGCGCTTCACCGGTTTTGTTTTCGGTGTTGAATTCGATGGCGTCCAGAAGGGCCGCCGTTACCGCGTTGAGTTCGAGGAATCCGACCGAGTCATCCGTGCCGCGGTACAGCGCCAGGTAGACCGGTTGCGTTTCAGGTTCCTCGGGCAGGAAATTCGGTGAGATGCGGTGCACGGCGTACCGATACGCGAACGACCAGGAAAGCGCGGATTTTACCGGGACGCCGGCCAACAGGTCGCCGTTCGGGTCGATGCCCTGCAGGTCGTTTTCTTCTTCGGACACCGACAACTCGAGTTCGGCATATTCATAATGCGCCAGCTCGAGCAGGAACGGGAAATCGTCATCGGCTGCTTCGAACTCGTTCTGCAGGTAGGCCAGAAACTCCTGTGGCAACTGCAGGAAGTAGGGCGTTTCGGCCTGGTGATGCTGCATGAACCCGCGAATGAACCGCCGCCACTGTTCTTCAGTGTGGATCTTGCGCATGACGGGAAAGAACGTGCCGAGCAGGTTGTAGAGATTGTTGAAGAACAGCTTGCGATAGATCGCCATGCGGCGCGATTCGATACCTTCGGGCGCTGCGACATGTTCCGGGTCGCGGATGTGCGCGGCGAACGCGTACTGCTTGTCCTTGAACGTCTGCGAGTCAGCCATTGGCGGCGTCTCGCGGTGCGGCCGCCAGTTGCAGTTGTTTTATGCGCCGTACCTCATCGAGCAACTCTTCCATCGGCGGGAAGTTGAAGTCCCGCTCCAGCAGAGTCGGCACCGGACCGAACAGGCCGTATGCCTCTTCGAGCAACGACCATGCCTGGTCGTCAACGGGGTTGCCATGCGTATCGATGCGCAGGTCTTCGTCTTCGACGAAGTGTCCGGCGAGGTGGAAATAGCGAATACGCTCGGCCGGCATCGCGTGCAGGAACTCCTGCGCGTCATAGCGGTGATTGATGCTGTTGACGACGATATTGTTGATGTCGAGCATCAGGTCGCAATCGGCCTCCTCAAGTACCGCGAGAAGAAACTCCTTCTCGGTCATCGTGGTATCGATTGGTGCGTAAAAGCTCACGTTCTCGAGCGCCATGCGCTGTTCGAGGATATCCTGCACACGCCGCACGCGGCCGGCGACGTAGTGCACGGCCTCTTCGGTGAACGGGATTGGCATCAGGTCGTAGAGCTGGCCGTCGTCGCCGCAATAGCTCAGGTGCTCCGAGTACATGCGGATATTGTGTTCCGCCATGAAGTCCTTGATGTCGCGGACGAGTTGTTCGTTGAGCGGAGAAGGCGCCCCGATCGAAAGTGACAGACCGTGAATGAGGAAAGGGTAGCGCTCGGTGAACCAGCGAAATTTCTTTCCCAGCTTGCCGCCGACGTGGATCCAGTTTTCCGGTGCGACTTCCATGAAGTCGACGTCGTCAGGCGGATCTGCCATCAACTGGTCGGCAATTGGGCGCCGCAGGCCGAGCCCTGCGCCCTGAACCGGGTATTTTGACTGGTGGTCGCTCATAACATCCCCGTGAATCGTTATCTGACCAGACCAGATGGGGTCCGGATTTATTACAGCTGCCGCAGGCGCTCGAGGTACTTCATCTCGTCGGGCGGCGCGTTGCTGCTCTGGGCCTCCCAGAGCGTCTCTGCAAGGCACTCGATCATTGCGTGTTCGGCGGCATGCAAATCGCCGAGTTTTGCGGCAACGGCCTTGTGAATTGCGCCTATACCCGCAGGCCGGTTGGTCGCTACCTGCTCACGAATACCGAGGTGCAGGCCCATGTGCAAAAACGGATTCGTCTGTCCGCCATCGGGCGTGTAGTCGCGATCAAGGTCCTCACCCGTAACATCGCCGTGGTACTCGGGATGCATCTCGATCACGTCTGCGATCTGGATTTCCAGCGGTGCCATAGGCAGCTTGTCGCAGCGTTTCTGCCAGGCATCGGCATACATCCGGCGCAGCTCATTTCTGTCCTGGCCGAAGATCACGGCAACTCCTTTTTCGTGTACTCGCACCATTCGATGATCGGGCATTCACCGCACATCGGTTTGCGCGCCTTGCAGACGTAGCGTCCGTGCAGAATCAGCCAGTGGTGTGCGTCCTTCTTGAATTCGTCTGGCGTCAAACGAACAAGCCGTTTCTCGACTTCGAGCGGCGTTTTGCCTTTCGCGATACCCGTGCGGTTCGACACGCGAAAAATGTGTGTGTCGACGGCAATCGTTGGCTCGCCAAATGCCGTGTTGAGAACGACGTTGGCCGTCTTGCGCCCGACGCCGGGCAGCGCTTCGAGCGCCGCTCGCGTACGCGGTACTTCGCTGTCGTGCTGCTCGATCAGGATACGGCAGGTCTTGATGATGTTCTCGGCCTTGCTGTTGAAAAGCCCGATCGTGCGAATGTAGGGTTTCAGCCCATTGACGCCGAGCGCCAGTATCGCCTCCGGCGTATTGGCCACTGGGTACAGTTTCGCTGTTGCCTTGTTGACGCTGATATCGGTTGCCTGCGCAGAGAGTATGACCGCAACCAGTAGCTCGAAGGGATTGACGTATTCCAGTTCGGTGGTGGGTGCCGGCATGCGCTCACGCAGCGTACTGAAAATCGCAGTGCGTTTATCCTTGTTCATTATCGCTACCGGTTGGCTCGTCGTGCGCGTCGTGGAAGTGCATTGGCGCGCTTCTCCTGGCGTCTTCTGTCAATGGTATTCTTGGCGGCAATCGCTAGTGCGAGGCTAAAAAACGCACCGGGCGGCAGAATGGCCATCATCCAGCCCAGCGCCACGATTTCGCGGAATATGCCGATGCCCATGAGCAGGAATGCAAAGCCCGTACCCATGACGAGACCGTCGACAATGCTCGAGCCGATCGGGTTGCGGGACGCGAATACTTCCGCGCGGGCGACGATGGCGCAATTGGTGACGATCAGCGGAATAAAAATACCGAGTGATCGATCCAGCACCGGGAACCAGGCCTTGAATATCAGCTCAGTGCAGGTCACGAGGCTTGCAATGATCAGGACGTAAATCGGAATGCGAATTTCACTGCGGATAAGACGGCGCGTCGCCGAAACGAGCGCATTCGACACCACGAGTACCGACAACGTAGCGATACCGAGCCCCAGGCCGTTGATGAAAGTCGACGTAACGGCGAGCAAGGGGCAGATCCCGAGCAGTTGCACGAGCCCGGGGTTCTCGTACCAGAGACCGGCCTTGAAGCGGTCGATGAGTGTCGGCGTCGTCATTCACTCACCTCATCTTCTTGGTCGGCTGCGGCGGAGAAAATAGCGACAGCGTTCGCATCGAAGTACTGCAGGGTTTCCCTGATCGCTTTGACAGCGGCGCGTGGCGTGCCCGACGCGCCTGTGAGTTGGTCGAACTCGCCGCCATCACGCCTGATCTTCCAGCCGTCGCCCTCCGGATCCTGCAAAGAACGCCCGTTGAATTGCCTGACCCAGTCCGACTTGGTTGATTCGATGCGATCACCAAGCCCGGGCGTTTCCCGGTGCGCGAGCACGTGCACGCCTGTTACAGCGCCGTTGATATCGACACCGACCAGCATCTTGATCGCACCGGCGTAACCATCACGTGCGCTGACAACAAACAACGCGGCTACCGGCGTCTCGCCGGAATAGACGCGGTAGATGATTGCATCCTCCGAGCCGGGGAGTTCGTGCGGTGCCGGAATCGTCACTACCGACTCACTGACCCCACTGTCAAAGAACAGCCCCGACAAAGCTGGCTGCAGGCTTTGCTCGAGCCACGCCTGCTCGTTTGCCTCGATGCGCTCGTCAGTAAGCTGGTACGTAAACGCGACAAGCGTTGTGCAGACGGCGGCGATGGCCGCCAGCGTCAGGCCGCTGCGCATGATGGCGAAATTAGCCACCGGCTTCGCCTCCCTCGTCGTGGCCGACGATATGTGGTCGCGTCAGGTAGTCGATCGCCGGTACGGCCATGTTCATGATCAGCACTGCAAATGCCACGCCATCGGCATAGCTGCCCCAGCGGCGGATGCACCAGATCAGGAAACCGATGCCCACTCCGTAGATGAAACGTCCCTTGGGGCTCGTCGCTGCCGAAACAGGATCAGTGGCTATAAAGAAAGCACAAAGAATGGTCGCGCCCGCAAACAGGTGGAAGCCGGGTCCGGGACTCGTGCCGGGATCGAGCAGGTACATGATCGTGGCCGGCCCGAGCAAGCCGACGCCAACGCCGACCGGGATCTGCCAGCGAATGATCTTCTTGATGAGCAGCCAGAAACCGCCGATGGCCAGGAAGTTTCCGA
>Ga0224508_10000302_pt1 | contig 49998 bp, 40 predicted proteins | sample SF_Jan12_sed_USG_4_FD_170157 | JGI IMG/M metagenome (GOLD analysis project Ga0224508, IMG submission 170157) | Sediment microbial communities from San Francisco Bay, California, United States - SF_Jan12_sed_USGS_21 | ecosystem: Environmental > Aquatic > Marine > Sediment | place: USA... | reverse complement strand
CTGCCTGACCAAAGATATCCGGGCCTCGGCTTGTTCCGCTGGCAGGGGGAGCTGCTGCGGCTCATGGCGACACGACTTGGGTGCGACGGTCTGGTCAACAACCCGCAGGGATTCCACAACGCCAACCTCTATGGAAGGGCGATGAAGTTCGTCGATCCAGTCGATGAGGGGAGGTTCCGCGCGCTGGAGCGGGATCTGGCCGACCTTTCTTTACCAGTTGCCAGCGGCGCCGTCGCCATGGGACGGGTCCGAGAGGTCGATGGCGACATGCTTCGATGGCAGGGACGCCCACAGGTTCTCGCCATCAACCTGACACTCCAGGCGTACTTCGAACGCGACCACTATCGCTCGACGGTCAAGCACGTACGCGACAGCACGACATTTCTGGTCGAAGACGACCAGATCCAAGATCCACCCACCAGCGAGTGAGACCGGTCAGCGTGGTGCCTTCAATCTCGTCGTCGGCGTGATCTTCTAACGCTTCTTTGAGCTGCCTCCCTCTCCGAGACGCGCTTGGAGAGCGGAGCGCACCCGCTCCAAGATTTCGGGGTCGCGATGGAGCAAGTACACGATGTCGGCGCCGGTGAGCATTGCACCGAGCTCGAAGGCGAGTTGCTCGGGCGACGCCTCCGAACGGAGCTGCCCGAGCTCTGCGGCGCGCGTCGCGCTCTGCCTGAGCAGTGAAGCCCACCGCTTCTGCTCCTTGGCCACGCGATCGCGGATGGGCCCGGGGCGGCCCCCGACTTCGGCCGCCACAGAAGCGAAGAAGCATCCGCTCGGCCACTCCCGAAAGGCGATGTGATCTAAGTAGCCCTCGCAGAGTGTGCGCAATCTCGGTGCGCCTTCGGGAGCAGCAAGGGCCGGCATCACCACCTCGTGCGTGAAGACCTCCCGCGCTTTGTCGATGATCGCGAATTGCAGGTCTTCTTTGGAGCCGAAGAGCCCGAAGAGCCCGCTCTTGCTGAGCCCTGCGGCCTCGGCGAGGCGTGATAGCGAGAGCCGCTCGAGCCCTTCGATCGCCGCGAGTCGTATCGCCGACTCGAGTACGCGTTCCCGGGACTTCTCACCGTCGATTCGAATGCGTTTGGATGAGGTCATTTTCTTTCTTGACTCTTAGCACGCACGGTCGTACGGTCTAATTAATGCGCACGATCGTGCGCTCTAAGCAGGAGCAAGCCCATGAAGAACCCCAATTCCCTCGTCGCCCGCCGCCAAGACCCCCTCCGCACGCTGTATCGTGAGGATCCAAGCAAGGCGCTCTCTTATAAGGAAGTGCGCACGCTCTATACGGGCACGACCGATGCCGTCCATGGCAGGGTCTTTCCGACTGGATTCCCGGAAGTCGCCTGGGATTACGGCATCGATGACACGGTCGGAGGCTTCGACGACCTCCCCAATCCGGGACATCTGCTCTGCGCGGCGCTCGCGGCCTGCATGGACAGCACGGTGCGAATGCTCGCCGATCGACTCGGCGTACGCATCGAACGACTCGAGGTCGAGGTCAACGGCGACGCGGACGTCCGAGGTTGTCTCGCAATGAGCCGTTCGGTCCGACCGGGGTTTCGTCAGATGCAATGCCGGCTCGCGCTGGAGCTCGATCCCGAAGCGGACCCGCAGGTCGGCGCGATGCTCGTCCGACAAGCCGAGAAGCTCTGCGTCACCCTCGACACCCTTCGCAATGGCACCCCGATCGCGGTGAACTTCGAGGTCGCCCACCCGGCCCATACCGAACCTGATGCCGCCGCCGCCCAAACAGCCGCTTCGGCTTGGCGCTCACACTGATCGGAGCCCGAATCGCGCAGACCTTGATTCATGTTTCGTGGGAGCAGACCAACCTTCTCGCCTATCTGCGCTTTGGCTTCTTCTTCGTTCAGATGGGGTCTGCGTCCTTCGGAGGAAAGCGGGCGCTAAAACGCTCCGCGAGGGCAGCGATGGTGAGCGAGGGGTTGACGCCCACGTTGGCCGGGATGGCGGCCGCATCGGTGACGAAGAGCCCGGGGTGACCAAAGACCTGATGGTCGATATCGACGACGCCGCTTTCAGGTCCCGCTCCGATCGCGCATCCACCGAGTATGTGCGCGGTCACCGAGGCGTTGCCCAGGGTTTCGAGGAGGGTGTTGTGTGCGGTGCCGCCGATGTGCTCGGCCAGCCTGCGAGCCGCTTCGTTGGCCTCCGGAATATAGGATGGCACGGCCTGCCCTGGAGCCATCTCGGAGCTGAGCCGACGCCGAAAGGGCGAGAACAAGCTTCGGCGGAAACGAAAGGCGATCTGGCTGTCGAGGTTTTGCATCACCGTCAGCGGGACGACGCGCTTGTGCCAGTTGTGCGCAAACCAGCTTCGGAGCGAGCGAAGCGGATGCACGAGGATCTGCGCCAAGGTCTTCAGCGCACGGCGTAGGGGAGTGGAACCGTCGACCAAGGGGCCCTGGTACCAGCGCATGAACTCGTAGCCCGGAGGAAAGCGGTTCTGGGTGATGTGTGTGTGGTCGCCGACATAGAAGTGAGACGAAATCGCGGCGCCATCCGTCAGATCCTCATCGACGTCCGGCGCGAGGGCCGAAACGATCGACTCGCTGTTGGTGCGAACGACTTGGCCGAGCTTAGTGGAAATCGCGGGAAGCGTTCCGAGCTCATCGCGGCAGCGAAATAGCAAGTCTAGGCTGCCCACCACTCCGGCCGCGACAATCACGAACTTCGCGCGGAGGGGAGCATGCGTTTTTTGAGAGGAGAACGGGCTGACCGTTCGCACTTCGTAACCGCCACCTTCGAGTGGCCGGATCGACACGGCCTTGCGCTCCGGAAGGATGTCGGCGCCCTGCGCTTCGGCAAGATGGAGATAGTTCTTGTCGAGGCTGTTCATCGCGCCGTCCGCGCACCCGGTGAGGCACCGACCGCATCGCGTGCAGCCCCTGCGGTCCGGACCTGCACCGCCGAAGAACGGATCGCGCACATCGCCGCCGGCTTCCCCGAAATAGATCCCCTGATCGACGGATCCGAAGGAATCCCCTGCGCCCATCGATTCCGCCGTGGCCTGAAGCCAGTCGTCCATCTTGCTATGGTCCGGATTGCGAGTGACACCGAGCATCTGGGACGCCCTCTCGTAGTGGTCCGCAAGCTCTGCTCTCCAATCCACTCCGAGCTGCGACCATGCCGGATCGGCGAAGAAGCCCTCTGCGGGCCGCAAGAGGACGGCCGCGTAGACCAGACTCCCTCCACCCACGCCGACTCCGCCCACAATTCCCACGTGCTTGAACACATGCTGGACGAAGAAGCCTCGAAAGCCGAGCTGTGGGAGCCAGACGAGATCACGAAGACGTTCGTCCGCGGCTCGCATGTCATCCGGCGTGATACGTCTTCCCTGCTCGACGACCACGACTCTGTAGCCCTTTTCCGTGAGGCGGAGCGCGGGCACGCTGCCTCCGAAGCCGCTTCCAATGATGATGATGTCGTAGTCGGTGTCCAAGTCACACGCTCCGCGCTTCGTTCGCGCTTCCCTAGCCATTACCACGCAAAAGGCAGAGTGCTAGAGTTGGCCTCTCAGCTAAAGGAGGCGACGAACTCGGCACCAGCGTCGTCCTGCAGCTCTTGGATTGAACACGAGGACGTGAAGCCATAGGATGACGGCTTGAAGATTGCAATCGTCGGTGGCGGTAGCGCCGGCCTCGTGACCGCTCATCTGCTGGATGGGGCGCACCACGTCACCATTTTCGAGAAGGCGCCGATTCTGGGCGGCCATGTGCGCACCCTCAATCGCAACGTAGATTGCGATCTTGGGCCGGGGTTGATCCTGGACGCGGGCGTCATCGAGTTCGAACGGCGCAACTTTCCGACGCTGATGCGTTTGTTCGACTCCCTTGGCTGCGTGACGCGACCGGTCCCCGGCAACACGACCTTTTGGACCCATGATGGGGTGCACCACCTCTCGCCCGGCTCGATAAAGCGGGCTCCGGGCTCGCTTCGGGAGCGGCTGAGGCATTTCATCGACCTGCTCGAGCTTCGCATGCAAGAGGTCCGCTTCAACCGAAGAACCGCCTTGCCCGAGGCCTCGCTCGACAGACTCACGCTCGGGGACCTGCTGACGGATGCCGACGCGGATCGCTGGGCCGCACTGCTCGCCACCTATGCCTACTCGATCCCCTACGGACGAGTACGGCAGATGCCTGCGGGCCTCACGATCCCGATGCTGCGCGCCTTCGAGCACACGGAGGCGTGGGTGAGCCTGCGAGGAGGGTCTTGGGACTACCTGGGTCGAATCGTCGAGAGCCTCTCGGGTACGGTGCACACCGATGCCAACGTGGCTCGGGTGGCGCGAAACGAGCGGGGGGTGACGGTACACATGGCCTCGGGAGAGGCGCGCCACTTCGACAAGATCGTATTCGCTGCGCCCCCGGACCAGACTTTGGCGTTGCTCGAAGATCCTACCGAGGCCGAGCGCCGCCGCTTTGCTGCATGGCGCGCGAACCATATTCACACTCTCGTACACCACGATCGAAGCGTGTACGGCCGGCGGGGGCTAGAGCTGATGACCGAGTTCGACGTCATCGAGACTGGGCCAGGCAAGGGGGGTTACAACTGCTACCTGAACGCCCTGTGCGGTGTCCCCGAGAACGAGGAGCGCGCCTTCGGACTCGCCTTCGGAATCGACTCCTGGATCGACCCCGCGAAGGTGGTCCTCCGACAGGAACACCACACACCCGACTACACGGTGGAGTCGCAGCGCTGGCACCACGAAGTGTCGGCCACCAACGGCGAGAACCATACTTTCCACGTCGGTGCATGGCTCGGGGACGGGCTCCAGGAGGGCGCGGTCACCTCGGCTGTCGCCGTCTCCCAGCTCTTGGGCGGCGCCTCGATTCCGTGAGCGCTACACGAATCGGTCTCCGCTGAGCTGCCCGTAGAGGTTTGATCCAGTCCAGATCGTCCCTGCGAATCCTGCGTAGCCCGAGCTGGCATTGCAAAAGTAGAGCCCGGGTACCGAGCTCTTCCAACTCAGCCGCGACGCGCCCATGTTCGCGGGCGTCATGCTCGATCCGTAGGAGTGGCCCCGAGGGCTGTTTGCGTATCGCTCGTTGGTCGTGGGGCTCCCGAGCATCTTGAACACCATGTGCTCACGAAGATTCGGCACGTAGTCGCGCTCCACCACGTCAAGGATCGCGTCGAAGATGGTGCGCTTCGCGAGGTTGTACTGCTTTCGATTCGAGAAGTGGAGGTTCTTGAAGCGCTCGTAGTTAGCCACGGTGAGAAACTCGATGATCTGTTTCCCGGGCGGACAGTCGGACCGATCCTCGGTGAGCAGCGTGGGCACCGTAACCGCAAAGCTCGGTTTGGAGTAGTCCCCGCGCTCGAGCATCGCTTCGAAGGCGACGTTCAGATTGGGCTCGTCGGTATGGAACAGATTCGACCGACCGAAACCATGGTCTCTGAGGTCGAGCCCCTCGACCACGCAGTAGGCCATGAAGTTCGAAGCCGAGTACTCGTAGAGGAGCTGATTGCGGACGCGGTTCGAGAATCGCTCTGGGCCCAACATCTCGGCCGCTCGTCGCGGATCCATGTTCGCGACGACCTCAGCCCCGTGGAGCTCGTCGACCGGTCCGGTTGGAACGCCGTCGTCGTCGACCTCCTCGGCTATCACCCCGCTGACCCGATCCCCATCGAGCAAGAAGCCGGTGACTCGTTGCCTCAGGCGCACCTCGCCGCCGTGCCTTCGAATGGTCGCAACCAGGGTCTCGATCACATGCTCGAAGTGGCGGGTCGGGTAGTACGCGCCGCCCATGTAGCCGGTAAAGAGCGCCACCCAGGCGAAAAAAGAGAGCTTGCCCGGTGGCAACAAGAAGTCCGGCCACTGCAACGCGAGCAGAGTCTGCGCCTCGAGCGGAAGTCGGAACGCGTCGAACGCGTCTTGGAGCGTGGCGTTGCGGTACCGGACGATCCGACGAAAGCGATGGATCCGTGGGATCATTCGAAGCGCGCGGGGCGCGGGAGGAAGAGAGTCGATCTCGCGCTCCACCTGGCGAACCTCTCCCAAGAAGGCGCTGCAGGGATCGGCGTGCCGCGGAAACAAAGCTGCGAGGCGGGAGCCCAACATGTCCCAGTCGTTCGGGATGTCCAACGCATACCCAGGCATGCGCATCCGATCGAAGCCATTGCTGTCGAGGCGCTCGAAAGTGACCTCGTCCTCGAGCTCGAGCTTGCGCAGAAAGCGGCCGACAGTCTCGTCCGGACCGCAGTTCCACACGTAGTGGAACTGCGCGTTGAAACGATACACGTTGGGATCCTGACCGAAGCTGAAGGTGTGGCCGTAGCCGCCGGGCGCGTAGTGGGCCTCGAGCACGGTCACCCGCTTGCCCGCTCGGGCCATGAGAGCACCAAAGGCCAGCGCAGACAGCCCACTTCCAACGACCAGGTAGTCCGGCTTCATCGTGTCTCCACACCGGAGGGTATCGCCTCCGAGAAATGAAAGTAGCTCCGAGCATCGAGCGAGCGGGCGCCATGGTCGAGGAGCTCGTCACTGCCACCCCCGCGCCGAACGCCCGCGTCGGGAAGGTGCTGCGCTGTTGGGTTCAGAACCGCAATGACTTCGAGGTGTTGGAGGGGGCAAGGCGCCCCTTCGAGCTACGAAAATTTGTTCATACAAGCAATTTACAATTATGCTGTGCAGGTTCGGTCGCATGCGTATTTCACGGAGAATTCCTAAGTTTTTCGAGCTCGTTTGGGTCGCCTCGCTGGTCGCGGGCTGCGCGGGCTCGGCAGGGCCCGTGGGTCCGAGCTTCGAGGTCTCTTTTGATCCGGGGACGCCGCGATCCGCGCGTGATCAAGTGGTGCGCGTCGAGGTCTACCTCGTGGAGTCGTGCACGGATGTGACACTTGGAACGCGCCCAGTTCCGGCGTTGGGCACTGCCGACGTCCTTCGTGTTGACGGTGGTGGCGCGTTTGGAGTTGCGTTCGACAATGGCGACTACGGTCTCTACGGAGTCGCGCAAGACGCGGAGTGCGCGGTGGTCGCTGCGGGCTGCGATGCAGTTGCCATTACAGGCGCACAAGAGACGCTCGCGGTGACGCTGGGTGCGGTTAGGGGCGAAGCGTGTCCGGTCGATGAGTTTTGCTCGCTCGAGACGGGCGACTGTCTCGATGGCACCGGGGGGACCGGAGGCTCGGGTGGCGAAGGAGGGCGGGTCGATGACGGGCTCATCCTCTTCTACGCGTTCGACGAAGGCAGCGGGTCCACGGTGACCGACCAGTCCGATGTGCTGCCCAAACTCGATCTGACCATCGCCGATCCCGGCAACGTCGCCTGGTCGACGGATCACCTCGAGATCAATACCGCCACCGCTCTTTCCACATCGGGTGCGGCTACCAAGGTGGTGTCCCGTGCGCAGGCGAGCGGGGAGCTCAGTGTTGAAGCATGGATCACACCCGCGAATGCGACGCAAGGAGGCCCGGCGCGCATCATCAGCATGTCGGTCGACACCCAGCTTCGAAACTTCATGCTCGGCCAAGAGGCAGACACCTACGCCGCCCGATTCCGGGCCGACGGAGAGACGGATTGGGACAACGGCAGCCCGACGATCTTTACAACGACGGGAACCGTCACGGCCGCCCTCACCCACGTCGTTCACACCCACAACGCGAGCGGTGCCGAGGTGCTCTACGTCAATGGTGTTGAAGATGAGACCTTCACGCGCACGGGTGGATTGTCGCAGTGGGACGCGACCTATCCGATCGTCGTTGCGAATGAAGGGACCAACAATCGAGCATGGCTGGGCGAGCTCCACCTGGTCGCGGTCTACGACCGGGCCCTCGACGCCGCCGAAGTCGAGCAGAATTTCACGGCTGGCCCCTAGCGCTTCACGCGTCACTCGAGGGGGACCGACACCTTCTTTCTTTTGTTGGCCTCGACCGTCACGAACACGACCTTGGGCTTGCCCTCACCGAAGGGTTTGAGGACGAGCCTGTGGCGTCCTGCGGGCAAGGTGAGGCGGCGGGGCGTGCCTCCGAGGAGCTTCTTGCCTTTGTAGACTTCGGCCCAACCGCCGCTGGTAACGAGGTCGATCGTTCCGGGGCCAGCCTTCGCAGCAGGCCTCGAACGGGCTCGCTGAGGCTTCCGTACCTTGGCCGCCGGTTCAGCAGCCTCTGCTGTCTTCGCGGTTTCGACGGCCTCGCCCTCGTGGGAGGGGTCTTCGACTTCGGATTCAGGCTCTTCGATCGCGGGGGCCACGGGCGCTCCACGCGCGGCCATCGTTTGAGGCTCCTCCTCGGGTTGTTCCCCGGAGAGCCCTATGACCGCCGCAACGATCACTGCGAGGGCTCCGGCTACGGCGGCCCAGACCAGCGCACGCTTGGAAGGTCGCAGCTGCGCGTGACGTCCCGGGCCCTCTTCAGTCGGAAGATCGGTCGCCGTGAGCGTGACGTCGTTGGTCCCTGCGCGCGGGATCGTTGGAACCGGCGCGTACTCCATTCGCGCGATCTCCATGAGCTGGTTTTTTCTCGCCTCTCCCTCCGGAAAGACCCCGTTCATCCAATCGGACAGCTCCGCAGGACCGACGATGTCTGGCTGAGCTCCAAGAAACTCTCGGAGCGCACGACCCATCTCGCGCGTAGTCTGCCAACGATTCTTGGGGTCACGCTCCAGCGCTTTCATCACGATTGCATCGAGCTCTTCAGGCACCTGAGGTCGATGCGCCGATGGTGGCACGAGATCATCGTACAAGATCGCATGAACCGCGTTGGCGGTCGTGTCTCGGCGAAACAAGCGTTTGAGCGCCAGCATCTCCCATAGGGAAACGCCGAGCGACCAAATATCGACCCTGCGATCGATCGGCCTCGCCGCAAGCTGCTCGGGCGCCATGTAGGCGAAGGTTCCCTTCATCTGGCCCGTGGCCGTGTGGTGGATGCGCTGCCGAGCGCTGGCGATACCGAAATCGACAACCTGCACTGAACCGTCAAAGGTAACGAATAGGTTCGATGGCGAGATGTCGCGGTGCACGACATGAAGCAGCTCGCCGTTTGCATCTTTGAGCTCGTGCGCCGCGTGCAGCCCTTCGCAGGCATCCGCGATGACGCGCGCCATGCGAATTGGAAGAAGCGGGTGGCGCCGCTGTTCTGCATTCCGTGCGACTTTCCCACACAGCCGCGAGAGGGGTTCGCCCACAAGGTACTCCATTGCGATGTAGTACTCGCCATCGGCTTGGCCGAAGTCGAACACGCTACAGACGTTGGGGTGGGTGATTCGCGAGGCGATCCTCGCCTCGTCGAGGAACATGTCGACGTACCTCTTCTCCTTGGCGAGGTGCCGGTGAATCCGTTTCAGAGCGACTAGCTTCTCGAAGCCGGGAGCGCCGTCGACCCTAGCCAGGTAGACGGTGGCCATCCCGCCCGCTGCGAGCTCGAAGCAAAGCTTATAGCGCCCGATGCGCTCCGGGCCGGTCGGCTCGGGCGAAGCCGAGTCTTCCGCAGGTGGAAGCACCTCCACCACGGGCGCACCAAGCGCCGCTGCGTCTTCAGAACGGCTAGACATCTGGTTTGTATTCCTCAACACCAGCCTAGCCGGCGCGGCCATATCAATGCCAGCGGAATCTTTGACTATTATTGTAGGTTGCGCTACTGTGGCAATCGGGCGAAAAGTGGGGTTTCGGACTGGAATTGTTGTGGTTTTTGCTCTGCACTGGCTGCTGCCAAGCGCGGTGCATGCGCATCCGATGTTGGATCGAGCCGTCGACGCCTACCAGGAAGCGGATCTCGAGCGGGCCCTCAATGGCTTCGACGCTGCCGCGCGAAACGCAGACCTGACGATCGAAGAGCTGCTGCAGCTGTTCGAAATGCGGGCGCTCGTGCACCACGCTCTCGGCGACGAGACATCGATGCGGGCAGACCTCCGCCGCCTCCTCGCCGTGCGGGGAAGCTACCAGTTGAGCCGGCTGGCGCCTCCTTCGGTGCGTGCCGTGTTCGAAGAAGTGCGTGACGCGCAGAGCAGCGAGCACAGCGTGGAGCTTCGGATCGAAGCAAAGACCCTCGGAGGGGAGTCATGGATGGTGGCGCAGGTGCTGCGCGTCCCCGATGGGCTGGTGGATCACACCACCCTTCAATGCAACATCGAGAGCAACGCTCGGACGATCTCGCGGACATCACAGGGGACGAGCGCGAGCTTGAAGCTTCCGGATCCCGGCGTGCACAACGGATGCGCCGCGACCGCGCGCACCCGCCAGGGAGGTGTACTGTTCACCGCAACCATCGAGGGAGCGCACGTCCTGATGCCTTCCGGTTCGGCACGCCGCTTCGAAATGCCCCGGCACACGCCAAGAGACGACGGCCGCAAGGCCAAAAAGAAAAAGTGGCCTTGGATCGTCGCCGCCAGCGCCGTTTTGGTCGCAGGGGGCGTCACCGCGGGCGTCCTTCTTTCGCAGCGATCCAAGAGCAGTGGTCAGGCCCCAGTGGGTCCGGTCGCGGTCAACTGGTGAGCGCGCCTAGCGTCTCCCAGATCCGCCCTTCCCCGCGCCGCTCAGATACGCATTAGGCAATCACTTGCTCCGTCTGGTCGTTGCGCCACTCGATTCGGGCCCCACGTTCGATCAACTCATCTTCGATCTCGCCAAATACGCGCTGGTAACGGTACCAGGGAATCGTTGTCCAAAGATGATGGATCAGATGGTAGTTCTGGCCGAGGAGCACTGCGTTGAGAATACGCCCTGGGTAGATTCTCGTATCGAGATAACGCTCCCGCGAGTTGTAGGGGTAGTGCGGCAAGAAATCGAAACACAGCCCCAAGACCACTATCGCGATCAGCGCTGGTACCATCCAGACGATGGCAAGCATCGCAAAGGTTCCGGTCGCGACGGCCACCCCGATCACGCCGAGCAACAAGCATTCCATCGCGATCGCTTCGATGAGATCGGAGCGATCTCGCCACATCCGTCGGCCAAAATAATGTCGCCGATATTCAACCACGATCGCCACACACCAAAAAGGCAGCGCCCATCTCGGACGCCGGTTGACGATCAGGTCGGGATCGCGTTCGGGATCATTGGTATGTGAATGATGTTCGTAATGAACTGCCCGAAAAATGGGCATCGTGGCGGCGAGTGAAAGGGCGGACAGTCGACCGAGCAGGTCATTGATGAAACGTGATTCGTGGGCGGTGCGATGCATGCTGTCGTGCATCACCGTGAAGAGGAGATAGATTGAGGTAGCGTTGATCGCGATCGTTGCGGCCACGGGAAGCCGGCCAAGGAGATATCCGGCGATGGCAGATGCCAATGCGGCCATTGCAAGCACGAAAAGCCAGAACGTCGGGTTCTTCAGCGTTCCGGCCGGAGCACCAATCCACTCTCGTGCAACTTTGATTCTGGACGATGCCATCTGATTGGGGTTATCGAGTCGGGGCATGATCGCGACCTTTCATGAGCACTGCTCGCTCTGCAACACCTTGAGCACAGGCTCAAGAGTAGAGATGAAGAAATCGATCAGCTGACTATGAGAAGCGCCGCCCGTAACAGTCCACTCGGCGCAGCCGTTTTCGATCAGGCTCACCCATCCATAAATCGCGATCTGTGACAGGGCGGAGGGCTGATGGATTCCCAGACGTTCGAGGATCCGGCTCATCGTGGTCGTTCGCACGCGATCGAGGAGCTCATTCACTTCGGTATCCGAACCGAGGCCTCCCCGAACGAGCGCGGTGTAGATCGCGCCATGTTCCTGCACGTAGCCGACAAAGCGCGTCACCATCACCCGGAACGCTTGGTCGTATGGTTGATCGGCGGGTGGCTCGGTGATCTCGATCACTTCATTCGTCACGGTGCGGACGGTCTCCATGTAGAATCCGCGTTGGTTGCCGAAGTAACGATAGAGGAGCCCCTTGGAGACACCCGCGCGTTCGGCGATCGCGTCCATAGGCATGGCTTCATAGCCGTGCTCGGCGAAGTGCTGCCGGCCAAACGCCAGCAGCTGCTCCCGTCGAGCTTCAGTCGTCATCCGCCTCGGGCCAAGGTCCATGATGAGGCGAGCATAGCCGTTATTGACGATTCGTCAATAGCTATTCTCACCACAGAAACTACGCGGTAGCGCAAATACGCCGGACAGTCGGGCGGCGGCAAACGGAGTCGACGCATGGCCTGCGTGTCCAGGGGGCTCTGGCGCAGATCATTCGCGTTGGCTTGGGATGCCCGGCTCGCGAACGCACCATTTTGCCGCGCTACGCGCCAATCTAGCGGCGCCGAACGATGGTACGAGGTTCGCATGCATCCGTTGGTGGAGGTTCGCCATGGGACACATGAGCCAACTCAAGCAGGAGTATCGGGCGCTGATGGACCGCCTCGACCACCACGCGGTCGCCATGCCGCGGCCGGAGGATCAGCGCGCCCTCGAAGGATGGCGTGAGTTGCTCGAGGTCATGTACACGCCAGAGGAGGCCGAGCTGGCGTCGCGGATGCCGATGGTACCCACCTCACTCCGCCGCCTGGCCCGGCGCTACGACGTGCCCGAAGAGGAGCTGAGGCAAAAGCTCGAGCCGCTGTGCGACAAGGGCTTGATCATGGACCTCGTTAGCCCGAAGACCGGCGAGGCCAAGTACCTCCTTGCGCCGCCGGTCGTTGGCTTCTTCGAGTTCTCGATGATGCGAGCGCACGACATGTTCGACAAGTTGGCCGTCGCAAAGGCCATGGACGCTTACATGCACGGCGACGACACCTTCGTGCGTGAGGTGTTCGGCAATGAGACGGTCGTCGGGCGCTCGATGGTGCACGAAGACGTGCTGGCCGACGGCATTCCCGAAGTGCTCGACTGGGAGCGCACGACCAGGCTCATCGAAGATTCCGATCGGATTGCCGTCTCGCACTGCTACTGCCGCCACAAGGCCGAGCATCTGGGCAAGGCCTGCGACGTTCCCCAAGAGATCTGTCTGTCGCTCAACGGCGGTGCTAATTTTGTCATTCGGCGTGGCTTTGGCCGTCCGATCGACAAGCAAGAGGCGCTGAGCATCGTGAAGAAGGCGCGGAAGCTCGGTCTGGTCCAAATCGCCGACAACGTGAAGAACGAGCCTGCCTACGTGTGCAACTGCTGCGCGTGTTGCTGCGAGCAGCTTTCGAGCATCAACGACTTCGGGCTCAAGGCCGTCAACCCGAGCGGCTTCGAGCCGGCGTACCACCCCGACGACTGCAAAGGCTGCTCGCGATGCTCTCGGGCGTGTCCCGTCGCGGCGATCACGATGGCACCGGCGCGCGCCGGAGGGCAACGCAAGAACGAGCTGCGCGCCGTGTTCGATTCGGAGCTCTGCATCGGGTGCGGCGTTTGCGCCACGACCTGCAAGCAGGAAGCGATCCGCATGGAGCGCCGAGAGAACCCGAGCCACGTGCCTGAAAACACGGTCGAGCGTGTTGTGCGCCAGATGGTCGAGCACGGTCGCCTGGCCGACCTTCTCTTCGACGAGAGCGAGAGCCGTGGCGCGGCGTTCCTCAACCACGCCGTGCAAGCGATCACCAAGCTGCCTCCCGCCCAGCGGGCGCTCGCTTCCGACCAGGTGCGGTCGCGCTTCGTTCAATTCGTGGTGAAGAACGCGCCCGCCATCGAAGCTTAGGTTCCCCCCTGAACAGGAGCGGACATGGGTGATGCAGAGCGAGACGATCTTTCGGTGGCCACGAGCATTGCCGGACGCATCAAGGAGCTCATTGCTGGGTTGGGCCGTGATCGCATCGCCGAATTGATGCGGCACCATCTCGTGCAGTTTCGTTTGGTCGACGGCACGGGTAGGTGGCAAGCGGAGGAATTGGCGGCGCTCGGCGACTGGCTCCTGGGCAAGGACCTCGACACCGACGACGCGCACGAGCTCCTCGACGAAGCGGCTCGTTGCGCTGCGGCCAACCCGTACCTGGTCGAGTTCCTGGATCGGGCCAAAGGCGAGGCTTTCGATCGCCTCTACAACCAGGTTCAAACGGAGGGGGCGACGGTTCTGCCCTCGGTGGTGACGTATGGACTACTCCTCGAACGCCTGACCAGAGCCATGCGAAACGACTGGAGGCTCATCGAGGCTTGCAGAGAGATTTGGCTGAGAGCCCGAGATGCGGACGATATGAATAGCCAGTTGACAGTCTTCGAGCGCGCCAAGGTGCTTTCGATTGACGTCACGATCGATCGGGTTCTTGGGTTTCACGAGTCGGGAAGCGTGGCTCCGGAGTTCACGAGAGTGCTGCTCCCCGTGAATATCATCGAGGCGATGTTCGAAGACATCAGGCTCGGCCATCGAGACAACGCAGCGAGCGCGTGGCCGCTCGTGAAAGACCGGCCCGGGTCGTGGGCGCACGAGGCGAAGACGGGCGAGGTAGCGGCGCGTTGGTCGGAGGACAGGAAGGCGATTGTGCTGAGCTTCGCGCTGCCGCGCAGATGGGCCGATTTGTATGCGACCTGGAATCTGGCGTTCGTTTCTCACTACGGTGATTTCCCGTATCTGATGACGAAGCTGCTGATTCCTCAGGTGAACGGCTATCAGAGTTCACCGGAGGAGTACATCTACAACCGCCTCTTGGCTTTGTACTGCCAACTGCACTACACGGGATTCGGGCGTGTCGATCGTGCAAGGCAGGGTCGCGATGCGATCGATTGGCACGACGAGGCGCTCACGAAGCTCTGGAGCAGCGTCAACCGGGAAAGTGCCGAGAAGTACTCAGAAGCCGTCAAACAGCTCGAGCGCGCCGAGCTCCGTCGGTCCACCTCTCCAAGTTGAAGTGAGATGCTCAGATATCGGCCATTGGGACGCAGCGTCGCCCCAAACTCGATCTTGGCAAGGTTCGGCGCGGCAGGGGCCGATCCATCGAAGCTACGTGGGCTTGTACCGCCATGATCCTGCCGTGAACGACGGCTAGACCAGACGGTGAACCAAACGAGGCTCTTGGGAGCCATCGGTTCGTTCGCGGCCATGATCAGGAGCTCCTCGATCCGCGAGCAGCGCACCTCCAAACAGGCGCCTCGACCATGCCGGTCTAAAGAATGGTCTCGTCGACTTGGAGAACGTCTCCCGACGAGCCCGGCACAGTGGGCTCGAGCTGCGGGCCGCGCGTCTCCATACCTAAGCCTCGATCCTCAGCCACAGTCGCGGTCCTCCTCCCCGAAGTTAGTGCCAGGGTTGCTCACTTCTTCTTCTTCGCCTTCCTCTTTGAGTTCTGCTTCTTCTTCTTGGCGGCGTGTCTCTTCCGTTCCGCCTTCAATCGCTCTTTGGCCTCTGCCAGCTGACCATTGGGTTCCAATACTGGGAGCTTCGCCAAAGCCTCGATTTCCCGTTCCGCTTGTTGAGCGGCCTTGGTGATCTTCTTCTTGATGCGAGCGCTGGTCTTCTTGGCCCTCTTCTTCAGCGCGGCCTTCTTCGGCGGTGCCTTTTTGGCCGTGCGTTTTTTGGCCGCTTTCTTCGGTGCCACCTTTTTCGCCGTGCGCTTCTTCGCCGCCTTCTTCCTAGGCGACTTCTTTGCTGTCCGCTTCTTCGCGGGGCTCTTTCTTGCGGTCTTCTTGGTAACTGCTTTGGCCATGACACGCTCCGGGGTGGGTGAGCGCGAAGTATAGGGGAACTCCTCTACGGAGTGAGCATCAAAAAAGGGGGCAGCCCTCTTTCAGGGTGCCCCCTTTTTTTGGCGACACGCGCCGCGACGCCAAACCAGGTCGAGCCAACGCGTTCTCAAGACGCCCCACAGCGGGAGGCTAGCCGGTTGCGCGGCAAGTGCCGGTGCATGCGTGTAGTGGCCTGATTCGCGCGTCAAGTGAGCTGTTGGCCCTGAACCCATGCCGGTGTACGCTGACTCTCCCCCACCACCCCGCTTTCGGAGGTCCTGATGCAGCCCCTTTCCGGCATGGATGCCTCGTTCTTGTATATGGAGGATCCGCGCACCCCGATGCACGTCGGTAGCGTGTTGACCTTCGACGGCGCGATGGAGTTCGAAGACTTCCGGGCGATGCTCAAGTCGCGGATTCACCTCGTGCCGCGCATGATGCAACGCCTGGTGATGGTGCCCCTCGGGCTCGGCAAGCCGTACTGGGTCGACGACCCCGATTTCAACATCGACCGACACATCCAGCACATCGGGTTGCCCCGCCCCGGTTCGTGGAAGCAGCTTCGAAAGGTCGCGGCCCGCACGTTCAGCGTGCCCCTCGATCGACGCCGCCCCCTTTGGGAGATGGTCTTCGTCGAAGGGCTCGATAACGTCCCCCAAATGCCGCCGGGCTCCGTCGCCTTGATCAGCCGCGTGCATCACGCCGCCATCGACGGTGTCTCCGGGGCCGACATGATGAGCATCCTCTTCGACATGACCGAGGAGCCTCGGCACATCGAACCCCCTCCTCCGCGTACGATTCCACCGGTTCCAAACGAGCTTCAAGTACTCCGACGAGTCGCGCGAAAGATCGCGGGTAAGCCGGCGCGGCTTCCGGCTTTGGCCCGTGACCTCGCCAATGTGATGCGTGCTGGCAAGGAAGCGCGCATCCGGGGCGCCGAAGTGCCTCCTGCACCGTTTTCTGCGCCGTCGACGCCTCTCAATGGCGTGGTTTCGGACGAGCGATGTTGGAACACCGCCCTACTCGAGTTTGACCGAGTCCGTGCGATCAAAGAACCGATGGGCTGCACGCTGAACGACGTGGTGTTGGCGATCTGCGCGGGCGCGCTTCGTCGCTACCTCGCCGACAAGGGCGCGCTCCCCGTCGAGTCTCTGGTCGCCTTCGTTCCGATCTCGACACGGTCCAAAGATCAGCGGGGCGACATGGGCAACCAGGTGTCGGGCATGTCGGTGCAGCTCGCAACCGACATCGCCGATCCGGTCGAGCGTCTTCAAGCGATCAAGCAGCACACCAAGGGTGGCAAGGCGTACCAAAACGCAGTGGGCGCGCAAACGATGGCCGACGTCTTCGAGTTCGTCCCTTTCGGCCTCGCGGGGCAAGCGTCTCGCCTCTATTCGCGTTTCCGCGTGGCAGAGCTCCACAAGCCACCCTTCAACCTCGTGATCACCAACGTGCCCGGGCCACAGCACGACATGTACGTCGCGGGCCACCGGTTGCTCGCAACGATGGGCATGGCTCCCGTGATGGACGGAATGAGCCTATTGATCACGGTGCTGAGCTACAACGGGGTGCTCTCGATCAGTCCGACCTCGTGTCCCGACGTCATGCCCGACATCGACACGTTTGCCCGGTACCTGCGCGAATCGGCCAACGAGCTCGAGGCCGCGGTCCTCGCGTACCAGGCCAAACAGCCCCAACCCGAGAAGGCCGCCGTGCCGGCGACCTCTCCCGAAGAAACGGCTCTTTTCTTCGCCCAAGTTCGCGCCGCCCTAGAGAAGGTGACGGACGACTCGCCCGCCACAGGCACCTTTCAGTTTCAGATAACCGGGGACAACGCGCAGGCATGGGTCATCGATCTCCCCAAGCGTTCGGTCACCGAGGGCACAGTCGAAGGACCGGACGCAACGCTCACCATCCGCGACGAACATTTGGCGCAGATCACCCGAGGCAAGCTCGACCCGCAGATCGCATTCGTCCAAGGAAAGCTCCGCGTCGCCGGAGACGTGAGCAAGGCGATCGAGTTCGGCGCATTCCTTCCCGGAGTGGCGCATTAGCGGCGGCCTGAACCTGAGATGCCCGCGGCGACGACCGAACACGCCCTGCCCATGTCGTCGTTTCACTTGACGCCTTGTTCCCAACCGTTGACGAGCGTGACTTGTTCAACTACTTCAGGACTTCACAACGAGGAGAAGCGGATGAATCGAATTTTGATGGTTCCGGGCTTGTTGCTTCTAGGCAGCGCTTGCGCGGGTGGATCGCCCGAGGAAGCGGAGCGAATGGAAATGGCCGAAGACATGGAACAGACCGCGGGCGATGAGCGCATGATGATGGGAGCGGAAGCCGGTGAGGTGGACGGCATGATGGCGCCCAACGCCGAAGAAGACTTCGAAATGGAATCGGAGCCGTACCCAGAGTAAGTGGTTGGCTACGGCGCGGGCGTGCGAAGCCCAATGCCATCGCAAGAATTTCCGTAACACTCTTGGAGCATAGACAGCTGACATGAAAAATTTCACTCGACTTTGTTTTCGCACGCTGGTGCTTGCTGGCGTCGTGTTCGCGCTGGGTTCGACTTCGCCGGCATCCGCCAAGAAATCGAAGAAATCGCAGCAGCCCAACATCGTGATCATCATGGGCGATGACATCGGCTGGTTTAACATCGGCGCTTATCACCGCGGGATCATGTCAGGCAAGACGCCGAACATCGATCGACTGGCCCGCGAGGGCATGATGTTTACGGACTATTACGCGGAGGCAAGCTGCACAGCCGGCCGAGCCAACTTCATCACGGGCATGATCCCAATGAGGACCGGAATGACCACGGTGGGTCAGGCGGGTTCTCCGCTGGGCCTACCTGCGGAAGCCCCAACCATTGCAACGGCTCTAAAGGCCATGGGCTATGCGACGGGGCAGTTCGGCAAGAACCACTTGGGTGACCTCAACCAATTCCTCCCGACGGTTCATGGCTTCGACGAGTTCTTCGGATACCTCTACCACCTCGATGCCATGTCGGATCCCTACTGGCCTGGTTACCCGAAAGATCTCCTCGATGAGATCGGGCCCCGGAACATGGTGCACTCCTGGGCGACCACCAACGACAACCCAACGGTGCAGCCTCGGTGGGGCAAGATCGGCAAACAGAAGATCAAAGATGCCGGTCCACTCCCACCGAAGCGGATGGAGACCGTGGACGATGAGATTCTCAAGCACACCTTGAATTTCATGGACCGAGCCAAGAAGGAGAACAAACCGTTCTTCGTGTGGCTGAACCCCACCCGCATGCACATCTTCACGTTTCTCTCACCCAAGTACAAAGCGCTCGAAGGCAAGAACAACTACGGCCTGCAGGAAGCCGGCATGGCGCAGTTCGACGACATCATCGGCGCGGTGATGAAGAAGCTCGAGAAGATGGGCGTGGAAAAGAACACAATCATCGCCGTCACCACCGACAATGGCACGGAGGTCTTCACTTGGCCGGACGGCGGAAACACGCCATTCAAGGGTGCCAAGGGCATGACGACAGATGGCGGCTTTCGCGTCCCCATGATCGTTCGTTGGCCCGACCAGATTCCGGCCGGCAGGGTGGAGAACGGCATCACTTCCGGCATGGATTGGTTTCCGACCTTGGTCGCCGCCGCTGGCAACCCAAATATCGCGAGTGAGCTAAAAAAGGGGAAGCGGCTCGGCGACCGCGAGTACAAGGTCCACCTCGACGGGTACAACCAAATGGCCATGTTCACGGGCAAGGGCCCAAGCAGGCGGCAAGAGGTTTGGTACTTTGGCGAGTCGACGCTCGGCGCGGTCCGGATTGGCGACTGGAAGTACACCTTCATCGAACAGCCCGATGGTTGGCCGGGCGCTAAGGTCAGGCTGAACATGCCCCTAATTCACAACCTTCGTCGCGACCCGTTCGAGCGGTATTCGGACCCGAGTTTCGCGGTGGGCTCACCGGACTGGTTCATGGAATTCTATGCCCGAGAGTTCTGGCGCTTTGTCTTTGTCCAGCGCGCGGTGGCCGATCTTGCCAAGACGGCGATTGAGTTCCCGCCGATGCAAAAAGGCGCGTCCTTCAACTTGGAGGCAGTGAAGGCTCAAATCCAGGAGGCCGTTCAAGCCCGTCACGGGCAATAGAGACCAAGCGCTCGATGCTGGCAACACTGCTGACGATATTGGCGTTGGCCGTCGTGCACATGGTGGCGGGCACCACGGCGGCACTCGGTCACCAATGGCGGCCACGAGCGCTCTCGGCCGCATCGGGCGTCAGCGTCGCCTACGTCTTCCTCGATCTGCTGCCCGATCTCGCCGAGCAGCAGAGCCTCATTGAACGGACGGATTTGCTCCCGGACCTCGACCGGCACGTCTATGTTCTAGCCCTCGTGGGGCTCACGGTGTCGTTGTGGGTGGAGACCGCTTCGCGCGAGTCGCGTCGTCGGCGCCGCGCGCTCGGCGAACCAGACGAAACGGGCACTGCAACCTTCTGGCTCAGCATCACCTCCTTCATGGTGCTGAACACGGCAATCGGATACGCCGTCGCCAGTCCGGGCGACCGGGCAGTCGAGCCGCTGTGGATGTTCGCCGTGGCGATGGGCCTTCACTTCTTGGCGAACGATCATTCACTGGTCGAGCATCACGGAGAGCGGTACCAACGCATCGGCCGCTGGCTGCTCGTCGCGGGCTTGAGCACCGGTTGGCTGATCGGCAACCTACCCGCAGTCGAGATCCGACCGGACATCTTGGCGCTCGTGCTCGCCTACATCGCCGGCGGAACGATCATGAACATCTTGCGCCACGAGCTCCCCGACACGGATCGGTCGAGCGACGTCGTCGCTTTCGCCGCAGCGGCCACGGTCTACGGCGTTCTGTTGCTTTCCCTGTCGCCTGCCGGCTGACCCCGAGCCTTTCCCGCGGGTACTCGCCGTTTCGCGTGACAATGTCACGAGAAGTGCCATGCGTAATTCACTGCCCCGAGTCGTCGAAGCGAGCTGACAAGCGCGCCTGAAAGTGAGATCTTGGTTCCACCGCGCAAGTCTGAGACGCGGCGTCCGGGGTAGCTAATGACTCTGGCTCATTCGGAGGAGAAATCACGATGTCTCGCAATACTTCCATTGTACGCGCACTCGCAATCGCTGCGTTGTGTTTCAGTTTACCCGCCGCCGCGGCTGATCTGCCTAAGAAGGGAACGTACTCCGGTCACTACGGCTGGACCTTCACCGGGCAAGTACAGCAGCTCGGAGAAGACCGGGTCATCTACGCCGGTGTCGTGCCTGGGGTCATGTTCAATGACAAAGGCAAAGGCTTCATGCACAAAGCCCGAGTCGATTGCACGATTCTCAACGACGTCAATAAGGGACGTGCCAACGCGAAAGGGACGTGCGTGGTCACGGACGCGGATGGAGACAAAATCTTTGTCGAGTGGAAATGCACCGGCGTGATGCCTGCCTGTCCCGGCACGGAACGTTTTGTGGGTGGGACCGGCAAATACAAAGGGATAAGCGGCAACCAGAAATTTCAGGGTAACTTCATAGGGGACACTGGCGCGGGCTGGTCCGACTGGAAAGGAGAGTACAAGATTCCCTGAACCTCGAGACCAACGGTGTGACCGCGCTACCCGCTCACACGGGCTAGCGCTAGGTCGTGCGCCTCGTTGTAGCGCCGGCCGAGGTTGTGCCAGTCGAAGTGCTCGCTAAAGGGTTCGACCAAGTTGCGGAGCATGATCCGATCGCGTCGGCCGAGGGACGCGAACCGGAACAGCCGGTCGGTCAGCTCTTCGGCGGCGCGGTGGAAGTCGCTGTGTCGGCGGGGCACGACGTAGATGCCCTTGGACGCGTGGTCCGGCACCAGTTGCTGTAGGTACGATCCGAAGCCCGATAGGTCGCTCGTGACCGCCGGCACGCCCAGGGCGATCGATTCGAGCGGCGTGTAGCCCCACGGCTCGTAGAAGCTGGGGAACACGCCCAGGTGGCAGCCGCGCACGAATTGATCGTACTCCATCCCGAAAAGGGGGCTCGTGGCCTGCACGAAATCGGGATGGAAGACGACCTTCACCGGGTCGTCTTCGAGGTTGAACAGCCGGCAGGCACGCAGCTGGTTCAGTACGGGGTCGTTTGCATCGTCGATCAGGTCGTGGGTGACGATGCCGGGCAGGACCTTGCTCTTCCAGGCGTGGATCGCGCGGCGCAGGCGCAGCCGCCAGTAGTCCTCCATCAAAACGTTGAGGTCGGGGATCTCGCCCGAACAGGCGGCCAGGAAAAGCCGGTCGCCGACGGACTCCTTCACCGCGTCGCCGACCGTACGAAACTCGTTGAGCATCGCGCGGTTCTGCAGCGCCTGTACGTTGATCGAGCGGAATGGAGCCTTGGTGATGATGAAGAAGACGACCGTCACCGGGCTCGCCGCCTCCCGTAGCCGGTGATTGAGCCTGGCCAGCGCCTCGATCGTCACGTCCATGCCCTTGTTGAAGTACTCGTAGCGACCCGAGGTGAACATGTAGAGCGTATTGTCCAGGTCGAAGTTGTAGCTGGGGAAGAAGTGACCGATCGAGAACTCGTGTAGCCGTTCCTTGTATTGCTGGTGCAGGGTCTGGAACTCGTGGATCGCGGTAAACCGGCGGATGTCTAGCCCGTTGGGGAGCAGCATGTCGGGCGTGCGCCCGAGCAGGTGGGTGCACTCCTCCGCGGTGACGTCCGACACGGTGGTGAAGACCTGTGCCGCATGGGCGGCTGCCTTCTCGATCTGGTGCTGAGCGTGGACGTTGAAGTTCTTGGCCTCCTGATCGCCGTCGAGCAAAGGCAGCTGGTCGTAGAACGACGCGTTGCCGTTCGCCAGGTAGCGGCCGACCATGGTTGCGTGCGTGGTGAAGACCAGAGAGCCCCGCCAGTGCTCCTTGCGCAGCATCGGGATCGCAAGGCCGGCCTGCCATTCGTGGAAGTGGGCCACGAGTGGGCGAGGCTGCGACCCCTCCTGCGCTAGTATCGACAGCAGCGCCCGACACATCTCTCCGAAACCCACGGCGGCGTGCACGTTCGGCTCGTCGCTCGCGGGGATCCCGTGGTCGGCCCATACCCGGTACTTGATCTCGTTGAGCACACCGCCGACCGACCCGACGTCCAACAGAACCACGTGCGGACGGCCGCTGACCAGCCACCGCCCGTAGTGGGCGCGGTAGCCCATCTCGCGTAGTTGCTGCACCGCTCGGCCGACCGCGCCGACCAGCGGCGCCGGCTCGAACTCGACGTCCGCGGTCTGGGGGTCGTACGGACCCACGAGGCAGTACCGGCTGCCCCAGCGACTCATCATGCTCGGGACCTTCGAGCGCAAAACCGTGTAGATCCCGCCCACCTTGTTGCAGACCTCCCAAGCGACCTCTAACAGCAACGGCTCGGCCGCCCGACGTGCATCGACGCTCCCCGACTTCTCCGGGGCCTTCTCACCTGTCGACGGGGGGGTGGTTGGAGCCATGGTGACGCCCTCGTGGTCGCTCATCAACCTACCCCGGGCGGGCGCGCTGGGCCACTCCCATCGGGACGAGAAGCTCTTGGAGCAGCATCGCGTCGATCGATACTGAAGAGCTGAGCAGCCATGCCAACAGGTCCAGCGTCTTGCTAACTTGAGCGCTGGGGGTTCACACACATGAAGAAGATACTGCTCGCAGTTTGCATCCTTACGTTCGCCGCAGGGGCACAGGCGGATTTCGGCCGAAAGTTGTTGAAGAATGACAACGTCACCGCGGCGCGGAATGCCGTGAAGGCTGCCACGCTTTCGGACGAAGAAATGGCGAAACTGTCACTCCAATCCGTGTCGTCGATGGATGAGCAAAATCCGGTCGTCGCGGACGGCGATCCGCTGGCGCAACGCTTCCACAACATCGTGAAAGGGCTCGAGTCAGAAGACGGGCTCAAGCTGAACTTCAAGCTCTACGACGTGTCGGACGTCAACGCATTTGCGACACCCGATGGCAGCATTCGGATCATGGCCGGCTTGATGATCATCATGACGGACGACGAAGTGCGCAGCGTCATCGGTCACGAGATCGGTCATGTGAAGCTCCAGCATGCGAAGAAGCAGTACCAAAAGGCGTACTCGGTCGCGGCAGGCAAGGATGCTGTTGCAGCGAACACGGGATCGGGCGGCAAGATGTTGACAGACAGCCAGCTCGGCAAGTTCATCGAAGATGTTTTGAACGCAAAGTTCTCGCGGGGCGACGAATCGGCTTCAGACGAGTACGGGTTCAACTTCATGGTCAAGCACGGCTATGACTACCACGCCATGGAGGGCGCGTTCAGCAAGCTCGCAGAGCTCAGCGGCGACAGCGGCAAAAGGTCGCTCAAGGCATCGCATCCGGGTGCGGCCGAGCGCGCGAAGGTCGCTAAAGAACGTGCCGAGGCACAGGACGAGAAGACGAAGCAGGCGCGACGATGATGAACACTCTCCCTACGAGTCTCTTGATCATCGGCACAGCCCTTGCAGCCGCGGTGTCCGGTTGCGCTACCAGCTCATCGAGCACAGCCGACCCTGAACCGCTTGCCAAAATGCCGAACGCGGCTTTTCCAGGTACCGCGAAAGTCTACGCGCTGGCGTTGCCACCGCGAGGCAGGGCAAGCGGCGGCGATACGGCGCTCGGCTTCACGGCATCAAAAGCAAAGCGCGCCAAGGGCGAGCTGCCCTCTTACGTAGAGGCCATGCTGGAGCCAGCGGAGCTGGGCGATCTCACCAACGACGAAGGTCAACAGCACTTGAGCTCGACGAAGGTCTCCGACGTCATGAATCGACACGTCAACGAAATCTTTCAAGGCTGCGTGCTCAGGGAGATCAGAAAGACCCGCATGAGTCGAGTCTCGATTCAAATGGTGATCTCGGGCAAAGGTGAGGTCACAGGCGCCACCACCAAACCCGGCAGCAAGCCATTTCAAATCTGCGTCTCGAGGAAACTGATCGCGATCAACTTCCCGAAGTTCTCCGCGCCTCGCATGGGCGCAGAGTACTCCTTTAGCTTTGAGTAGTTGCAAGCCGTCCTAACGGTGACCGACGTCTTCGTCGGTTACACGCGCGAGTTCTTGTCCGCGTGGGGGTTGAGCGCGAACGCGTTTTTTCCGGTACTTTCATAGGTCGCGCCGAATCCAGCAAGTGCCTCCTTGGTGGCGTCATTCGGGTTGCCCCAGCATTGGCATTTGATGCTTTCGCACGCCTCGACGAGCGAGCCCAGCGGCGCCTTGCCTTTGTCGTTTGCGAGATGTGCGGCAAACGCGTCATCGGTGGCGTAGATTTCAGTCCACTGGCTCACGCCTGGCGACGGATAATCAACGTGGTAGCAGATCACACCCGGGTGCTCGAGCATCACGGCGCACAGCTTCTCTTGATTCTTTTTGAAATCGGCCTCGCGGTCGCTCTTGATGTTCCATTGAATCTTCAACATGAAAGCCATGACGCGTCCTTTTCTTTGGTTCGGATCGACCGTTTTTTCGCTTCGACTAGTTCATTCGGTTGCTAAGCACTTCTTCTAGCTTGCTCATCAGAGTCGCGAGTTTGAAGGGTTTCTGGAGGAACGCGGACGGGCCCGCAGCTTCGAAGCTCGGGTCTTCGTTGTAACCCGTGCAAATGATGACCGGGATATCTGGCTGGATGGCCCGAAGCGCCTGAAGCGTCTCGGCGCCCCCCATCCTCGGCATGGCCATGTCTAGGATCACGGCACTGAACGAGTCGGGCGACCGGCGGAAAATATCGACGGCCTCCACGCCGTCGCCAGCCGTCTCGACCGCGAGACCGAAGGTTTCGAGCATATCCGAGAGCACGGAAAGAACTTCCTCCTCGTCGTCGACGACCAAGATAGTCCCCTCGAGGTACAGTTCCGCGTCCGGGTGGACCGTTTTGGGTTCTGGCTTCTCCAAAGGAGGTCCTGGCGCGGCAGGCAGCAGAATGCGAAAGGCCGTGCCGACACCGAGCTCCGAATCGACTTCGATCGCGCCGTGGTGGCCGCGGATGATGCCCGCAACCGCCGCTAGCCCAAGGCCTCGCCCAGTCGACTTTGTCGTGAAGAAAGGTTCGAATATCTGTTCACGGCTGGATGCATCCATTCCGCTTCCTGTATCGACGACATCGATGAACACATGGATCCCCTCGGTGACATCCCAGATCGGCCTCCGTTGAGCGCAGTCTTCGCGGCTCAGCACCACCGTGCCTGTGGCGACTATGATGCTCCCCGACTGTTCGCCTATGGCCTCCCCCGCGTTGGTGATGAGATTCATCAGGACTTGGGTGATCTGCGCCAAATCCCCTCGTACGACGGGCAGGTCCCCCGACAGCATCATCTCCAGCGACACGTAATCGGAAATCGAAATTTCAAGGAGATTGGTCAACTCGGTGACGAGCGCGTTGAGGTCGATGGCTTCGATCCGCACCTCCGTTTTTCCCGAGTACGCGAGGAGCTGCTGGGTGAGCTCGGAGGCCCGGCCACCGGCCATCTTGATCTTGATGAGAGCCTTCTGAAGAGGCGACCCGGCGGACGCAAGCAGTAGGGCCAAGTCGGCATTACCCACGATGCTCACCAATAGATTGTTGAAGTCGTGCGCGATGCCCCCTGCGAGCACCCCCAAGCTCTCGAGCTTCTGCGTCCGCTGCATTTGAGCTTCGATTCGCTGTCGCTCAGCCTCTCGTTGTTTCTCTCGAGTGACGTCTTTGAAAAGCACCAATGCCCCTGGCTCGCCCGTTCCGCTCGCGATCGCCGAAGCGGTCACCTCGAGCTCTCTCACTTCGTCGTCCGTGCGGTGAGCCTCAAAGACCCTGGGGGAAGGCTCTTCGCCGATCGCGATCGAGCGCGCAATGAATCGGTCCAAACTTTCTCTCTCCGCTGGATGAAAGAACTCGGTCAATCGAGTCCCGATGACATCCCCTTCCGGCGCGCCGAACACCGTCGCAGCACGGCGATTCCACGAACGAATCTCTCCAGCCCGATCGAGGACGGCTACCCCGATGGGCGCCTGGTCGAGAAGTCGATCGAGGTATTGCTCCGGGTTGGGCTGCCAAACTTTCCAAGCTTCGAGCTTGGTCTGCGTGGCAATGATATCGTCGTGGTGCTTGCGGCGCTGTCGCGTCCTCGTCATGGCTTCGTTCAGCACCGGTCCGATGGATCCGTTCTCGTCTAGTGATTGACAGACCACATCTCCTCTCAAAAATGGCGCGTACATGACGCGGCGCTCGATCTGCTCGAGCCGCGACGTCTCTGCGAGGATCACGATGGATAGATCTTCGTCCACGCCGCGCGCGTCCTCCGCAACACGAATTGGGTCGCCTCTGTCGACGCCAAGGACGAGGAGGTCGACCGCCCGAGGTCGCCGCAACAACTCTTCTTTCACCTTTTCCGGATCGCCAACGCTACGCAGCTCGGATATGGGCTGAAGCGCGAAGAGCCGTTCGGCCATGTTGAGCTCCAAATTGACCAAAAGGACTTCTCCCACTGCTCCTCCTAGTCACTGAGAATTGGAAGGCCGAGCAATGCGCGCCCTGTCCATGAGCGGAGCGTATCGGTGGAGGGCGCCATGATATGCGAGGCCTGAACATCGCGAAGCATGCGATGAAGCTCCGATCCGCCGCGATACCCTCGCCCGCCACTGAGCGCCATCGCTTGTCCGACGACATCGACAGCGCACTCGGCCACCTCGGCCTTCGCCGAGAACAGACCGAGCAATGCATCCGAGTTTCCTTCGTCGCCGCTGGATGCAGCGCGATAGAGCAGCGCTCGTGTACGCGCGACGTTTGCCCAGAGCGTTCCCATCCGGTGTTGAATGACCTGGTTCTCCGCCAGCAACGCACCGCTGTGCTGATGTCGGCGTTCTTTTACGTTCGTCTTCGCCTCATCGAGTGCGGCGCTGGCGACCCCCAAATAGGTTCCCGCCATTGCAACGAGGAAGTAGGGCGTGATGACGTTGAAGACATACCAAATTTGGTCTCCCTCTTTCCCGAGGAGGTTCTCAGTTGGAATCTGAACGTCGTTTAGCTCTAACGAACGCGAGGAGTTCCCACGCATCCCCATGCCCAACCACTGGGAACCCCAATGCATCCCCTTTGTGTCCGCTGGCAGGACGACACAAGAAAAGTGCCCAGGCGGCGCGTCCGGGTCAGCGGATACCGTAGAGACCACGTACGAGTTTGCGTGCCCGCCATTCGTGACGAAGCATTTCGTGCCCGAGAGCCGAAGGCTTCCGCTTCCGTCGGCCGAGAGCTTGGTTTGGGGGTAGTAGAAATGGGTTCCCGTGCCTGGCTCACTCAAGGCGAGCGAGGTGATGTGCTTGCCCTGGGCGATCGATTGCAAGAGCTGGCCCTGTTGCGTAGAGGTCGCCTTGGCGGCGATGACGGCCGCTCCGACGGCATGCATCCCAAAACAGATCGATGTGGAAGCGCATTCGCGACCCAGCTCCTCGCAGACCCGGGCGAGCGCGAGCAGGCCGTACCCCAAACCGCCTTGGCTCTTGGGAATCGTCAATGAGGTGAGCCGCGTGTCTTGAAGCGCGCGAATCCCAGGTTCGGGCCATCGGCGCTCTTCGTCGACCGATCTCGCCTCCGGCCCCAGAACTTCAACGGCAACCTGGCGGGCGCGGGCAATGACGGTGTCGAGGTCCATGACGGCAACCTCCTGGGTTTGGCGAAACTCGAGCATCGGCTGAAACTGGCCAACGAGTCAACCGGGTCGGCGACGTTGGGCAGAAAGCCCCAAAGCGGGGCGATCCGTGCACCAAGGCAACGACCGCCGACATGACGCAGTCAACTCGAGTTCATCGGCGTACTTGATTCGCCGCCGTGCTCGGAATGGGCACGGATGAGTACATTCCACTCAAGAACACCGTGTACGACCGGTTCATTGAGGAACTGCCGGCAGGTGGCCGGGCCCCTTGACTTCTTTGGGGCGCTGGTGTGCGATCCCAAATCAGAGCGACATTTCGATAGGAAAGGTTAGGCCCATGGCCCACGTGCAACCCACCAACGGCGGTCCGCAGCAACGCAGCCTCGCGAGGACGGTTCCGATCGTAGTCCCAAGTGAGGTCGAGCGGATCTTTCAAGCCCAGCTCGCGAACCAGCAAAACGTGGGGCAGACCTCGGCCAAAGAGCGTAAGCAGAAGTTGAAACGACTGCATGCCGCGGTGTTGGGGCATCGAGAAGACATCCGCCAGGCATTGTTCGAGGACTTTCGAAAGCATCCGAGCGAGGTCGATCTCACGGAAATCTACCCTGTGACGAGTGAGATCAAGCACTCCCTCCGACACTTGTCTCGGTGGATGCGTCCTCATCGCGTGAAGACTCCGATGGCCTTGCTGGGCTCGCGATCATACATTCACTATGAGCCCAAAGGCGTGGCGCTGATCATTTCGCCTTGGAACTTTCCGATCAATCTTAGCTTTGGGCCGTTGACGGCAGCGATCGCCGCGGGCAACTGCGTGATGATCAAACCGTCGGAGAACACCCCGCACGCTTCTTCGATCATGAAAAAGATCGTCGACGAAACCTTCAATGAGAACGAAATTGCCCTCGTCGAGGGCGGCATCGAGGCGGCCCAGGCTGTCCTCGCTCGCCCGTTCAATCACATCTTCTTCACTGGATCTCCGGAGATCGGCAAGGTGGTGATGAGGGCCGCGGCCGAGCATCTCGGTTCGGTCACGCTCGAGCTCGGCGGGAAATCGCCGACGATCGTCGACGAATCGGCCAACCTCGAAGCGGCAGCGCGTCGAATCGCCTGGGCGAAGTTCGTCAACAACGGCCAGATCTGCCTCACGCCCGACTATTTGTTCGTGCATGAGTCGCGCAAAGACGAGCTCATCGGGAAAGTGCAGGAACAGATACGTTCGCTCTATGGCGACGACGCGCAGCAATCACCGTCCTACGCTCGAATCGTCAACGATCGGCATTTTCAACGCGTCGCCGGCTACCTGGAGAATGCCCGCGCCACCGGAGCAAGAGTCGTCGAGGGCGGGGGCGTCGATGCAAGCGAAAATTTCATCGAGCCCACCATTCTGACAGACGTCGATCCAACCTCGGACGTGATGACCAACGAGATCTTCGGGCCGGTCTTACCCGTGTATGGCTTCCAAAGCCTCGACGAGCCGATTCAGGTGATCAACTCGAGAGAAAAACCGCTAGCGCTCTACATCTACAGCAAGAATCGGAAGAACATCGACCGCGTAATTCGAAGCACGCGCGCCGGCGGGACCTGCATCAATCACAATGCGGTCCATTTTTTCAACAACAACCTGCCGTTCGGCGGCTCCAACCACAGCGGCATCGGCAAGGGTCATGGGTTCTTCGGGTTTCAGGCGTTCTCGAACCCGAGGGGCGTCCTCGAGCAGGTCATGCCATTCGGGGGCCTCGAATTCATGACGGCGCCCTACACCGCCTTCAAGCAAAAGCTCATCGACCTCAGCATCAAGTGGTTCTGATCAATTTTTTTCGTCTGCGTACTCTCTGGAACTCTGTTCGGATGCAACACGTAATCGCAGTCTCGCTCGTTCTCGCCGTTTCGCTCAGCGGCTGCACCAAGGCGAAAAAGGCCCCAACCTACGACGGAGAGAATCTTCCGCCGGACGTCGCGGGGAACACGTCTCCGACCGCGACGACCGCCGCGCTCAACGCAGAGCTAAGTGAGAAACTGCCGCTATCGGATCAACAAGACTTCGAAGATGCGAAGCGAGGGTTAATCGCGAGCGATCCGGAGCTCCGTGTTTCGACCGCCGGGGGCAAACAGATCTGGAACATGCCGGGCTATGATTTCATCGAGGGGGACGCACCCGTCAGCGTGAATCCGAGCCTATGGCGGCAAGCTCGCTTGAATAGCATCCACGGATTGTTCGAGGTGACCAAAGGGGTCTACCAGCTTCGAGGTTACGACCTTGCCAACATGTCGCTCATCGAAGGGAAGACGGGTTGGATCGTCGTCGATCCGCTCACGGCGAAGGAGACCGCCGCAAAGGCGATGTCGTTTGTACGCGACCACTTGGGCGACAAGCCCGTGTCTGCCATCATCTACACGCATAGCCACATCGATCACTTCGGTGGCGTGCTTGGAGTGATCTCCCCGGAAGAGGTCGCGGAGCGCAAGGTCCCCATCATCGCGCCGGAGTTCTTTCTCGAGGAGGCAACGAGCGAGAACGTCATCGCCGGCGTCGCGATGGGACGGCGGTCGCTCTTCATGATGGGGCCGCGCTTGCCCGTAGGGGAGCGAGGCCACGTCGACACCGGGCTCGGGAAGGGGGTCGCATACGGCACGTTCGGGCTGCTCCCACCGAGCGAGATCATCACGAAGACGGGGATGGAGATGACGATCGATGGGGTGAAATTCGTCTTTCAGAATGCGCCCGGGTCTGAGGCCCCGTCGGAGATGACATTCTACCTGCCCGACTCGAAGACCTTCTGTGGCGCCGAAGTGGTATCGCACACCATGCACAACCTCTATACGCTCCGGGGCGCGAAGGTCCGAGACGCGGCCAAGTGGAGCGGCTACATCGATGAGGCGATCGAGATGTTCCCTGACGTCGAGGTGTACTTTGGGAGCCACCACTGGCCGATTTGGGGCAACGACCGCATCATCGACTTCCTCGAGAAGCAGCGCGATACGTACAAATACATCAACGACCAGACGCTGCGGCTCGCGCTCCATGGCGGTACACCGCGCGAAATCGCCGAGGAGCTAGAGCTCCCCGAAACACTCCAGACCTCGTTTGCGAACCGCGGCTACTACGGCACGCTCAAGCACAACGTCAAAGCGGTGTATCAACGCTACTTTGGCTGGTACGACGGCAACCCGTCCAACCTCGATCCGCTCCCGCCCGCTGCTGCCGGCGCGAAGTACGTCGAGCTTGCCGGGGGCGCGGCGAGCCTCTTGGAAAACGCACAGTCCGCGTACGACCAAGGCGAATACCGGTGGGTCGCGGAGCTTGTCAACCACCTCGTGTTTTCGGACCCCGACAACCAGGAGGCGCGGGAGCTGCTTGCCAAGGCCTATGACCAGCTCGGTTACCAAGCCGAGTCGGGCCCTTGGCGTGATGTCTACCTGACCGGCGCCTTCGAGCTTCGGCACGGGGGCCCAACGGAGGGGATCGACATGGCGGCTATGATGGACATGATCAAGTACGCGCCCGTGGAGAGTTTTCTCACCGCCATGGCTGCCCGGCTGAATGCGCCGAAAGCCGGGGCGAAGGACATGATCGTAAACCTCGTCTTCACCGACCTCGACGAGAGCTATGTCCTGGAGCTGAAGAACTCGGTCCTGCGCCATTACAAGCGCGACCCCCACCCAGACGCCAACGTGACGCTGAAGGTCACGCACGAGCTCTACCTCAAAATGTTGACCGGCAAGGCAGGCCTCAAGGACACGCTGTTTTCGGACGACTTGGAGATCGACGGAAGCCGGCTCGACCTGGTCTCATTCTTTCGCTTGATCGACAAGCCCACGGGCACATTCGACATCGTCACGCCGTAGCGCTGGCAAACTCGGTCATCTTGCTGTTTGCAGCGCGCCAGGTGAGGCGTATTCTCTCTTTGCGGTGATCCATTTCTGGCAGCGCTTTCCCGGCTTCCACGACGTCAACTCGCTGGACAATCGCGATCCGCAGGTGCTCCAGCGCTTTGCGGACATCGCTGGGCCGATCCTCTGGAAGTGGTTTCGCCCACGCGTCCGTGGTCTCGACAAGATCCCCGAAGGTGGCGCGCTCTACGTGTGCAACCACAACGGCGGGTTCATGACTCCGGACACCTGGATCTTGGCCGTCGCCCTGACACGGGAGCGTGGGACCGACGATGTCCCGTACGCGCTTGCGCACCAGGTCGTGATGGAGGCTCCGCTCACGAACCAAATGCTGCCGGCGATGGGGGCGATTGCAGCCAACCCGGAGAACGCGCATCGCGTCTTTGCGGCAGGTCGCAAAGTTCTCGTCTATCCGGGCGGTGACCTCGATGCGTTTCGACCGTCACGCGCCCGGGGTCGCGTCGTGTTCGGTCCGCGCCGTGGCTATGTGCGGCTTGCGCTGAGGGAGGGCGTGCCGATCATCCCGGTCGTCTCGGCGGGCTCGCACGACGTTTGGTGGGTGGTAAGCGACGGGCGGTGGTTGTCGCGTCTCCTGCGCACACATCGATTTCTGCGCACGGATGTGCTTCCGATCACGGTGTCGGTGCCTTGGGGGCTAACCGTTGGGGCGCCGCCGTTTCTTCCCTTGCCCGTCCCCGTCTTCATCGAAGTCCTCGCCCCAATCCACTTCGAGCGTTCCGGGCCGGAGGCTGCGAGCGACGCGACCTACGTAGAGGAATGCCACCGGCGTGTGCTTGACGAGATGCAACTCACGCTCGACCGGCTCATGGAGGAGCGGCGGGTCATCCGGCGTCAGCGAATCCACACGCTGGTGCGTCGTGCGGCTAGCACCATGAGCGCGAGCGAGCGGGACCGCTGAGCTGCGACCCGCCCGCTCGTCGTTTTTTTTGAACTACAGATCGAGGTTGCAGCTCGTCTCGGCCCAGCGGCCAACGAAGTGGCCACCGGTTTCTGGGCCTGGGATACCCTCACGGTAGACGCCACCGAGGACGCCGTGCTCACCGGAGCGGTGAAGCCATCGGCCGCCAAAGTGCCCATCGCCGTACTGCCCTCGGAAGATGCCCTTGAACTCGCCTTCGAGGTTGATGAACTTTCCAAAGAACACCTGCTCGCCGTTCTCTCGTCGGCCGTAGATGCCCCGGATATGGCCGGCAGGCTCGCCTTCATCGTGCATGACGCGGCCGATGAAGCGACCACGGCCTTCTTCGACCTTGTGCCAGCGACCGGCGAGGAAGCCCCGTTCACACAAGTCGATGGGCCGCGCCATCGCGGCGGCCACCATTCGATTTCCGGCGTCGTCGATGAGTAGCTCGACACGGCCGTCGAGCAGATCTCGGACGGGCACACGCACGATGGTTTGCGGTTGCGTCGGCACTTGGTCGGCCCCGTCCGTCGCGGGATCGAGACGCGGCGGCTCGTCGTCGCGCGGCAACGGGCTCACGTAGGAGAAGATCAACGGCTCGTCACTCTGCGGCTCTGGGTCGATGATGGTCAGGATCATCCCATCGTGATGCGGCAGCGTGACCGATGTGAACGGAACGTGTTGCCGATCGGGACGGGGAAGCAGACGGTCGGTGCGCTCTTCGAACTTGATCACGCGGCGAACGATCATCGCGCCACGGTTGACGTGAAAGACGCCGCTCCAGTTTCTCGGCGTTTCATTCTCGGGATTCCCGGGTATCTGGCCCCATTCGACGATGAGATTGACCTGTACCGCATCGGGCCGGTCTCGCATGCTCGCGACCTCCGGATCGTCGGCAGTCTCGTCTTCCACCGCCTCGTATGTAGCGACTTCATCGAAAGCCTCGGGCTCGCCGAATGCGGGCGCCTCGTCCTCCATGGTGAGACCGCCGTTCTCCTGTTCGAGCGCGTCTGCGATCGCGCTGCCCTCGGCGGTGGGCTCCGCGGTATCGCCGCAGCCCCATGCGAGCAACAGGCCCGCGGCTAAGAAAGTGAATGTGTTCTTGCGCATTGAGTAACCTCCTGGCCCATGGTTCTGCACGGCCCGTGCCAATCTCGTCGCGTCGCAAAACGCCGAGATTCATGCGCCGTCATGCCCGCGCTGAGTGCGCGCTGTCTCATCTCGAAGCGGCCCGATGAGTACCGAGGGTCTCAGCGGTATTTCTTCAGCAGCCGCTTGAAATACATTCGGTCGATGCCGGCAGCGGCCGCCGCGCGTGAGAAGTTGCCGCCGTGTCGGGCCAGCATCCCCTCGAGGTAGGCGCGCTCGAAACCAGCGATGATGTCGCCCTTTTGCTCGGCAAACGGGCGGTCCAAGTCCACCTCGGGCAAGCTCGGCGACGGGCGGGAGGCGCCGGCTTCGGAACCCGGAAGATCGAAGGCCACCGAGGACGGTTCACTCAAGGCCAGCGTCCGCTCGATGACGTTTCGGAGCTGACGGACATTGCCGGGCCATGGATGGCGCTCCAGTCGCTTCCAGTTCTCTTCATCGATTCCGGACAGCACCTCGGCCGCACGTGGCCCATCCCCTTTGAGCGCCGTTCGCACGAAGTGCTCGGCAATCGCGCGAACATCGTCCCGACGGTCTCGAAGAGGAGGCAAGGTCAACTGCACGACGGCAAGACGGTAAAAGAGATCCTCCCGAAAGGCTCCTCGATTCACCTCGACGGAAAGGTCCCTATTGGTCGCGGCGACGACGCGCAGGTCGAGCGCGATCGTGTCTCGCCCACCGAGCCGACGGATCTCCCGTTGATCGAGCGCCCGCAAGAGCTTGGGCTGGAGCTCGATCGGCAACTCGCCGACCTCGTCGATGAAAAGGGTCCCCCCGTTCGCCTCTTCGAGTAAACCCGCTCGCCTCGCGTGCGCACCGGTAAACGCCCCTTTCTCGTGCCCAAAGACCTCGCTCTCCAGCAGGTTTGCCGGAACCGCGCCGCAATCGAGCACGACGAAGGGACCCTGGGCCCGCGGGCTGCGCTCGTGAAGCGCGTGGGCGACGAGCTCTTTGCCAGTACCTGTTTCGCCCCCGATCAGGACGGTGACGTCGGTGGGCGCCGCGCGGTCGATGATGGCGTAGAGCTCCCGCATCGGCAGGCTCGACCCGACGAGCGGCCCGAAACCATCCGAGAGTGTCGCCGGAATGTCGATCTCGTCGTCTAGGACGGAGAATCGAAGCTCGGTGCTGCCCGCGCGTATGGTGCATCCAGACGGCAGGTACATCTCGACGACCCGGTAACCGTCGACCCAGGTCCCGTTGCGGCTATCGAGGTCTCGAAGTCGGTAGCCGATGTCATCGACGGTGATCTCAAAGTGGATTCGGCTGACTGCGCTGTCGTCGAGCACGAGCTCGTTGCCCGGTCGGGAGCCCGCTCGAACGAGCTGCGATTGGAAATCGTGCGTTGGACCATCGGCCGATTTCAAGCGATAGCGACGAATTTTGCGCCGCGGCTTGTCGCCGACCATCAGGGTGCGGGTCGCGCGCGTGGTCATGGGTTCCCCCGAAGGTCCACGCTGAGCCGTTTGCTCTCCCCAGGGTCAAGCTCGATTTCGAACCGCCGCTCGAGCCCCGCCTCGGGGTTCTGAAGGACGACCTGATGACGACCCGGCGCGATGCGATGGCTGCGGAGCGGTGTAGTCTTAATGCGGTTGCCGTCGATGATCACATACGACCAGGGATCGGAGTTGACCGAGACGTAAGCTGGCTCCGGCGGGGGAATGACCGCCTCGGCTGACTTGGGGGTGACCCGCTTCGTGGGCTGGCGGGAACGCTTTCGGGCCTTCGGCGGGGCCGGGGCAACGGTGGGGGCTGCGGAAACCTGGTCGACAGCGGTTGGTGATGCCTCGGGTTCCATCACCGGCGGGGCCACTGCAATCGGCTTCGCGATCATCGCCTCCGGTTTTGATGCCCGCGGCTTCGTCGCACGCGGCTCCACTGCGTCGGACTCGTTGACCAGAACTGCTTCCATTTGGTTGCTGCGACGAGCCCAGAAACCGAAGAGCGATAGCACGGTGACCAAGCCGACGAGAGCGAGCAGCCACCCGACGGGACGTCTGCGCCGCGCAGAGGGTGGCTTATCTGCGGACCCGAGGCCATCTGCATCGAGCAGGCCGGACACCTCACCGGTGGTAAACACGCTGTACCCGTCCGCCGTATCGAGCTTATGTAGCTCCGCCCCAAGCAAGGCGTTGAATGGCCCATTGTCCGGCACGCGATGTGGAGTCGAACCGCTCTCCGGTCGTTTGGACGAGCCCACGGCACCAGTTTCGTTAGACGCATGGGAGTCCGAGCGGATGGCCTCGAGAAAGTCGGCCAGGTCCGTGGACGACAGGAGATACCCATCGGACAGCGCGTATCGCTCGAGCTCTTGTCGCATCGCGGCTGCAGACGGGTACCTCGCGCTTGGGTCGGTGCGGAGCGCGCGGAGGACGATCTCCTCGACGGCCTCCGGAATCTCGGGGTTGATCTCCCGCGGCCTTGGAAAGCGTCCTCGAAGGATGTCTCGGATGGCCTCTTCGGTGTCGTTTGCGTCGACGAGCCAACGATCGGTGAGCGCTTCGTACATGACTGCGCCCAAGCTGTAGATGTCCGTGCGGCGGTCGACACCCGACTGGCGAAGCTGTTCCGGCGCAATGTAGGGAAGCTTGCCCTTGACCTGTTCGCCGGTCGTTTCTCTCGACCGGAGCGCGCTCTTCGCGATTCCGAAATCGGCGACCTTCACCTCTCCCTCCCAGGAGATCAGGATGTTGCCGGGCGATACGTCGCGATGAACGACGCCCAGGGAACGATCGTTGCTATCGACGCGCCGGTGCGCGTAGTCGAGCCCCTTCAGCGCTTCCACGGCGATGTAGATCAGGTGCCGATGCGGGATCGGTTGCTGAAATCGCCGTTCGCATGCTTGGAGCAAATCGCCGAGGTGAACGCCGGCGACGTACTCCATGGCGAGAAAGAGCTGGTCATCGATGCGCCCCGCGTCGAACGACTGAACGATGTTGGCGTGCGAAAGACCCATCGCGAGCCGTGCCTCGTCGATGAACAAGGAAGCAAACTCGTCGTTCTCCGCCAGGTCCCGACGCACGACTTTCAAGGCAACCACCTTCTCGGCACCCCCCAAGGTCGCCATCTTGGCACGGTACACCTCGCCCATGCCGCCCTCGGCAATGCGATCCAAGACTCGATAGCGCGAGATGGTCTTACCGCGATCCACGTCTGCACAGAGTAACAGACCACACATGCTGGCTTGCCACTACTGGGCGGGTCGGGCGATGACCAGCTGCGGTTCGGGGGGGTTTCGCAGGCCGAAATAGAGGCCTAGCGATGTACCTACGACCGCCACGCCAATCACGGTCCAGAACCACCATTTCCGAACGAGCGGCTTGGTTGTGGGCGCATCTGCCGGGTCAAATACGGGGTCCAGGGGGTCGAGCTCGACGCGCAGGACGCCCATCGGTTCGCCGTCCGCGTCGATGATGCGCGGCGCCGCAAAGTGGCCGGGCGATCGAAAGACCAGGTAGTGACGCCCATCGTGGAGACGCACCGACATTGGCGTGAGCCCGGCCGACCGGCCATCGAGCTCGAGCTCCGCGCCCGAGGGCTCTGATTCCGTCGCGAGGGGTAGAGGGGCCTCCCGGCGGAGGTCATTTCGAACCAGCTCGTATTCAGCACGCACGTCGGGTGCAAACTCCGCAGGGTCGAGCGAGGTTCGTTCGGGGCGAAGAATGACGGCTTGGCGCAGAGCATCGCGCGCGGCCTGCTGATTTCCGAGCGCCAGCTCATTGAGCGCGCGCAGTAGGACGGCACCGTCGAGAGCCTGGTAGGTGTTCTCGGCATCGAGGCGTACCTCGAGCTCCTCTTGCGCGCGGCTGAGCTCGTCGAGCGACGCCCGGAACGCCAAATCCCGATAGAGCCTGCGCGCCCGCAGGATACGTTGCTCGATCGACGCCATCGACGGCCCCGCGTTTGTGGCGTCCGACTCGACGGCGGGTTTGTCCTCTTGCGGAAGCTCGCTACCGGCGGTGTCATTGTGGGGCAGCTCCGCGTAAGGTTCCGGCTGACCCGTACCGCCCGCACCCGCACAGCCACCCGCAACGACCGCAAGACTCAACAGAGCCGCCGAGGACGTACGCGTCATGGGATCTCCGGGACGAAAAGGGCCGCCTCGCCCAGCGCTTGGTAACGGACCGTGCCTTGCTCGTTGAATATCCGTGCTCCACCCACCAAGAGCACGCTCCCGTCTTGCAAGGTTGTGAGCTGATGAAATACGGCGGAGCCCGTGAACGGAAGCGGAATCCGTTCGAGCACTTGCGGCGAGCTTTCCACGCACGCGCACGGATCGACCGGGACTAGGAGCGCATCGTCGAGAAGATTGCTCGTGATGCTCGTCGTCCGCCCTCCCCCGACGATCAGCAGCCGCGGCGACGTGCCGCGAACGACGACCATTTCGTGGCGTGCCCGAGGCTCTGGGAGCGTACCTGCACGAACGACGCGCATCTCGGCGGGATCGGCCTCCTCGCGGATGCACAAGATCTGGTCGAGCGCGCGATTGGCGTCGCCGGCGCCCGTAATGCCGCCCGTGATGTACACCGTCCCCCCGCCTGCAGGGCATTCCACATACGTCGCGGCCGTGGAAATCAGCCCTAGCTGATCGAGCCCCGCGGCCGGCACGCGAACGGTGCACGGCGACTCACTCTGTGGACAACGCTCGCCGAAATGCACGGCTTCGACGACGGGGCCGCCCGACGCCGCGTCGACACCCCCAATTGAAAGCATGGTTTGACCGTCCCCGAGCGCAACGAACCTCGGCGCCTCCCGATAGACCAGCCCTTCGATCCCGTTGTCAGGCAAAGGCTGAGCGTCGAGGTCGTGGGCCTCGAAGTCGGCGAGGCGTATCGCAGGAAAATTCGAGCCGCCACCGACGACCAAGCGTGAAACCGCAGGGAGCAGCGCCGCGTCTGCAAAGCAACGCGGCGTCGTCAGTGAGCCCGTTGCCGTCGACGCCGACCCGACGATGAGCTCTATGGTGGCTTCGCAAGCCGGAAAACCTGGAACGACTCCGCCGAGGACCGCTACGCCACCCTGCGGGACGGCTTGAAGTGCTGGAAACGCGCGCGCGGTGAGCATGGTTCCCGACGCAGAGAAGCCCCCGGCAAACGGAGCGTATCGCTCGACCAGCGGGACGACTTCGGTCACTTCCAGATCGGTCCGCAGCTCGATGTTCGGAACGCCGCCGGCCAGCACCGCCGAGCCATCGACCGCCGTCTCGAGCCCCGCCGCGAGCCGCGCTTGGATCGGCTGAGAAAGCGTGCGGCCAAACTCATCGGCACAGCCCACTTGAATCGGAATCGCGTATCCGCCTTCTCGGTGAACGAACGGCATTGAAACGCCGACCGCACGGTCGTCGGCGCAGGTTCCCGAAGCGTATTGCGCTTCGAACGCCAGGGCGTAAGTCACTCCAGTCCGAAGCGCCCCGAGGCCTGCGAGACTGCCTTCCGCGGAATTCACGGTTTGGGAAACGACTTGCTCCCCGGTTTCGACCTCGAAGATCCGAACCCGAAGGGCATCTGGCGAAGGGGCACCCGCCACGGGCTCGGTGCTGACGACCACCAGCTCGACTTGATCGGCGGAAAGGCACCCGGCAGCCAGCGCCGGTGCGCCGAACAAAATCGAGAGCCAAGTAAGAAAGCTAGCCCGCATGACGGAACCTATCTTCATTGGGTACCGGACCGGCCAACAGAGGGCAAGCCCCGAGACTCCGCGGAGAAGGAGGCAGGAAACCCGCTTTCGCGCATCAGAAGGCTGCTTTGACGGCGAGGTTGATGCCGAGCTCGTTGATCTTGATGCCGACCATGTCGAGCTGGCCCGGTTGCGTTGGGGGGTCCAGGAACTCCGATGGGAAGGTGAGACCTGCCAGGGTGCCCTTGCCGTGCGCATATCGAAACGCCACCGCAAACGCGATGTAAAAACCGTCCTGACCCCTTTCGGGAGGCTCCTCGCGGTTTGCGAAATCGACGCCTAGCGTGAAGCCGTACAGGTTGATTTTGCTGTCTCCGAACTGGCTCGGCTCGGTTTCTGGGCTGAAGTCCGTGAAGAAGCCACCGCCCAGCTTGAGGCGGTCGGTGATTCTGAAGATGCCGCCGATGAAGACGTTCGCTGTGGTCTTCCAGTCGATGCCGAGCTCGGGCGTCTGCAACGGGAACCTCACGACCAGGTCGCTCTCAATCCAGCCCCACGGACGCAGGTAGGCCACGCCGATACGCGTGAGCCCCGGTTCGACGCCAGCCCACGATCCGCTGAGGTCGTCGATTTGGCTGCCAGTAAACTGCGGCGAACCGGCGGGTGGGGACAGGCTCTCCGCCACCGTCGTCTCGTTGTCGAGGTACACCAGGTAGCTCGGCGTTGCGGCCATCCAGCCGATCCGGACCTGTTCGATCGGAGCGAACTGGAACCCTGCCTTCAGCTGCAGGCCGCCACCCGAGACGCTCTGGTTCAAATTGCGGTTGAACGTGCCGCCCGCACCTCCGCCGTAGGCGCCGGACACGATCTCGGTGAAGCGGCGTGAGGCGATGACGATGTCGAGCCCCCCGCCCAAGAGAAACCGCTCGCTTTTCTTCCAAGCAACCGCAGAGCTCAGATGGTAGATCGAGTTCGTCTCGTCCGAGGTCGCATAGAATTCCGACGGCTCCGTGGAGTCAGCCGCCGTCGAGACGCTATCTTGCAAAAACCGAGAGAGCGAGCGCGAATAGAAGAAGCCGATGCCCCAGCGCAGCTCCGGTCGGGGGGATGCCACGAACGTGAGCGCGCGCGGGATCGCCTGAAGAGCGGAGTAGTCGCCTGCGCTTTGCTCCCCGCTCTCGATGGCAAGCGAGCCCGGGGCGCTTATGATGGTGTACGAAAGAACTGCACCCGTCAGGTCGACTGAGCGGCTGTCGAGCCGCGCCACGCCCGCCGGATTGAACCACATCGCCCCGCCGGTGTGCACGTTGGCGACCACGGCCCCGCCGGTGAGCGCCACGTCGTTCCCCGCAATCACGTCATCGGTGTTCCCTGCCTTCGCCGCACCTGGAGCGACCAAAAGCGCGATGGCGAGGACCCCGGAAGCGCGAAGAATTGCGTGCATGGCAGTCTCAGGAAGTCTACGGCATGTCGTCGTCGGACCAGAATCGCAGGAACCCGCGATACGCGCCGAGGTAGACGGTGTTATCAGGCCCGAAGGTGAACGTGCCCCAGATGTTGTTGAACACCTTGCGGTCGTAGTTGCCCTTGCCGAGAGCCGCGCGTTGCACGATGCGCGTGACGTTGTCGTCGAACTCGCCCTTGTTGAAGTAGCCTTTGATGCGGAACACGCGCCAACCGGTCCGGAAATCGATGGCGGTGAGCATCCAGTCGTGGTGACCGTTCACCGGCTCGTCGTCGCGTTGGTAAACGTAGATCAAGCCTCGAGGCGTCGAGAGCTTGGGAGTCGCCGTCTTGGCGTCGATGTGGCCTGCCGCCGGCCAGCCTTCGACCACTTTGTACGCTCCTGCCTCGATGTCGAAATCGAACCGCATGATCCCACCTGCGGTGGGGTTCTCCTTGAACGGATCGACGTAGCCATAGGTATTGCCGACGACGAGATGGTCGTTGTACGCCACGACCGAGTTCTCGACGGCGCCTTTGCCGGCCTCGAACAGGGGCAACTTGCTCACCAGGGCGCCGTCGTTCTGGCGGAACACGTTCAGGTTCACGGACTCTGGGCCGTTATCGACGATCGCGACGAAACGGTCGCCGATCAGGGTCGGTGTGGTGCCGCTGCCGTCGTTGAGGTGGCCTGGCTTAATCTTGTGATCGTTGTCGTAGACGAGGTCGCCCTGCGAATAGGTTGGTTTCCAACCCGTGTCGAGCTCGATCTTCTTGGAATCGGCGTTGAAGCGGAGCTTGTAGAGCGCCATGTTCGACACGATGTAGATGCCGTCGGGACCGACGGAAAACGAGTTCTGGATCTGCTCTGCAAAACCCGATTTCTCCCCGAGAAACAGCTCTCGAAAGCGTTTCCGAATCTCGGGGTACTCGTCGATGTTCTGTTCCTCGAGGGCCTTCGCGGCGTCGGCGAAAAACTCCTCCGAACCCTCCGGGAGCGGCGCGAAGAGCTGCCGGATCTTGTCTTCCGCGGCGAACAATTGAATCGCCGTGGCGTAAATGCGAGGACAGCCATCCTCGGTCTTCTGACCCAAGGTATCGATCACGCCGACCACGCCGTACTTCGAGGTAAACCAAACCCGGCCATCTGCGTCGGGCATGATCGCGGTGAGCTTGTTGTCTTTCGGCTTCTTGCCGAGGATTTCCTCGACGATGGTGCCCTTCTCGACCGCGATGCCCAGGTTCAGGTAGACCATCTCGTCGCGAACCACCCGGCGGTTACGGATCGGAATACGGACGATCGCGTCGTTGGCTCCAGGGACGTAAACGTCGCCATTGCTCGCCAGGTACGAATAGGCGCCCCCCGACGTGTCGCGAAAGACGGCGATTCGCCCCTTCGTGCCAGCGACCTCTCGCATCTTGTTCCCCCGACCGGGGATTTTGACGGAGTCGAGGACCCGGGGTGGCGGACTGGAGATGTCGATCACGATCAAGGTCGCCGCGTCCCGTCCAAACGAAATCGTCACGACCGTTTGGTCATCGAGGAACGTGAAGAGCGGCGCCATCCCGGAGAGATGCTTGCCTTTCTCCAACACGTGAAAGTAGCCAACCTTGGCGTTCGCGGGGATGGGCCCGGGGAAATGACTCACGTCGGTCGCAAAGCTGTCCTCGTGCATCGTCCCGGCATATCGGTTCGAAAGGATCGGGTGTTGCCAGTTCTCCTGGCGCGGAAGCGGCTCAGGCAGAGTTTCGCCGTAGCGCGACGTCCACTCCTCGAACCACTTGACCTCCACATTGGCCCGTTGGGACTTGAACTTGAAATCTTTGTCGCCAACCGAATACGTCGAGCAGGGCTCGTCGGCTCCGGGGCCTCTCGAGGCGCATGCGCAGGCGAGCAGGATGAGGAGGCCTGACAATCGATGAAATAGAGGTTGTCGTCTGTTCATTGGATCTCTCCTAGCTCATGAGGGAACGCACCTGACGCCTGAGGAGGCGAAGCCGTTCCCCTTCGGACTTGTCGCTGAAGTCGGCTTCCTCGCTCATCATGATGTAGACGGCCATGAGCTCTCCTCGGGCGCGCGCCTCGGCTGGGGCGAAACCCGCCTCTCGAAATAGGCTCGTAACATACTCGAGGCGCTTGCGGAGGACGCGCCGCACGACCCTCTTTGCCTTCTTGTCGCCCTGTGCCCACGAACGGACCGCCAGATCGTATCGGTTGCGGTCGGCTCTGAGGACCTCCTCCCCCACCGTGAGGAGGCGCTGCTGAGCGCCGCCCTGAGCAGAATTGGCAGACTCGATCACCGAGTCCGTCATCTCCCGGTCCCACCAGTCGAGCATCGAATCCTTCAGATCTTGCAGATTCTCGAAATGCCAATAGAAGCTTCCCCGGCTCACACGCAGTTTTTTCGCCAAGGGGAGCACGCGCACACCCCCGATACCACGCGTTCGCAGCATTTCCATCGCGGCCCTTAGCCAGTCGTCCTTGGTCAGGGATTTCTTCGCCGGCATGATTGTACCATCCATACACTTGTGTCTTGACCAGGACAAGCAACTCTGTAAGGTCTTGGCTCTAGGAGGGTCTCATGCGATCAGGACGAACTGCAATGGGCGCCGTGGCGCTCACACTCGCCGCGATGACCATCGGCTACTTCGTCGGCGTGAGCTTCCACGAGCCACAGATCGCCCAGGCCGCGGGCGGGAAAGTGAAGTCCCCCGTCGGGACGGCGCCGGATCGGTACGTCTACTATCCGGGAACGGAGGCGCTGGGGAAGGACGAGATCCGCATCATCGCCTGCGGGACCGGTATGCCGGCTGCGCGGCGCGGCCAGGCAGCGTCGTGTTGGGTCTTCGAGCTCGGGAACGGTGACAAGTTCATCTTCGACCTCGGTACAGGCTCGATGGCAAACGTCATGTCCCTGATGATTCCCGCTGACATGTTGACCAAAGTCTTCGCGAGCCACTTGCACACCGACCACGTTGGGGACCTGGCACCTCTTTGGGCTGGCGGTTGGACGGGCGGTCGAACCACGCCGTTGGAGATCTGGGGGCCGAGCGGGTCGAGAAAGGACATGGGCACAGCCTACTTCGTCGAGCACTTCCTCAAGGCCTACAACTGGGACTACATGACGCGCGCGGTGAAGGTAAACCCGATCCCAGGCAAGATCATCGCGCATGAGTTCGACTACAAAGGTGTGAATCAGGTCGTCTACAAAGAGAACGGGGTGACCATTCGCTCCTGGCCGGCCATCCACGCGGGCGACGGCCCGGTGAGCTACTCGCTCGAGTGGAAGGGCTACAAGGTCGTCTTCGGGGGCGACACGTTCCCGAACACCTGGTTCATCAAGTACGCCAAGAACGCCGACATCGTGATCCACGAGGCGATGTTGACCGCAGAGCAGCTCCGCAAGTACTACAACCAGCCGCCCTCCCGCACGATCATGATGAACACCGACATCCACACGTCAGCCCAGGCGTTCGGCAAGGTCATGAGCATGCTGAAACCGAAGCTCGCGATCGCCTATCACTTCTTCAACGAAGAGGGCACGCGCTACGGCATCTACGAAGGGATTCGCGAGACCTACGATGGCCCGCTCTCGATGGCGACCGACATGATGGTCTGGAACCTCACCAAGAAGGGCATCACGGAGCGAATGGCGGTCTCGACCGACGAAGCCTGGGATGTCCCGGGCACGGAGAAGGGCCTCGAGCCCGACAGGAGCCGCAAGCCGGAGACGATCTGGAAAGAGCTCGTCGACCAGCGCCTGGATATGAGCGAAGTGAACAAGACCTGGCTCGACGACTACAAGAAGAAGTACAACGTAAAGTAAGCACGATGCATCGACGCGAGCGAACTTTGAAAGGCTTCGCAGCACCGTCCGCGATCGTGCTGCTGGCCCTCTGTGCGGGTCTTGCCTCGATGGCGAGCTGCAAGCCTACTGCCACCCCCCAACCGGCCAAGCCACCCAACATTCTCCTCATCGTCGCCGACGATCTCGGGTTCTCCGACATTGGGCCATACGGCGGGGAGATCTCGACGCCGGCGCTCGATCAGCTCGCCAACGAAGGGGTCCTGCTCAGCAACTTCCACGTGCTGCCGACCTGCTCGCCCACGCGGTCGGTCCTGCTGTCAGGGATGGACAACCACCGCGCCGGCCTCGGCACGATGGGGGAATTTGTCACGCCCGAGATGGAGGGGATCCCTGGCTACGCGGGTTATCTCAACTTCGAGGTGGCCGCCCTACCCGAAGTGCTGAGGCAGGCCGGATATCACACGTACATGGCGGGCAAGTGGCACCTCGGTTCGGAGGAGGAGACGAGCCCACACGCGCGTGGCTTCGAAGAGACCTTCGTTCTCCTTCAGGGCGGCGGCAGCCACTGGAACGACCGAAAGCCACTCTGCCCCCCGGAGACGATGGTCTACCGGCGAAACGGAAAGGAAGTCGACTCGCTGCCGCAGGACTTTTACTCGTCGCGCTACTACACGGATCGACTCCTCGAATGGTTCGAGCAGGGCCGCAGCGACGACAAGCCCTTCTTTGCGTACCTGTCCTACACGGCGCCGCACGACCCTTTGCATGCGCCCAAAGAGTACATCGCCAAGTACAATGGCAAGTACGACCAAGGCTGGGACTCGCTTCGGCAAACGAGGCTCGATGGCCTGAAGAAGCTCGGCATGGTCCCGAGCGCCGCGGTCCCCTTCCCTCGACTGCCGAACGTCAAAGCATGGGACGAGCTTTCCACTGAGGAGCGTGCGCTCGCCTCGCGCGACATGGAAGTCTACGCCGCGATGGTCGACTACATGGACGAGCAAATTGCGCGCGTCTTCGGCTACCTGAAAGAGATCGACGAGTACGACAACACGATGATCCTCTTCATGTCGGACAACGGCGCCAACGGTTCTCTGCCCACGGCGTACCCGGGTCAGACCGAGGAGTACCTAGACTCGTTCGACAACAGCCTCGACAATCGCGGTCTTCCGGGCTCCTACATCGAGATGGGTCCAGGCTGGGCCCAGGCGAGCATGTCGCCGAGCCGAATGTTCAAGGCCTATCCGACCGAAGGTGGCATCAAGGCGCCGTTGTTGGTCAAAGTCGCTGGCAAGCCGGCACAGCCCGGCATGGTCAATCAGTCGTTCGTTCACGTTCGAGATATCATGCCGACCCTGCTCGACGTCGCGGGCGCAGCGAAGCCCGATGCCATCGATGGTCGCGAGGTTCTGCCGATGCAGGGGCAATCGGTGCTCGACCTCTTCGCGGGCAAGAGCGAGAAGTCATACGCGGGAGCAAGCCGAGTCGGGTACGAGCTGTTTAGCTTTAAAGCCTTCATCGACGGCAACTGGAAAATCGTTTGGATGCCCAAGCCACTTGGCACTGGTGAGTGGGAGCTCTTCGACCTCTCGAATGATCCGGCCGAGCTCCACGACCTCAGCAACGAGCAACCTGAGACGCTCCGAGAAATGGTCGCCCTGTGGAACCAATACAAGAAGGACAACGGCGTACTCGACATCGTTCCCAGGGTGCCGAAGTGAGTAAGGACTCGCGGTCGCTTTTCGGGAGAACCTGCGGCATCCTTCGGCAAACCCCAAGCAGGAAGAGATCCATGGCAAGAATCAAACGGGCGGCCGCTAAAGTGTTGATGTTCGCGATCGTCACGGGAATCAGCGGTACCATTTTCGGCTGCACGCCGGTCGAGCGCGAGCCTGAGTCACCGGCCCCTGCCGAGCCGCAAGCGAAGCAAGAGCAGAACGGTGAAAACACCAAAGTGGGCGAGCAGCCCGATCAAGCGCCTCAAGAAGTCGATGCGGCGGGCACGTATTCCCCCGTCAAAGCGCGTGATCGTGATTTCTACGCGCCGAACACCGAGGACCTCGGACCAAACGAAATGCGGTTGATCGCCTGCGGCACGGGCATGCCTACCGCGCGTCCAAAGCAGGCGGCATCCTGCTGGCTCCTCGAGCTCGGGAACGGCGAGAAATTCATCTTCGACATCGGGACCGGGTCGGCGGAGCGCGTTGCAGCGCTTCAGATCCCCTACAACTACCTCGACAAGGTCTTCTTGAGCCACCTGCATACCGACCACTTCGGTGACCTCGACGCGCTGTTCGTCGGTGGTGCGCTTGCCGGCCGTCAAAAACCGCTACGGGTTTGGGGACCGAGCGCCGAGACACCCGAGAGGGGCACCAAGTACGCGCTCGATCATTTGCGAAAAGCACTCACCTGGGACCTCGACGGCCGCCAAGGACTGACCGACCCTCGGGGTTACCACTTGGACGTCACCGAGTTCGACTACATGGGGATGAACGCAGTCATCTATCAAGAGAATGGGGTGACGATTCGGTCGTTCCCCGCGATTCACTCCCTGGACGGCCCGGTGAGCTTCGTCGTCGAATGGAACGGTTTCAAATTCGTGTTTGGCGGAGATACCTACCCCAACAAGTGGTACGCAAAGTACGCGAAAGGGGCCGACCTGGCGATTCACGAGTGCTTCATTGCCGTTCCAGACATGATCGACAAGTTCAAGTTTACGCCGCAGAGCGCGCTTGCGGTAGGCACTCAGATCCACACCGCACCTGAAGCCTTTGGGAAGGTGATGTCGATCATCAAGCCGCGGATGGCGGTCGCCTATCACTTCTTCAAAGACTTCGACACGACGGCTTCGATCAACGATCGCATCCGCACCACCTACGACGGTCCGCTGAGTCTTTCCATCGACTACATGGTCTGGAACATCACTAAGGATGAGATCCGCGTCCGCATGGCGATCGTGGACGAGGATGTGTGGCCCCCGCCCGCCACCGAGAAGCCGCAGCTACCCGACCAGAGTAAGAGGATTCCCTATTCGCCCGAGATCTCCGGCGGGAAGCTCGACATGAAGAAGGTGCTTCAACCCGTCTACGACGAGATCAACAAGCAGTACGGAACCCACGAGACGCAGGAATGAACGGTGATCAGAATGGCCTCAACGACCCGCGCCCTCGGAGCGTTTCTGTTGGCATGGTCCCTGGCGAATTCATATTCAGCGGAAGCCGCTGAGGTCGAGCCCCCGGAGACCCGCGCTGAACGCTCGTCGGAACTTCGTGCTGAACCCGAACCCGAAGAGGCAACTGAAGAGGCCGAGGAAAACGAGCGGCTCAATGGGTTCACGTTCGGAGGCGCCTACACCTTTCACATTCTTCGCAATCGCGACTCCGAGACAACCGGCGAACCGCTAAGGACCTTCGAGCACCTCGGTGGGTTCGTCATCGGGTATGACCGCGATCTAATCCCTGGGCATCTCGCGCTGACCATTTCGAAGCCATTCTATTTCTCGAAAGAGCGCTTCGACACACCCTTCGACTTCATCTTGAGAGGACTCTTCCGAAAAGGACGTTGGGAAGGCTTCATCGGGCTGGTGCTCACATGGAACATCCGAATCTTCGAGAAGGAACGTGAGGAGCAGGAGGGCGAACGAAACATCATGTCTTTCGGGATTGGCGCGGTCATTGGGGGGGCGTATTTCTTCAACCCACGCTGGAGCCTCGACCTCGAGCTTGGCTATGCGAACATCCCGACCGAGGATATCGTCGAGCACGAGATCAGCTCGGCTTTGTGCGGCGTCTACCACTTCTGAGCGGCGTTGCGCGGGCATATTGAGTCCGAGCCGTGCTGGGCTACATTCGAAGAACTGTGATCTCTCTTCACGACGTCCGGTTCGAATATGCACACGGATGCTTCTCTCTCGATGTGCCTCAGCTGACGGTTGCGTCGGGAACCCGGGCGGCCGCGATCGGGCCGAGCGGCTCGGGGAAGACCACCTTGCTGAATTTGATCTCGGGGATCGAGCGGCCTGGTTCGGGCGAGGTCAGCACGGCCGGGGTGCGCGTCGACCGCCTGTCAGCGTCGGCGCGGCGCTCGTTTCGGATCACCACGATCGGCTTCGTGTTTCAGGAGTTCCTGCTCCTGGAATACCTCGATGTGCTCGACAACATTCTCTATCCGTACCGACTGCACCCCGAGCTTCGCCTGGAGCCCTCGGTACGCTCGCGAGGGCGCCAGCTTGCATCGGACCTGGGCCTTGCAGGGCTGCTCGACCGGCGACCGAGCGAGCTTTCCCAAGGCGAACGGCAACGCGTCGCGATCGCCCGTGCCCTCGTCACCACGCCCAAGCTGATCCTTGCCGATGAACCGACGGGAAACCTCGACCCCGCCGCCAAGCAGCAGGCACTCGACCTCCTGTTCGAGCAGTGCGAAGCCCGGTCGACCACGCTCCTGATGGTCACCCACGATCATGGGCTGCTCGACCAGTTTGCACAGATCGTGGACCTGGAAGCACTGGGCCCCGCCGAGTGATGAGTCGATGAGAGACAGCATATACCTCGCCTGGCGCTACCTTCGTCACCACCGAGGCAAGACGCTCCTGCTGGTTCTGTCGCTTTCGGTGTTCCTAGGCCTGCCCTTGCTCATGCGTGCGATGAGCCACGCGACGCAGAGGTCGTTGCTGGACCGCGCTGAGGCGACTCCGCTCGTGCTTGGCAAGAAGGGCAGCAGCCTCGATCTGGTCGTGGAAGCCCTCTACTTCCAGTTGAAGGGCACCGAGCCGATCACCGACGCCGATGTCGAAGCGCTCCACGCGACGGGTCTTGCGCTGGGGATTCCCATTCGCACCGGATTGATGGCGCGCGGCTTTCCACTGGTGGGCACGAGTCTCGATTACTTCCCGTTCCGAAAGCTTCGTATCGCGGAAGGCCGAGGTCTTGCGATGATGGGCGAGTGCATCTTGGGAGCGGATGCCGCCGAAACACTCGGGCTGGGACCGGGAGATGCGCTTTTGACCTCACCTTCCACGCTATTCGACCTTGCGGGCGTCT
>Ga0224508_10000301_pt1 | contig 50227 bp, 45 predicted proteins | sample SF_Jan12_sed_USG_4_FD_170157 | JGI IMG/M metagenome (GOLD analysis project Ga0224508, IMG submission 170157) | Sediment microbial communities from San Francisco Bay, California, United States - SF_Jan12_sed_USGS_21 | ecosystem: Environmental > Aquatic > Marine > Sediment | place: USA... | reverse complement strand
CCATAATTAATGGGCCATTCCGGCGCATCACTCATTTGGGTTAAATCCACAAAACTGTGACTTTATTCCTGCAAAAAAAAACGCCGGCGCGAAGGCCGGCGTAAGCAACCGAAGGAGAGTGCTGGATGACTATCGGTTAGCGAGGTAATTACTCAGATCCTGCAGGATCTTGTCCTTGTCGACTTCGGCGTCCATCTCGATCATGGCATCGGCGAAACGGCCGACGATGTCCGTGATGGCTGAAGTCGTCAGCTGGTTGAGAATACCGATTCGAACCTGGGTCGGCTCCGACAGGGTCGGCCAGATGGCAAAACCGCGCGCTCGGCAATTTCCAACAAGCTCTTTTTCCTTGCCGGCGAGGCCGCCGGGCAGGTTGCAGACGACCAGGCTGGTCATGTTCGAAGTCACTTCGCAACCCATCGCCTCGACTGCCTGGCGCAGGCCTTGTTCGTAGAACGCATAGTCGGCGGCTTTTTGCGCGCGGCCGTGCTGCAGCAACAGGCGCAAGGCTTCGTGGAAAGATGCAACCGCGTAACCGGAATGCGTGCGGTGATAGGCCGCGGTTTCGACATCCTGACCACCGTCGATGCACCAGTGGCGCGCGTCGAGAATCGGGTTATGCAGGTAGCTCGGGCAACCGCGCGTTTTGATCAGCTCGATGACCTTGTCGTTGAAGCTGATCGGTGCGTAGGTCAGCGGCAGGCCGAGAATGCCTTTCTGCGGGCAGGATGCCCAGGTGGTTACCGCCGGGTAATCGTCGATGTTGAACTCGGCGATGCCGAGGCTGGAAACGCAGTCGATGATACCCATGACGTCGTGCCTGGCGCAGGCGTCGTTGAAACCCTGCAAGTCGTTGACGCGACCGCTGCCGGTTTCCCAGTGCGCCATGAAGGCCCACATCGGCTTGTGCTCGGCGAGCGCGGCCTCGACGATGTCGCCGCTGATCGACTGCCCGTGCGGCACGTTGACGGTGACAACGTTGGCCGGCTTCGGATCCAGCGGATTGGCCGCCAGGTCTTCATTGCTGGAAGCCTTCATGCGAATATTCAGATCGTCGATGCCGCTGAAAGTGCCGTTGACGAAGCTGACCACCCTGTCGCCCGACAGGATCGGCGTAAAGGCGCAATCGAGCGCGCTCCAGCCGGTGCCGCAAACGGCGTAGGTGTATACATTGCTGGTGCCGAATACCTCGCGCAGCATGAACTTGGCTTCCTTCATGCCGCGTACGACATCGGGCTGCATGTGATCGGCGACGCCGGCGGCGGCGAAAGCATCGAGCACGCGCGGGTCGGTGTTACCGGGCCCGGGGCCCGCGGCCAGCGTATGCGGAATTTCCAGACGTGGATACATTTCAAAAACCTCTTCGGGTTTGTAATTCAAATTGGATTGGGGATTCATGTCAGTTGGGTCTCCAGTTTAAAAATTACGGCATCGCCGCGGCGCCTGCGCGCGCGACTATGCCATCTTCATTCGCCTTGGCGCCGCTGATGCCGATGGCACCAACGATTTCGCCCTTGTATTCAAGTAACTCGCCGCCTTCGAGCGGCATGATTCCCGGCATTTCCAGGCATCCGGGTTCGCCATTGTTGACGCGATCGGCAAAAATGCTGGTCGGTCGCAGATACAACACTGCAGCCCGGGCTTTCTTGATCGCGACATCGACGCTGCCGAGCTGCGCTTTATCGCGCTGCAGATACATCAGGTGCCCACCGTCGTCGACAATCGCGATCACCATATTCCAGTCGTGCCGCTCGGCTTCCTGCTGCGCCGTCTGTGCAACAGCCTTCGCGGTTACGAGATCGAGTTTGTATCGCTGCTCCAATTCGTCACCCTTAGCGGTTATTCCTGAGCGGCGGGGACACGCCCGCCCAGTGCCTGGGTAATTTCAGCCGCGGTCTGACGAATCGCGTTACCGAGTTCGCTCAAACGCTTGTCGACAATGCGCGCCTTGGGTCCCGACAGCGAAATCGCCGCCAGTGCCTGACCGTTTTCATCGAAGATCGGCGACGCCACGCATCGCAAACCAACCGCGTGTTCCTCGTCATCGAGCGCGTAACCCTGCACCCGAACCTGCTCGAGTTCAGCGCGCAAGTCCGCCGGGTTATCGATGGTGTGATCGGTGAATCGCGCCAGCCCGCGGCGCTCGAGGATGCGCGATACGCGCTGCTGCGGCATGCTGGCCAGCATCGCCTTGCCCACACCCGAGGCATGAATCGGCGAGCGGCTACCCAGCCTGACGATCATGCGCATGACTTCCTGCGACTCGACCTGGCTGATGAATACTACCTCGCCATCGTCGATGACTCCGAGATTGACCGTTTCCCCGCACTGCTCCACCAGGGCATGCATATGGGGCCGAGCGATGGCGACGTAATCGCGCCTGTTCAGGAATGCATTACCGACCGTAAATGTCTTCAGGCCGACATACCACAGCCCCTGCTCGGGATCCTGTTCGACGAAGTTCAATTCCTCGAAGGTACTGAGCAAGCGATGCACGGTCGCGGCCGGCATACCCAACTGGTACGACAGATCGGTCAGCTGCATTCCCTTGGGCGATTCGGACAGGCGTTGCAGCAGCGTCAACGCACGCGTCAACGACTGATTCTTGCCTTCGCCGGCGCGGGATTTGCTGCCCGGCGGGCGGCCGCGCTTGCGGGTAATATTGGTAACCGTGGTTGTCATGACGAGTAATCTAGCAGCCTAATTTGTTCCAAACATGCGTAAAAACGACATATTCTGTTTTAAAAAACAATTCCAAAATAGATACTCACCCTGTCCAAAATGGGAATAAATATCTGTTTTTATTACATTTAGTTCAATATCCCAGCATTATTCCATATTTTCCGTTGAATGGAAATATTTTCCATGTTTAAATTAATTACCTCAGATTTAAAATTCCACCGACAAATCATGCAAACGCAAAACCCGGTATTTATTCCTGGCCCGACCAATATTCCCGAACGCCTGCGCCAGGCGATGGACCGCCCCACCTGGGATCACCGCGCGCCCGATTTTGCCGATTTCCTGCAGCCGCTACTCAACGATGTCAAACCGGTTTTCGGCACAACGCAGGGAGAGATCGTGATTTTCCCATCCAGCGGCAGCGGCGGGCTCGAAGCGGCACTGATCAATACCCTGTCGCCGGGAGACCTGGTGCTGTCGGCAAACTACGGCGTGTTTAGCAAGCGCTGGATCGATTTATGCGAACGCTACGGACTCGAAATCCTCGGCGCGCAAGCGGAATGGGGCCGCGGGGTTCCAGTGGAGGCATTTCGACAGGCGCTGGCCGAAGACGACCGACACCGAATCAAGGCGGTGCTGGTTTGCCACAACGAAACATCGACCGGAGTGACCAGCGATATTGCCGCGGTACGCGCGCTGCTCGCCGAAACCGGCCACCCCGCATTACTGATGGTCGACGGCATCAGTTCGATCGCTTCGATCGAGTTCAACATGGACGCCTGGGGCGTCGACGTCGCCGTTGCCGGCTCGCAGAAGGGTTTCATGCTGGCAACCGGGCTTGCGATCGTCGCCATCAGTCAAAAGGCGCTGGCGGCTGCCGGATCGGCTTCGCTGCCGCGCGGTTATTTCGATATCGGGGACATGCTCGCTGCTCACCGTGCCGGCTCTTTTCCCTATACCGCGCCGGTAAACCTGCTGTGCGGATTGCGCGCCGCTATCGACATGTTGCAGGAAGAAGGCTTGCCCCAGGTTTATCGGCGCCACCGGCGAATCGCCGATGGTATTCGCAACGCGATACAGGGTTGGGGACTCGCCTTATGCGCGCAGGACGCGGCCGAATACTCGAATACCGTCAGCACCATCATGTTGCCCGAGGGCTTCGACAGCGATCGACTGGTACGGCACGCCTATCAACGTTACCAAACCTCGTATGGCCTCGGGCTGGCGCAACTGTCAGGGCGCGCGTTTCGCATCGGGCACCTGGGTCAGCTATCAGAGGCCGACGCGCTCAGCGGCATTGCGGTAGCCGAAATGGCAATGCGCGACCTCGAAATTCCAGTCACTTCGGGCAGCGGCGTGGCGGCGGCAGAGGCGTTTTTCCGCCAGAATCCCTGCATCGACAAATCGTCATTATCGTGACCTCCGTTCAAGAAATTTTCTTACAATTCAACAACACTGCGCCATAATAGCGACTCGAACCTGATTTTTTAGCCTGGAGGCGGGATGCGAATTGCAGTTTATGGCAGCGGCGGTGTCGGCGGATACTTCGGCGGGCGACTTGCGCAAATCGGCCAGGACGTTACCTTCATCGCGCGCAATGAAAGCCTGTCGATGCTGCGCTCACAGGGACTGAAAGTCGGCAGCATCGCCGGTGATTTCAGTATCGACAAAATTTCGGCCACCAACAATCCTGCCGAGGTCGGCGTGGTTGACTATATTTTGTGCTGTGTCAAAAGCTGGCAGGTAGCGGCCATGGCCAGGGCCATCAAACCGATGGTGGGGCCAGATACGCTGGTCATTCCACTGCAAAACGGCGTCGAAGCGCCTTACCAGCTGTGCGAAGAACTCGACCCCGACAACGTGCTCGGCGGGCTGTGCGCCATCGTCGCGTTTCAGGCGGGTCCGGGCCACATCAAACACAGCGGAGGCAATCCGCTGATTCGCTTCGGGCATCTCGACAATCGACCCGATCCGCGCGTCAACACGCTGTCCGAAATCTTCAACCATTGCAGCGGCGTCAAGTCGAGCATACCGGACGACGTGCAGGCGGCGATGTGGCAAAAGTTCATGCTGATCACGCCCTGGAGCGGGCTCGGCGCGGTATCGCGCGCGCCCATCGGTGTGCTGCTGGAGCAGGCCGAAACGCGCGAGATGCTAGTGCAGGCGACCGAGGAAATTTATCAACTGGGACTGGCGCGGGAAATCAATCTGCCGGCCGACAGTGTTGCTAAAACCATGGCGACGCTGGAGGGCATTCCGCCGAATTCGACAACGTCGATGCAGCGCGACCTGGTGCGAGGCCGACCGTCGGAACTGGATGCGCAAAATGGCGCGGTGGTGCGCCTGGCGAAAGAAGTCGAAGTAGATACGCCGATCAACCGCTTCTTTCTCAACAGCCTGCGCTCGCTCGAGTTGCGCGCACGCGGCGCGCTCAGCTTCAATCGGCGCTCGGCGCATCGCTAAGCCTCAGATCACCCGTGCCCTCTAGTGCGGCCTGGCGCCGACCTCGCTAGGTATCGAGGCGAGATCTATCGCTTTGCGCCTTGTACTCGCGCCGACGCGGGTGCAGCACGAACTCGGTGTAGCCGTTGGCGAATTCCCTGCCCTTGAACACCAGATCGAGCGCGCCCTGGAAGGCGATACTGTTATCGAAATCTGGCGCCATGTCGTGATACTCGGGATCGCCTTCGTTCTGGCGGTCGACGATTTCAGCCATCTTTTCGAACACCTGGCGCACCTGCTCTTCCGTGGTGATGCCATGATGCAGCCAGTTGGCGATATGCTGACTAGAAATCCGCAAGGTGGCGCGATCTTCCATCAGGTTGACATCGGAATAATCCGGCACCTTGGAACAGCCCACGCCCTGGTCGATCCAGCGCACCACGTAGCCGAGGATTCCCTGGGCATTGTTTTCCAGTTCGCGCACCAGTTCGCGCTTGCTGATCTTGCGCCCGTCGAGTAGCGGGATGGTCAGGATATCGTCGAGGCTGGCGCGCGCGGCGCTGGCGAGCTGCTGCTGGCGCGCGCCGACGTCGACCTGGTGATAATGCATTGCGTGCAGGCAGGCGGCCACCGCCGAAGGCACCCATGCGGTGGTGGCGCCGGCGCGAGGATGCGCGATTTTCTGTTCCATCATCGCCGCCATGTTATCGGGCGCGGCCCACATGCCCTTGCCGATCTGGCCATGTCCCGGCAGACCGGTTTCGAGCCCGATATCGACGTTCCAGTCCTCGTAGGCGAGCAGCCAGCGCGACGACTTGATCTCGTTTTTCGGAATTACGGCGTCGGCTTCCATGCTGGTATGGATTTCATCGCCGGTGCGATCGAGGAAGCCGGTATTGATGAATACCACGCGATCGCTGGCGGCGCGAATGCATTCCTTCAGGTTCACCGTGGTGCGGCGTTCTTCGTCCATGATGCCGATCTTGAGCGCACCAGGTTCGATTCCGAGCGCCTGTTCGACCCTGCCGAAAAGCTGCACCGCGGCCGCGACCTCTTCTGGCCCGTGCATCTTGGGTTTGACGATGTATACGCTGCCGCGACGGCTGTTGCTGAACTCACCGTTGCCGAGCAAATCGTGCTTGGCGGCGAGGCAGGTCACCATCGCGTCGAGAAAGGTCTCGGTTACTTCTTCGCCATCGCAGGTGACCGCGTCAGTGTACATATGGGTGCCGACATTACGCACGAACATCATGCTGCGACCCGGCAGGCAAAAACTCTCGCCCTGTGGCGAAATGTACTCGGGATCGGGATTGAGGCTGCGCTCGAGCGCCTCGTCGCCACGCATAACCGTGGTCTTGAGATCGCCCTTCATCAAGCCCAGCCAGTTGCGGTAGACCCGCACCTTGTCTTCGGCATCGACCGCGGCCACCGAGTCCTCGCAATCCATGATGGTGGTGACCGCGGACTCGATGTTGACGTCGTAGATATTGGCCAGATCGCCCTGACCGATGTAGTAACCCTCGCCGATCAGCAGTTCGATATGCAGATTGTTGTGGCGGAACAAAATTGCGCTGGGCTCGTTCGGATCGCCGCGATAGCCGGCGAAACATTCGCGCCAGCCGAGCTCGGTTTTGCTGCCGTCACCCATCACCACGATCAGCTTGCCGGAAGCGACCTGGTAACGAATGACATAGCTGTGACTGCCGACCGCGAGCGGCACCGCCTGGTCGAGAAAATCACGCACGTAGCGGATAACCTGCTGGCCGCGCACCGGGTTGTACTTCGCGGTTTTCTTGCAACCCTCGACCTCGAGGATGATGTCGGTGCCGTAGAGCGCATCGTAAAGGCTGTACCAGCGCGCGTTGGCGGCGTTGAGCGCATAGCGCGCGTTGTCCACCGGCACCACCAGTTGCGGCCCGGCAATGACGCCGATTTCATCGTCGACGTTGGCCGTGGTCACCTTGAAATCGCCCTGTTCGGGAACCAGGTAACCGATCTCCTCGAGATAGGCCTTGTATTCGGCGGCATCTATACGCCCGAAGTGGGTTTTGTGCCAGGCGTCGAGTTTTGCCTGCAACTCGTCGCGCACCTGCAGCAGGCGGCGGTTATCAGGGCCCATTTCCCGGTTGATGTCGGCAAATGCCTGCCAGAAGGCGGCGCTGTCGACGCCAGTGCCAGGGGTGACTTCGTTATCGATCAAATCATACAATGCGCGGTCGACGCTAAGACCGCTGATTTCTACTCGGCTGCTCATCGTTATTACTTCCAGTTATTGTTTTAACGGGGCGCTAAGCCCCATTTTTGAGCCCTGAAGTATATCCGGACAGGCGCGGAAAACCAGCGATCGGGACCCATTATTGGGAAGCTTTATACATAGGTTTAAGCTGTCTGAGGCTGATCCAGCCTGTTGACACGTCGTTGCCGCAGCGCCCAGACGGTATTCAGGGCCAGCGTTGACAACACGATCGCACCGCCGATCAGGGTGTAAGAACCCGGCGTTTCACCCAGCGCCAGCCACACCCAGACCGGTCCCAGCACCGATTCGAGCAGCAATAACAGGCCGACTTCGGGTGCCGGTATGTAGCGCGGGCCGATGAACATCAGCGCGGTACCGATCGGCAGCATGTAAAGCCCCATGAGCATTAGATAGCCGACGTCGGATTGCGACACCGAAAACGGCGCAGCCAGCGGCAGGATCAATATCGCGGTCAGCAAGCCGCTGCAGGAGATCGCCGCAAATGTCGAGGCCTGCGGAAAACGGCGCACGAAGCTGAATCCGCAGGCGAGGAAAAACGCGCCCAGCAGGGCGACCATATCGCCAAGCCAGTTGCCCGACTGACCATCGCTGCCGTAGGCAATCACGGCGATGCCTAGCGCGACCAGCAAGATTGCGAACAGCGTGCGCAGCTCGATTTTCTCGTTCAACAGCAGGCGACTGATGATAGCGGCGAACAACGGCGTCGTACTGAGGATAATCAGCGTGTTGGCAACGCTGGTATGAGTGATCGCGAAAATGAACGAAATCGTGCCCAGCGAGTAGGCGACGACCTTTAGCAGGGCTCCACCTTTGAGCGTCTTGTATTGCTGCCAGACCCGGTTGGGACGGGTGAAGCTGAGCACCAGCCACATGCCGAACGACATAAACAGCGCGCGCCAGAATATCATCGTCCAGTGATCGGTAACGATCAGGCGCGTCAGCAGGCCATCCGGTGATATCACCAGGACGCCACTGGCCGTGATCAACAGGCCTTTTGCATGTGTCGACAGCATGCACGGAATTTTAGGATTATTCCGCCACCATCGCCTATACTTTTTTTTAACGCGCGGCCCCGGGTATTTCCGCGACCACGAAAATAGCCAGGCACAAGGCGATTTGACAACAATCAATAAAAAACGCCTGGTTAGAGGAGCGCGATGCAGGAACCACTAATTTCAGCCGACGAAGCGATCAGGATTAAAACGCTACGCGAGCTGAACCTCCTCGATACACCCTGCGAGGATCACTTCGACCGCCTGGCGCGCATTACCCAGCATCTGTTCGGCGTGCCCATGGTATTGATTTCACTGATCGACAGCGATCGTCAGTGGCTTAAATCGGCGATCGGAGTCGATATCCGCGAAACCCCTCGATCGGTATCCTTCTGCGGTCACACGATTCTCGAAAAAGAAATTCTGGTCGTCAACGACACCCGTCTCGATCACCGCTTCGCCGATAACCCGCTGGTGATCAACGCGCCGCATATCCGTTTTTACGCCGGTCGGCCGATCTGCGCCACCAACGGCAAGGCCCTCGGTACGCTCTGCGTCATCGACCGCCAGCCACGCCATCTGGACCCGAGCGAGGCGAGACTGATGAACAATCTCGCCGAACTGGTGGAAAAGGAAATCAATTTACCCGATCTGAAAACGCTCAACGATCGCCTGATGCGATCTGAGCAGGAATTAATCGAAAGCCTGACTCAATTGCGCAGCGTCGAACGCCACGAGCGCGCTCGCAACAAGAGCCTGGAACTGATGTCGCGCGGTTATCCATTGCACGAAGTGCTCTACTCGATCGTCTTCGAAATCGAGCAACACAGTCGACATGCGATCGCCTGCATCGAACTCGCCAATCCGGTCGACGGGGAAGGCTCTCGCTTCTGGGCCAATCGCAAATCCGAAAACGGACAGGCGGGCGTCTGGCTTTGCCGCTCGGAGGCGATAACCAGCTCCAACGGGGAATTACTCGGCCGACTGACAACGGTCAGACCCGATCCGGGCAAAGTCAGGCATTCCGATCGACGCCTGATCGAAGAATCGGCGACGCTCGCTTCAATTGCGGTGGAACGCGACCTGACCGATCGCATGATCTGGAAACAGGCCAACTACGACTCGCTCACCGGATTGCCGAACCGTAATCTGCTGCGCGAGCGTCTGGGCCGGGAAATCAACAAGGCACGGCGTCACAATCTGCAGCTGGGTTTGATGTTTATCGATCTCGATCATCTGAAACAGGTGAACGACACGCTTGGACATCACAAGGGTGACGAACTGCTGGCCCAGGTTGGCGCGCGCCTGAAAACCGGCATGCGCGATTCCGATACGGTGGCGCGTCTGGGTGGCGACGAATTTACCGTGGTCGTGGTAGAGCTCGACCAGATTAGCGATGTCGAGCAAGTGGCCGAAAAAGTCCTCAGCGAACTCGCCGGCGCATTCCGGCTTGGCCAGGAATCGGTATATCTTTCGGCCAGCATAGGCATTGCTTTTTATCCGGATCATGGCGAAGATATGGAAAGCCTGATCAAAAGCGCCGACCAAGCAATGTACGACGCCAAGAACAGTGGCAGAAACCGATTTGTAATTGCCAACGATTCGTAGCCCGACAACTTGACCACAGAGAACATTTCCCGCAGCGGCGCAGAGGTTTTGATCGACGCGCTCAAGATCAACTCGGTTGAACGCATCTTTTGCATACCGGGGGAAAGTTATCTGGCGGCGCTTGATGCGCTCTTCGACCGCAGCGAGATCGAGCTGGTGGTGTGCCGCAACGAAGGCGGTGCTGCCTACATGACCGAAGCAGAAGGCAAGCTGACCGGCAGGCCGGGTGTCTGTTTCGTTACGCGTGGCCCCGGCGCCACCAACGCCAGCGGCGGCCTGCACGTGGCGCTACAGGACTCGACCCCGATGATCCTGCTAATCGGCCAGATCGCGCGCAAGGATATCGACCGTGAAGCCTTCCAGGAAATCGACTATCGGCGCATGTTTTCCGAGGTCGCCAAGTGGGTCGCGCAAATCGACGACGCCGACCGTATCCCCGAGTACCTCAACCGCGCCTTCAGCGTCGCCACCAGCGGACGACCCGGCCCGGTGGTGCTGGCCCTGCCCGAGGATATGCTCACCGACTCGACCGATAGCGGCGACGCGAATCGATGGCAGGCCATCAAAACCAGTCCGGCGGCCGAAGACCTTGGCCAGAGCGCCGATATGCTGGCCAAAGCAGAGCGCCCCGTCATCATTGTCGGCGGCAGCGGCTGGAGCGACGATTTGCGCCTGCAGCTGCAGGACTTTGCCGCCGCCAGCGATATCCCGGTAGTGAATTCATTCCGCTGCCAGGATTTTTTCGATAACGAACACTCCAACTATGGCGGCGATCTCGGGCTCGGCGTCAACCCGGCGCTGACCCGGCGCATCGGCGAGGCCGATTGCCTGCTGGTCATCGGCGCGCGTCTCGGCGAAATGACCACCGGAGGCTTCAGCCTGATCGATATTCCCTGCCCGCGGCAGGATTTGATCCATGTTTACCCGGGCGCGGAAGAACTCGGGCATGTTTACCAGCCGAAGCTCGCGATCAACGCCAGCAGCGATCGCTTCGTCGCCGCGCTGGCGCAACTGCAATCGATTCCGCAAAAAGCTGACTCGCGCAGGCAACAGGTGAGGCAGGCGCACCAGGATTACCTGGATTGGAACCGATCCATCAGCGTCGAAGGCGAACTGCAGTTTTCCGACGTCATTCACAAGCTGCGACAACGGCTACCGACAGACGCCATCGTCTGTAACGGCGCCGGCAACAATAGCGGCTGGCTGCACCGGTTTTTCCGTTACCGCGAGTATCGCACCCAGCTGGCGCCGACCAGCGGCACCATGGGTTACGGATTGCCGGCCGCGATTGCCGCCAAACTGCGCTATCCGGAGCGTTGCGTGGTCGCGATTACCGGCGACGGCGACTTCATGATGAACGCCCAGGAGCTGGCTACCGCGATGCAATATCATGCAAATATTATTGTCATCGTGGTCAACAACGGAATTTACGCCACCATTCGCATGCATCAGGAGCGAGAGTATCCCGGACGCGTGATCGGTACCGACATGGTCAACCCGGATTTTGTCGCGCTCGCCGAGGCGCACGGCGCGCACGGCGAACGCGTGCAGAGGAGCGAGGAATTCGAAGCCGCGCTGGAACGCTGTATGGCGGCGGCAAAGCCGGCGCTGATCGAGATTCGGCTCGATCCGAACATTCTGACGCCGAGCGCGACGGTACAAAGCTTGCGCGCTTCGAAAAAATGAAACAAGCTCAGCATCGGGTTATCCCGACCTGGCAGAGAGACCTGCAATCTGTCGATTTCAATAGTATAATTCGCGATCTTTTTGGGTAAGCCGATCGATCCATGATGGAAATTGAGCAACTACTAGTACAGAGTTTGCAGCTGCTTGGCCTCGGCATGGGTGCGGTTTTCATTATTCTGATCCTGCTGATCGGGCTCATTACCCTGGTTTCCAGAATCGTGCCTGAAGAAACCAGTCCAACGCTGACCGCGACGCCATCGCCCGCCCGGCCCGCCGTCAACAACGATCACATCGCGGCAATTTCAGCTGCGATTCAACAATATCGAAAAAACAGGAAACCCTAATATGTCGAATCCCCTGTTGATAACCGACCTCGTTTTGCGTGATGCCTCGCAGTCGCTGCTGGCGACACGGGTGCGCATCGAAGACATGCTGCCGATCGCCGAAAAACTCGACAAGGTCGGCTTCTGGTCGCTCGAAACCTGGGGCGGCGCCACCTTCGACGCCTGCATTCGCTACCTCGGCGAAGATCCCTGGGAGCGCCTGCGCAAACTCAAGGCGGCGATGCCGAACACGCCGATGCAAATGCTGCTGCGCGGCCAGAACGCGCTCGGCTATCGACACTACGCAGACGACGTGATCGAAAAGTTCGTCGAACGCTGCGCCGACAACGGCATGGACGTGTTCCGCATCTTCGACGCGATGAACGACATGCGCAATATCGAAACCGCGATCAAGGCCACCATCGCCGTCGGCAAGCACGCGCAGGGTTCGCTGTCTTACACACTGAGCCCGGTGCATAACGTCGACCTCTGGGTCGACATGGCCAAACAGCTCGAAGACATGGGTAGTCATTCGATCTGCATCAAGGACATGGCCGGCCTGCTGCACCCCTACACCGCCGAGGAAATGGTCAGCCGCATCAAGGAATCCTGCTCGGTGCCGCTGTCGATGCACTGCCACGCAACTACCGGGCTGTCGACCGCGACGCTGATGAAAGCCATCGACGCCGGCATCGACATGGTCGATACCTCGATCTCGTCGATGAGCGGGACCTATGGTCACTCGCCGACAGAAACCTTTGTCGCCATCATGGAAGAAAGCGACCGCGCCACCGGCATGGATCTCGACCTGCTCGAGGAGATTTCGCTTTACTTTCGCGACGTGCGCAAGAAGTACGCGAAGTTCGAGGGCTCGCTTAAGGGTGTCGACCCGCGCATTCTGACCGCGCAGGTGCCGGGCGGCATGCTGACCAATCTCGAGAACCAGCTGCGCGACCAGAACGCCAGCGATCGGCTCGACGAGGTGCTGAAGGAAATCCCCACCGTGCGCAAGGACCTCGGCTACGTGCCGCTGGTGACGCCGACCTCGCAAATCGTCGGCACCCAGTCGGTGATCAACGTGCTCAGCGGCGAGCGCTACAAATCGATCAGCAAGGAAACCGCCGGCGTGCTGCGCGGCGAATACGGCGCCACCGCCGCGCCGGTCAATGCCGAGCTGCAGGCTCGCGTACTCGCTGGCGACGAACCGGTTACCTGCCGGCCAGCGGACTTGATCGAGCCCGAGATGGACAAGCTGAGCGAAGAGCTCAAGGGCATCGCCAAAGACGAAAACATCAAGCTTTGCGATAACGAAATCGATGACGTGCTGATCTATGCATTGTTCCAGCAGGTCGGCATTAACTTTCTCAAGAACCGCGACAATGCTGACGCCTTCGAACCCGCCCCCGGCGCGGAGCCCGAGCCCGCCCCGGCCGCCGCTCCAGCTCCCGCACCAGCAGCGACTGGCGAGGTGGAAAGCTACCGGATCAGCGTCAACGGCACCCAGTACGACGTCGTCGTGGGTCCGGCAGACGCCGACATCAGCCAGGTTACCCCGGTTGCAACCGCCGCGGCACCCGCCCCGGCGGCGGCACCCGCGGCGGCCCCAGCCCCGGCCGCGCCCAGCGGCGGCACCGAAATCAGGGCGCCGCTCGCCGGCAGCATCATCGACATCCTGGTAACGGTCGGCCAGCAGGTCAATGACGGCGATCCGGTATTCATCGTCGAAGCGATGAAAATGGAAACCGAGATCCGCGCCAGCGCCAGCGGCACGGTACAGTCGATCGCGGTCAACAAGGGCGATGCGATCGCCGCCGACCAGTCGCTGATGACGATCGGGTAATACCATATGGAACAGGGTCTGCTACAACTCTGGGCTTCAACCGGGTTGTACAATTTTACCGCTGGCCAGGTGGCCATGATCGTGGTCGGCGGGGTGCTGATTTATCTAGCGATCTCGAAGGGTTTCGAACCGCTGTTGCTAATCCCGATCGGTTTCGGCGGCGTACTCGCCAATATCCCGATCGCCGGCATCGCCGGCCCTGACGGCATCCTCGGCATACTCTATAGCGCCGGCATCGAAAGCGGGATATTCCCGCTACTGATCTTCATGGGCGTCGGCGCGATGACCGACTTCGGCCCGCTACTGGCCAGACCCAGCCTGATGATCCTAGGCGCAGCGGCGCAGTTCGGCATATTCTTCACGCTGTTTGGCGCGATTGCGATGAACCTGGTGCCGGGCATGGAGTTCAGCATGGCCGACGCCGCCGCGATCGCGATCATCGGTGGCGCCGACGGGCCGACGGCGATCTACGTCGCCTCGCGCCTCGCCCCCGACCTGCTCGGCGCGATCGCCGTGGCGGCCTATTCCTACATGGCGCTGGTGCCGATCATCCAGCCGCCGATCATGAAATTGCTGACCACCGAGGAAGAGCGCCAGACCAAGATGACGCAACTGCGCCACGTCAGCAAACTCGAAAAAATCCTGTTTCCGCTGTTACTGCTGCTGGTGACGATTCTGCTGCTACCGTCGGCAACCCCGCTGGTCGGCATGCTGTGCTTCGGCAACCTGTTGAAGGAATGCGGCGTGGTCGAACGCCTGAGCAGCACCGCGCAAAACGAACTGATCAATATCGTTACCATCTTTCTCGGTCTCTCGGTCGGCTCCAAGCTCGCCGCCGACAAGTTCCTGAGCGCCGAAACCATCGGTATTCTGTTGCTCGGCATGGTCGCGTTTTCGATCGGAACCGCGGCCGGCCTGATCATGGGCAAGATCATGTATCGCGTCACCGGCAAGGCGGTAAATCCGCTGATCGGCGCGGCCGGTGTGTCGGCGGTACCGATGGCGGCGCGCGTCGCCAATAAAATCGGGCTGCAGGCCAATCCGCAAAACTTCCTGCTGATGCACGCCATGGGCCCCAACGTCGCCGGCGTCATCGGCTCGGCGGTCGCCGCTGGCGTGCTGCTCGCCATCGTCGGCTAAATTAGACTCTCGATTAAAAAAACCGCCAGGTTTTTCAACCTGGCGGCGTCGCTTTGAGCCGAGCATAGAAGCGACACTACGCGGCCTTGCGTCCGGTCCCTCCTTTAACCCGCTTGAGGCCAAGCAGCACGATCATCAGCGCGATAATGCCACCGTGGAATGATCCGCCGCCGCCACCGCTGTGGCTCGGACGGTTCGATTTGAACATCGGCTGCGCGTTGTCGACTCGGTTGCTGGTCGAAGGCTGCGTCGCGCGCTGCTGCTGCGCTTGCGCCTCGACCTGCAGGCGCTGTTTGTTCTGGCGTTGAATGCCGTGCGACTGAAACGCCTCTTCACGCAGCACCACCATCGAGGTGTAGTCGGTAACCAGGCCGTACTCGATCGACAGGTCGGCTATCGCCTGCTCCAGGTCGGCATCCTCGCCGAAGTCTTCGATCTCGGCCTGCATGTCCTCGATCGCGGCGAAAGCCCACAGGCGCTCCAGTTCCGGATTACGGCTGCTGCTGGCGGGAAACTCGATTTGAGTCGAGTAATCTTTTATCTGGCCGGATATCTTGCCGCTTAATTTGATGTCGGCGATACCGTCACCCCAGTAGTGACCGAATACCACGAGCTGCTGCCCTCGGTAAAGACTGCCGATGGTTTTCGGCGTGAGATCGGCGGTCTTAATCCCGCGAATCGACAGGTTAACGCCGTGCAGGCTCTCGTGTGTGACCTTGCTGCTCGCCTCCAGGATTCTGCCGACGATGTCATCGCTGTTGGAAACGCTGATCGCGAATCCGTTCGATGCGCCGGTAAGCGCCTGCAGCAGCGGGCGGTTTGCGCTGTTACCCATAATGAAAGTGAACAGGCGAATATCCTTGCTGCGGATTAGCTCGAGAAACTTGCGTTGCCGGGTTTCACCGACGTTGGCGACGCCATCGGTAACCAGCACGATCGCGCTGGTGCGGTCCGCCTCGATACTGCCGAGCGCCCGGGTGATACCGGAGTACAGGTTGGTGCCGCTTCCGGGCTGAACCTGCAGCAACGCCTGGCTGTAATGCTGTACATTTTCCGCGCTGGCGTTGATGTAACCGGGGGTCAGTTCCGACGCCGACTCGTTGAACAGCACGATGCGAAAACGATCGTTGGGACGCATCTTGCCGAGCGCCTGCTGCACGCCATCGGCCAGCGTGGTGAACTTGCCTTTCATCGACCCGGAGATGTCGAGCACGAAAATCCAGTCGCTGCCCTCGTGGATCGGTTGCAGGTCATCGCCAGGCGTTAGCGTCAGCATGAAACTACCGCGCTTGTTGCCGGCCGGTTTATAGGTAACGAGATCGACGCTACCCGGCAAACCGGCCTGGTGACGCCAGTAGACGACCAGGTCCTTGTCCAGGCTGTATGCCGCCTGTCCGCCCTGAATGGTGGCGCCCTCTTCCTCCACCACGCTTACCGCCTTCGAAGTCAGATCGACAGTCCAGCGCCCGGCATCCTGCTGCGCGATAGTCGCCTGCGGGTGGTGCGGAAGACGCAGCGCGTCGATCGGGTAGGTCGACTTCAATTCCAGTTTGAAGCTGAATTTCTCCTGCACCGTTTCGTTGGCGGTCCAGAAAGCCAGCTTCTCTTCATCCACGCCGCCATCTTCCAGCGGGTAGACGTAGCGGCCCATGCCGGTATCGACATGCGTCGGCTGAATGTAGGCGAAACGAATGCGTGTGTCCTGCCCGGCGCGCACCGGCGATACCCGGGTATCGAAGGTTCGATAGGCGTCTTTCTCCATCAGCCCGGCATCCCGTCCGGCGGATTTTTCACTCTCGTAAACCTGGCGCGCCTGCATTTTCTCAAGCACTTCACCGCTCACCGGCTGCCCGTCGATCCATACCGTGAACTCCTCCACGGCCGCTTTTTCCGGCACCGGGAACGAGTAAATCGCCTCCAGGTCCTGGCCGTGCGGGTTGTGAAACACCTGGTTCACGGTGGTGATCGCATAGCCGTCCTCGATCACCACGTTGACATGATGCTCGCGGATTTCGAGGTCGGCCAGCGATCCGTTGGCCGGTGTCAGCAATCCGGCCGCCTGGCTCAGGCCGGTAAACAGCAGGCCGCTTAACAGAGCGATTGCCGGCAAGGCCAGTAATCGGGTTAAGGATTTAATTGATTTCATGATTGGCTCCCTTTGTGGTTGACGTCGAGAGTTTTAGCAAAGGGAGATTAAATTTAAACCTAAATAAAAACTGTAGCGATATGGTCGCTATTAGGTATAGTATTTATATACTTTCTCAGGATTATATAAATGGCTCAATCCCAGGCTCTGGTACAGACATTGAAACGGACGCTACGCGCAGCGCGCATTACCTACGCCGATATCGCCGGCCATCTCGACATGAGCGAGGCCAATATCAAGCGCCTGTTTGCCACCCAGTCATTCACCCTGCAGCGGCTGGAATCGATCTGCGAAATGATGAACATGGATCTCGGCGACCTGTTCCACCTTCACGAAAGTGCACGCGAGCGCATCCAGCACCTGACCCGGAAACAGGAACAGGAACTGGTCGGCGATACCCGCCTGTTGCTGGTTGCAGTTTGCGTGCGTAACCGCCTGGGTTTCGAGGAAATCGCTGCGGGTTATCGCCTCACCGAACCCGAGATCATCCGCTGTCTGGCTCGGCTCGACCGGCTGGGCATTATCGAACTGCTGCCGGGAAACCGTATCAAACTGCTGATCGACGATAATTTCGACTGGTTAAGCAACGGTCCGATCGAGCGTTTTTATCAACAGCAGATTCAGGAACAGTTTCTCGATGCAAATTTCGCCGCCGATATCGAGTCGCGCCAGTTCCAGTTCGGCCTGCTCGGCGAGAGTTCCTGCCTGCTGCTGAAAAAAAAGTTACGCGAACTGGCGCGCGAATTCACCGAGCTGCACCACTCCGATCTCACCCTGCCGCTGAACAAACGCTACAACGTCGGCTTACTGCTGGCGATGCGTCCCTGGGAACTCACCGCATTCAAACCGCTGCTAAAAGAAGAAGCAAGCCCGCCCGCTCAAGACTGAGCCAGTCGGCAGGCCGGCGCCGATGCCCGGGCACAGCCGCGATTCATCCGCCAACCGGCAACGCGGTCGAATACTTCACCCGCTTGAGCACGAAGGTAGAGCTGGCAGAACGTACCGCCTGGTGCCTGAGGATTTCGCTGTTAAGAAAATCCGTATAGGAATCCATGTCCCGCGCCACCACCTGCAGCATGTAGTCGCGCTCGCCGGACACCGAAAAACATTCGAGCACGTGCGGCAGGCCCTGCACGTGACTTTCGAAGTCGCGACGGTTTTTGTCGCTATGCTCGGTCATCGCCACCATCAACAAAACCTCGATGCCGAACCCGGCGAGCTTCGGATCGAGCAGCGCAACCTTTTGCCGGATCAGCCCGGCCCGTTCGAAATCACGCATGCGCCGCCAGCAGGACGTACGTGACAGCCCGGCGGCTTCGGCCAGCTCAGTCTGGTTGCGGGTTACATCGTCCTGCAAGGCCTGTAACAGGCGGCGATCGCTTATCGATAGCTTCATGGGTATTTTGCCCTGTTAACTGTAATTATAGGAACAATAGTTTCATATTAGTGACTAAATATACATATTTAGGGCACATTATTCGCGCAATTCGGGCATGATATTGAAAATGATGCAACCGATACGGAGTCGGCCATGACAGAAAAACTCGATAACCCCATGGGCCTCGACGGATTCGAATTCGTCGAATTTGCCGCGCCCGATCCGAAACTGCTGGAAACGGTTTTCCATGTACTCGGTTTCGAGGCCGTTGCGCGACATCGCTCCAAGGATGTCACCCTGTACCGCCAGGGCGGCATCAACTTTATACTCAACAACGAGCCCAACGCTCACGCCGCCTATTTTGCACAGGAACACGGCCCGGCGGCCTGCGGCATGGCGTTTCGCGTCAAGGATTCCCACCAGGCCTATGCGCGCGCGCTCGAACTCGGCGCGCAGCCGATCGATATTCCGACCGGCCCGATGGAATTACGCCTGCCCGCAATCAAGGGTATAGGCGGCGCTCCGCTGTACCTGATCGATCGCTACACCAGGGGCAATACGTTTTACGACATCGATTTCGAGTTCTACGACGGAGTCGAACGCCACCCCGAAGGCTGCGGTTTCAAGGAAATCGATCATCTCACGCACAACGTTTATCGCGGTCGTATCGAATACTGGGCCGATTATTACGAGCGCCTGTTCAATTTCCGCGAGCTGCGCCAGTTCGATATCAAGGGCGAGTACAGCGGACTGTTCTCCAGGGCGATGACCGCACCCGACGGACTAATCCGCATCCCGCTGAACGAGGAATCGTCGAAAGGCAGCGGCCAGATCGAGGAATACCTGATGGCGTTCAATGGTGAAGGCATTCAGCATATCGCCCTGTCCTGCGACAACCTGTACGACTGCTGGGATCGATTGCAAAAACGCGGCCTGGAATTTATGACGGCGCCGCCCGATAGCTATTATGAAATGCTCGATGAAAGACTTCCCGGGCATGGCGAACCGGTCGACGAACTCAGGTCCCGCGGCATTTTGCTCGATGGCTCGACCGATGGCGGCGATCCGAAACTATTGCTGCAGATTTTTTCGCAGAACATGATCGGGCCGACATTTTTCGAATTTATCGAACGCAAGCAGGACGAGGGTTTCGGCGAAGGCAATTTTACCGCGCTTTTCGAATCGATAGAACGCGACCAGATTGCGCGCGGCGTGCTGGGCGACGACTAAAGCCGGCAGGAATTTTCAGATGAAATTGTCGCGGCTTTAAGTTAAGTTAAGCACAACATCTCAACCACTGCTCGACAGTCTAAAGACAGCACCAATACCCGCAATTATCTTCTGGAGAAAGCCCAAATGAATATTTTAAAACCTGCATTGCCTGTTCTCGTTGTATCGCTTATCGCCCCGTTGAGCGCCTACGCCGAGTCGTGGAGCTGTCGCCACGACAACGACGTGCGTGAAGTGCACCTGATGCAACCCGCGGACGCCCCTGTACCCTGCGAGGTCGTTTACAAAAAACTGACCGAGGGCGTAGAAGACCAGGTGCTCTGGAATGCACAGAACGACGGCGCCTATTGCGAGGAAAAAGCCGCCGCATTCGTCGCCAAGCTGGAAGGCTGGGGCTGGACCTGCGTCGAGACCATTCAGGACGAGACTGCCGCCAACTAGGTACCGCGATACGCTGTGGCTAGCTAACAGTCGAACGCTGCAGCGTTTCCCAGTCCTGGCCGAGCCCGACCTCGGCCTCCGAGGCTTCGAGCATGCCCTTGCCCTTGATAATGTCGGCGGCGCGCTCGGCCAGCATGATGGTCGGTGAATTCAGGTTGCCGTTAGGAATGGTCGGGAAGATCGACGAATCGACCACGCGTAGGCTTTCGATGCCGCGTACACGGGTTTCAGAATCGACCACCGCCATGTCGTCTTCGCCCATGCGGCAGGCGCAGGATGGGTGGTAGGCCGATTCGACCGCGCCGCGCACGAAGGCATCGATTTCTTCATCGCTTTGCACCGCTTCACCTGGCTGAATCTCCGGCCCGCGGTAGGCGTCCATCGCCGCCTGACCGATAATCTCGCGGGTCAGGCGCACGCAGGCGCGAAACGCCTCGATATCTTCCTGCTGCTGCAAATAATTGAAAATGATCTCGGGCTTGTCCTGCACGCTCGGCGTGCGCGCCCTGACGGTGCCGCGACTTCGCAGCTTGTTGTGACCGACATGCACCTGGAAACCATGTCCATCGAAGGCGGCATTACCGTCATAGCGCATCGCGCCAGGCAGAAAATGATACTGGACATCGGGCCACTCGATGCCGGCTTTGGAGCGAATGAAGGCACAGGACTCAAAGTGATTGGTCGCGCCAAGTCCTTTTTTGGTCAACAGCCAGCGGCTGCCGATGAGGAATTTGCGCCACAGATTAAGCTCGGCATTCAGCGTAATCGGTTTGTGACAACGGAACTGAAAGTAAAACTCGAGGTGATCCTGCAGGTTCTCGCCAACCCCGGGCAGGTCCTGCCTGACCTCGATGCCGGCCTGCTGCAGCACCACGCCCGGACCGATGCCGGAAAGTTGCAGCAGATGCGGAGAGGCGATCGGCCCCGCGCTCAAAATGACTTCGCGACTGGCGTTGAGTGTCTGCTTGCTACCGGCGCGAATATATTCGACGCCGGTTGCGCGTTTACCGACGAGCAGGATGCGCTTGCTTAGGGCGCCGGTAATCACTTCCAGGTTGGGGCGATCCAGCGCCGGTTTCAGGTAGGCGTTGGCGGTCGACCAGCGTACGCCGTTCTTGACCGTCATGTGCATCGGACCGAATCCTTCCTGCTGGCGCCCGTTATAGTCGTCGGTTTTCATGTAACCGGCCTGCGCGCCTGCCTCGATGAAGGCGCGGTATAGCGGGTTGGACATGTTATTGCCATTGTTGACCGCCAGCGGCCCTTGCTGCGAGCGATATTCATCGCTGCCGAAGGCCCAGTCATCCGCCTTTTTGAAATAGGGCAAACAGTGGCGATAGCCCCAGTCTTTCGCGCCCTGGTTTTCCCACTGGTCGAAATCGAGCGCGTGGCCGCGCACATAAACCATGCCGTTAATCGAGGAAGAGCCGCCCAGCACCTTGCCGCGTGGGCAGTGCATGCGCCGATTACCCAGATAAGGCTCGGGCTCCGATTCGTAGAACCAGTTGTACTTCTTCATGTTCATCGGAATCGACAGTGCCGTCGGCATCTGGATGAAAATGCTGTTGTCGCTGCCGCCAAATTCGAGTAGCGCAACCCGGATATCGGGATCTTCGCTTAACCGATTGGCGAGCACGCAACCGGCCGATCCGGCGCCGACGATGATGTAATCGAAACTCTGGGTCATGAATTCACCTGCCTGCAGAGGCCTGATCTTATTATTTCTTTGGTGACTTGTCGCTAATGATTTCTCGCCAGGCTCACCGCGGGCACAGGGTAGCTGTATCGCGACAAATACCAAAAAAAACACAACTTTGCTTGCAATAAATTATTATGTCGATTATCGTCGACATATGGACATATTGGATGCAGCAAAGGCCCTCAGCGCAATCTCGCAGGAGTCCAGGCTGAAAGCTTTTCGCCTGCTGGTGCGCAGTGGTGCGGAAGGCCTGGCGGCGGGACGTATCGCGCAAGCGCTGGAGATCCCGCACAACACGCTGTCGACGCACCTGTCGACACTGGTCAACGCCGGCCTGGTCAACTCCAGGCGCGAAAGCCGTTCGATCATCTACAGTATCGATTTCGAGGGAACCCGCGCGCTGTTCACCTTCCTGATGGAAGAATGTTGCGAGGGCAATCCCCGGGTCTGCCTGCCGGTGCTCGAAAGCCTGCTGCCCAGATGCTGCGACTCAACCAAAATTAGCGGAGCAAAATCATGAAACGTTTACACGTCAATATATCGGTAACCGACCTCGATGCCTCGGTCGGATTTTACAATTCGCTGTTCGACGCCGAACCCAGCGTATTGAAGCCCGACTACGCCAAGTGGATGCTGGAAGATCCGCGCGTCAACTTCGCCATCACCACGCGCGGCCAACGCAAGGGTCTCGATCATCTCGGCATCCAGGTCGAAAACGACGGCGAACTGGGCGAGGTCTACGATCGCCTGAAAGCCGCCGGCGCGCCTGTCATCGAGGAAGGCGCCACTACCTGCTGTTACGCCGAGTCGGAAAAAAGCTGGATCTTCGATCCCGACAGCATCGCCTGGGAAACCTTCCTGACGCTTGGCGAAAGCCCGGTTTACGGCAGCGACGATTTCAAGATTCGCGATGCCACAACGGCCTGTTGCGAACGGCCGCAAGCCGAGTCAGCAAAATCCCGTTCAAGCTGCTGCTAGCAGCGCTCCGATCCGCCAAATCCTTGTGAGAAAATTGTAATGGGTGTATTCGAACGTTACCTGTCGCTGTGGGTGGCGCTATGCATTGTTGCCGGCGTGGTCTGCGGCGTGGCGCTGCCGCAAATTTTCCAGGTCGTCGCCGGTATCGAGTATGCCAGCGTCAACCTGGTGGTAGCCGTGTTCATCTGGATCATGATTTACCCGATGATGGTCAACGTCGACTTCGCCTCGATCAGGGATGTCGGCAAAAAACCCCGAGGCCTGTGTATTACGCTGGTAGTCAACTGGCTGATCAAACCCTTCACCATGGCAGCGCTCGGCATTCTTTTCTTCGAGCATGTATTCGCCGGGCTGGTCGACCCGCAAACGGCGAAGGAATATATCGCCGGCATGATCCTGCTCGGGGTCGCGCCCTGTACCGCGATGGTGTTCGTCTGGAGCCAGCTGGTGCGCGGTGACGCCAACTATACGCTGGTGCAGGTCTCGATCAACGACATCATCATGGTGTTCGCCTTCGCGCCGATCGCAGCGCTGCTGCTCGGCGTCACCGACATCGTCGTACCCTGGGAAACCCTGCTGCTGTCGGTAATCCTGTACGTGGTAATCCCGCTCGCGGCCGGTTATATAACGCGCAAGTTACTCGATACCTCGGGCAATCATCAACGCATCGCTGATTTCACCGCCAGGGTCAAACCCTTCTCGGTCATGGGCCTGCTGGCCACGGTCGTTCTGCTGTTTGGATTCCAGGCGCAAACCATTATCGATAAACCGATGGTGATCGCGCTGATCGCAATCCCGCTACTGATCCAGAGTTATGCCATTTTCGCGGTCGCCTACGGCTGGGCTTACCTGTGGCGGGTGCCTTTCGATACCGCGGCGCCGGCGGCATTAATCGGTACTTCCAATTTCTTCGAGCTGGCGGTGGCGGTTGCGATCAGCCTGTTCGGGCTCAATTCGGGCGCCGCGCTCGCCACCGTGGTCGGCGTACTGGTAGAAGTACCGGTGATGCTGTCGCTGGTCGCATTCGCCAACCGCACGCGGCCTCACTTCGCCTGATCCCGCGGCGCTACCACTGTCATCCCGCGGCTTGACCGCGGGCTCCAGAATGTTTCCCATTGACCTCTAGATACCGCTGTTTTAGGCCCCGCGGGTCCGAGCCGCGGTATGACAACGGGTTGCTGTCACTCCAATGGCGGCAAAAAAAACCTGCACCGAAGTGCAGGCCAGTAACGGAGGAAGCCTTTTGACTCAGGACCAGGGGAACGGGCTGTTCGAAACCGGGTGCAGCTTGCCCTCGGCATAGCGTGAAAAGCGGAAGGGTTCGAGCAACGCGCTTTTCTGACCGCAGAGCTCTTCGGCGACCAGCTTGCCGACGCCGAGCATCTTGTAGCCGTGATTGGAATCGGCAATCAGGTAGCAGTTTTCACGAAATACGTCGAATACCGGGAAGCTGTCCGGGGTGAACGAACCGATTCCGCCGGAAGGCTCGTTCTTGTAGTACTCGAACTGGCCCTCGAAGCGCTTCTGGCAATGCGCCAGCGCCGAGGTCCACATGTGCGCGAAATCCTCGCCGACCACGAAATCCGGCGAATCGACGCCGTAGGGATCGACCGCGACATCATCCGGATCCCGATCGACCGTGTAGGGCGCGGCGCCGCCCTGGATACCGCCGAAGTGAAAGTCGGGCTTGTAGTAAATACCCCACATCTGGTCGGTGATCAGGCTACCGTCGTAATCCGAGTAAAGCGGCTCGTTGCTGTCGACATGAATCACCGGCGGAAACTTGCCGTCGTTGGTCTTCTGCAGTTCGGGATCGACCCCGAGGGTACCCTCCTGCAGCGACCAGTATATCCACATCGGCACGTTGTCGTGCATGACGCCGTCTGCGCCCTTGATGCTGACAGTTTTCGGCAACTCGAGCATATCCCAGACCGTCTTGGCCCAGGGGCCGGCGCCGATGATCACCTGTTCGCAGCCGATTTCGCCCTTGTCGGTTTCCACCGCGCGGATCGCGCCGCCGGCGGAATCGCTTTTGAAACCGGTAACGGTGCAGCCGGTCAGGATACGCACGCCCTCGTTCTCGGCCCTGGTCGCGAGCGCGTACATCGCCTTGGTGTTATTGGCGTAGCCGCCGCGCTTTTCATGCAACACCGAGGTAATGCCTTTCGCCTGCCAGTCGTGGAACAGCGTCTTCATGTAGTTCGAGGATTCCTTTTCGCCTTCGATGAAGGTCGACTCGTAACCGATCTCCTTCTGCTGTCTGGCTATACTGGCGACGTCTTCATGCATGCTTTCCGGGCTGATCTGCATGTAACCGACCGGGTGATAGCTGTAACCCTCTGGATCGGTTTCCCAGACAGCGACGCTATGCGCCATCAACTCACGCATCGCGGGCTGAAAATAATTGTTGCGCACCACGCCACAGGCGATACCGGATGCGCCCGCGGCGATGCCGCCCTTGTCGACCACGAGGATGTCGCGCCCGTCACCCTTGCCCTGGGCCTTCAACTGCTGCGCCAGGTGATAAGAGGTGCTGAGGCCATGAATACCCGCGCCGATGACCAGATATTTCACATGTGAGGGAATCGCCATTGATTAATCCGCCTTGTTCCGTGTTGCACAAACCGGGCTTCGCAGTGATGCTTGCCGGAGTAAAGTCGCAAAAGAATATCGGAAACGACAGGCCGCCCGCCGAACTAGAACGACCTAAAAAAAGACAATTACGACATCGCGAAAACAACGATGCCGCGGATAAAGGGAGGCTTCATGCGCGGTTTTCGACGGCTTTGCGAATACGTTCAACGGCCTGTTCGACACGGCTGCGCGGGCAACCGAAATTCAGCCGCATATAGTTGTTGTCGCCAAAATCGCGGCCCGGCGACATGCCCACTCCGGCTTCTTCGAAAAACGCCATCGGGTCGTCGAGCCCGAGTTCCGAGACATCGATCCAGGCCAGGTAGGTAGCCTCGATCGGCCCCAGGCTCAGCCCGGGTATGCCATTGATAGCCTCGATCAGGTAATCGCGGTTGGCGGCCAGGTACTCACACTGCTGGCGTACCCAGTCGTCACCCAGCTCGTAGGCCGCCTCGGCCGCCGCAAGACCCATGACGTTAACGTGTGGGACGATGTAGGGATTGACCTTGATATGAAGCCGCAGTTTCGCATCCGGCACAATTGCAAAGGCGCAACCCAGGCCGGCCAGATTAAAGGTCTTGCTCGGCGCCATCAGCGTGATGCTGCGGCGCTCGATCTCTGCGCCCAGCGAGGCAATCGGAATATGCCGCTTGCCCTGATCGAGAATCAGGTCGCAATGAATTTCATCCGAACAGATCAGCAGGTCCTGCCTGTCGACGATGTCGGCCAGACGGCGTAGCTCGTCCTCGCGGTAAATCGCCCCGCCCGGATTTTGCGGGTTGCAAAACAGCAATAGCCGGCCCGGACGCGCCGGCTGCTGCTCGAGCCAGTCGAGGTCGATGATCATCCGGCCGTCACGAATAACCATCGGCATCGGCTGGCTGATTTGCTGATTCATTTTCGGCGCTTTGTCAAAGGGCGGGTAGATGATTTGCGGGCGATAAACTTCGTCTCCGGCCTTGCCGGTGGCGCGGCAGGCGAGGTAAAGCGCGCCGACGATACCCGGCAAAAAAACCAGCCAGTCGGGATCGATGTGCCACTGGTAAAGCCTGCGCATGCGCTCGACCAGGACTTCGGTCAGGTGTTCGGGGGTATGACCATAACCGAACACGGGATGATCGGCGCGATCTCGCAGCGCCTGCTGTATTTCAGGCAGCACGGCGAAGTCGGTATCCGCGACCCACATCGGCAAAATATCGCGCCCACGGTATTTTTCCCACTTGGCGCTGGTGGCATTGCTGCGATCAATGTGCTGATCGAAATCGTAAATCTGGCTCATGTAAACCCGCTGAAATCGTCTAAGCGGCGATCATATGCGATGCTCCTGACGCATCCAAGCATTTTGGCAATAAGGGATTGACCTGCCTCGATACAGTTGCGATGCTCTGCGCCATGCAAGCTGAATACGACTACATCATCCTTGGCGCCGGTTCGGCCGGCTGCGTGCTCGCCAATCGCCTCAGTGAAAGCGGCGAACACTCGGTACTGATCGTCGAGGCCGGCGCCATGGACGACAAGCTGCTGATACAGATTCCCGCCGGCGTGCACAGCGTCTACAAGGATCCGTCGATTAACTGGAATTACGAATCCGAAAAAGAGGCGCAACTCGATCAGCGTAACATCGAGCTGCCGCGCGGCAAGGTCGTCGGCGGTTCGTCGTCGATTAACTCCATGGTTTACATGCGCGGCCATCCGAAGGATTACGATCGCTGGAACGACGAACTGGGCCTGCAGGGCTGGAGTTATGCCGACTGCCTGCCTTATTTCCGCGCCGGTGAGACTTCCGAGCGCGGCGCCAGCGAATGGCGCGGCGGCGAAGGCCCGCTCGGCGTTGCCCGAGCGAAACTGAAAAATCCGCTGTTCGACGCCTTTCTGATCGCCGGCGAAACCTCGGGCCAGGGAAAATCCGACGACCTCAACGGTTACAGGCCCGAAGGCCTGGCGCGACTAGACAGCACAATCCGCGACGGCCGGCGCTGCAGCGCAGCGGTCGCGCACCTGAAACCCGCGCTGACGCGATCCAACCTGGAGCTGGTGACCCACGCGCTGGTGGAGCAAATTCTGCTCGAAAACAAGCGCGCCACCGGGGCCAGGTTTCAACACCAGGGCAAGGTCCAGGTTATCCGCGCCAGGCGCGAAGTCATCCTCTGTTGTGGCGCCATCAAATCGCCGCAGGTGTTGATGCTGTCCGGTATCGGTCCGGCCGACGAACTGAACAAACACGACATTCCGATCAGGCACGAAATGCCCGCGGTCGGACAAAACCTGCAGGATCATTTAAAGATTCATTGTACCTGGCGCTGTACCCAGCCGATTACTTATCACCGTGTCGACCGGCCCTGGAACAAGCTTAAAATCGGCTTGCGCTGGCTGACCCACAAGGATGGATTCGGCGCTTCCAATATCTGGGAGGCAGGCGGATTGATTCGCGGCAACGACGAGGTCGACTACCCCAACCTGCAGTACCATTTCGCACCCATTTCGGCCAGCTATAGCGGACGCAAAATCAGCCTGGCGCAGGGCTTCACGCTACAGGTCGACCAGCTGCGGCCGGCCAGCAGAGGACATGTGTCGCTTACCTCGGCCAACCCGGTGGACCGACCCGCGGCCCATTTCAACTACCTCGACCAGGCCCACGATCTACGCGAGCTGGTCGAAGGTTTCCACAAGATCAACCAGCTGGTGATGCAACCCGCGTTCATCGCCTTTCGCGGCGAGCGCAGGGACCCGGCAGCGGAGGTTAAATCCGAATCCGAAATCGAGGCCTGGATCCGGCAGACGGCATCCACCGACTTTCATCCCAGCTGCAGCTGCCGCATGGGCAAGGACGAAAGCTCAGTGGTCGATGCCGAAATGAAAGTACATGGCCTCGACGGGCTGCGCGTGGTCGACGCCTCGGTGATGCCCGATATCGTCAGCGGAAATCTCAACGCGCCGACGCAGATGATGGCCGCGCGCGCGGCCGATTTCATACTCGGCAATACGCCGTTACCGCGGGAGTTAGCCAGCTTCCATTTCCAGGACCGATAAACAGTCGTCGCCGGTCGAACCGTACTTAGCATGAATACCTGCACAGGATTAAACGAGGTTTCGCCATGAAACAGAAACTGCACAAGGAACTTCAGGCACTGCTCGATTTTTATCGCAAACAGCGAAAAGACCTGCCGGCGGAATTTACCCACGCCGCCGGGGTCATCAACAGTCCCGGATTTTTCACGGTAGGCGATCTGCAGCGGCAGCTGAACAATCCGCTATTGCGGCCCGAGTGGGTTCACGTCAAGCAGAATGGCAAGCGGGTCGAACTCGAAAAAAGCTGCTTTTACAAAACCGTGCAGGGGCGCCAGCTCGACTTCATGGACAAGGAAGTCTTAAACCAGGAAATCGCTAACGGCGCCGCCGTGGTGCTCGAAGGCATCGATATCCTCGACGCCGGAATCAACGAATTCGTCGCCCGGCTCGACGAATCCCTGCCCTGCGTCATGGCCAATAGCGTGGTGTTCTTTTCACAGCAGGGTAACGAGGCCTATGCCGGTCACTGCGACGCCGACGACGTGCTAGTGGTGCAACTGGCGGGCAAGAAAACCTGGCAATTGTTCAAGCCGCAGCAACGGCGCTATGCCGGCATCCAGGAGCAGAGCGAACAGCAGCTGGGGCCGGTGATGCACGAGATCAGCATGCGTCCCGGCGACGCGCTCTACGTGCGCGCCGGGGTTCCGCATCGCTGTATAACCAGCGCTCCGTTCAGCATGCACATGGCTTTTGACCTGGTCGACAATGCGCCTACCACCGCGGAAATCGCGGCAGAAGCCAGCAACCAGTACAATCACGCCTGCGAATTGCCTTACGCACCGCCCGCAAGCGTCGTCGATCGTTACGTTTCCATCCTCGAATCCGACGAGTTTCAACAGGCGATTACGGAAGCGACCGAATTCAAACGCGGTGAAATCGCCAAATTTCGCGAAATGCTGGGGCGTTCGGCCGCGGTCAGAAGCCTTAACAAATTCAAATAGTCGCTACGTCAGTCCGTCCGTCGAAAGAACATCGCGCCAGGCTGCGCCCGCTGCGGGAGATCGGCGAGGTATGCGCTAGAGATAGCGCGCCGGACTGCAGGCCTCGGGCGGGAAGGGTTGCTGCTCGCCGCCGATGAAATTAGCGATCAGCACGCCGCTGATCGGCCCCAGGGTCAGACCCATGTGCGAATGCGCGAAAGCCAGCCACAGGTTTTGATGTCGCGGCGCCGGACCGATAATGGGCAGCGTATCCGGTACTGTCGGACGCCTTCCCATCCAGGGTTGCGGCAATAACTCCTGCTCGATCGGAAACGCCTCGCGCGCGAGTGGCAACACACGCTTCAACTGGCGCGGATCGGGCCGCGTCTCGCTTCGTACCAGATTGCTGCCGCTAGTCACGCGCAGACCCGCCTCCATCGGCGCCATCACATAACTGGCATCGACATCGAAGATCGGACGCGACAGCTGCGCGCCCTGCGCCGGCGAAACCATCATGTGGTAGCCGCGCTCGATCGCGAGCGGGTTGGCATAGCCCAGGGGCCCGATTAATTCCGGCGTCCATGCGCCCATGCAAACAACCACCCTGTCGACCGTCTGGACACCCTGTCCGGTAGTCAGTTCCCAGCCGCCATCCCGGGGCCGCAGGGCGCTGACCTGGTCGCGACTAACCTGTCCACCGGCCTCGACAAACCATTGTGCGTATGCCTTGCAGAGTTTTTCCGGGTTTCGAATCGAAATCGACTCGTCGATCAAAACGCCCTCGACGAAAACGCGCTTCAGATCGGGCTCGAGTCGATAAACCTGATCGGCGTCGACCAGGGTATGCGCGACGCCGCAGCGTTGCAGCAATTCGCGCTCTAGCTGGTCGCGTAAAAAGGTCTGTCGACTGCGATAAAGTTTCAGTCCGCCGCCCTGATTCAGTAGCGACTGCAGCCCACTCTTTTCGATCCACTGTTTATGTATTTCGATCGACGCCGATGTCAGCACGCCCATCGCGTCGCCGTCGGACAGATAGGTTTCGCGCCGGCAACGCCACAGGAACCGCGCTAGCCAGGGCAACAGTGCCGGCAGATGCGGGTAATGCAGCAACAGATCGGCATCCCGGTTCAGCAATAATCGATGCATACGCGACAGCAGTTCCGGACTGGCGAGCGGCGTGATATTACTGTAACTCAAAATACCGGCATTGCCGGCAGAGGTTTCCTCCCCGGGATCGCGACGATCGATCAGGCTGACCTGATAACCGCGCTGCTGCAATTCGAGCGCACAACTGATACCGACGATGCCGGCGCCGAGCACCGTAACGACCTGTTTCATGCTATCCCTTGCGCTCTGTGGCAACCTGCGAACGATGATTGCGCGGCGAACTGCCGAAGTGCTTGCGATAGCAGGCGGTGAAATAAGACTGGGTTTCGAAACCGGTGGCGATCGATATATCGATGACGCTGCGGTTGGTATTGAGCAATAGTTGCTTGGCGTGCGTCAGCCGTAACGACAGGTAGTACTGGCTCGGCGTCAGGTTTCGATACTTGTGAAACAAACGCTCGATCTGACGCAGTGAAAGATTACACTTCTCGGCAATCGACGGTAACGACAGCGGCAGCTCGATATTGTTTTCCATCAGGTTGATGACATCGATTAACTTGGGCGCGCTCATCGCCAGGTCGATACGATCCGCCATTTGCTGCGAGTCGATTTCGGTGCGAATGCGGTCGTGCTGGAATTGCTGCGAAATCTGCTGCGCGAGCTCGCGTCCGTACTGGTTTTCGATCAGTTTCAGCATCATGTCGAGCGCGGCGATACCGCCGGAACAGGTAAACCGGCGCTCGGCAATTTCGTAAAGCGTGAAGGCGACATCGAGCTGCGGGTAGAGCTCCTTGAACACCGGTATGTTTTCCCAGTGAATGGTGCAGCGGCAATGATCGAGCAGGCCGGCGCGCGCGAGGATAAAACTGCCGGAACTTGCAGAACCGAGGTTGACCTTCTTACTATCGAGCGCCTTGAGCTTGCGGATGGTGCTTGCGTCGTCGAAATTCTGTGCGGTGTTGGGCGCGACTATCACCAGGGTTTCGAGGTCGACAGCATCGCTCAACGGCTTTGTGGGTACAGTAATTCCGCAGGACGCGGCTACCGGCTCGTGGTCAGGGGCATAGTATTCCCACCGATAGAGATCCTTGCCGGACAACCGATTGGCCGCGCGTAGCGAATCGACGACACAGCTAAACGGAATGATCGGATAGCCCTCGATCAGTAGAATGCCGATAATCTCTGTGTTGTCGCCGATGACCCGCTCCTGTTGGAGTAGTTACGCAATGCGCTTACATTCTAGCGAATTTAACGATATCCACCAATTCGGACAAGCGTCGCCTTAAATCGACGATGACGCTGGCAAACAGCTGCGGGTCGCTCACGCGTCAGCCTGAAATGGCGTCTAAAACGATACTTGCTCGCTTAACCAGGCAATTCCGCAACAGCATTAGCAGGAGTCGACAATGAGTGAAAGCAAACGACCGTCACGCGGCCGACGTGGTCGGGGCGGACGCGAGGCGCGCCGCGCGGCGGCGCCGGTAGCCGCCAGCGCACCCTATATTACACGCAAGATCCCCTGTTTCGAGGTGCTCGACGAAGAAGGTCTGCAGCTGATCGAAAATAACGCCGACACCATCCTGGAAGAAATCGGCATCGAGTTTCGGGACATGCCCGAAGCGCTCGATATCCTGAAGCAGGGCGGCGCCGAAGTCGATGGCGTTACCGTACGCTTTCCCCGCGGCCTGTGTCGTTCGATCATCCAGGCATCGGCGCAGAACGAGTACACCCAGCATGCGCGTAACCCGGCGCGTAACGTGCAGATCGGCGGCAAGAATACCGTCTTCGTGCCGGCCTACGGCAGCCCGTTTGTCTACGATCTCGACCAGGGGCGGCGTTACGCGACCATCGAAGACTTCCAGAACTTCGTCAAACTGGCCTATGCCTCTCCCTCGCTGCACCATTCCGGCGGCACGATTTGCGAGCCGGTTGACGTCCCGGTCAACAAGCGCCACCTCGACATGGTTTACTCGCATATCAAGTATTCCGACAAACCTTTCATGGGTTCGGTAACCGCGCCCGAGCGCGCGCAGGATACCGTTGACATGATCAAGATCATCGCCGGCGACGACTACATCGATCCCGAAAGCGGGCGCCCGCGCACCTACGCGACCAGCCTGATCAACGCCAACTCGCCGATGACCTTCGACGACACCATGCTCGGCGCGGCCAAGGTTTACGCCGAGAACAACCAGGCGACGATTATCACGCCGTTTATCCTGGCCGGCGCGATGTCACCGGTTACCGTTGCCGGCACCGCGGCGCAATCGCTAGCCGAAGCCCTGGCCGGCATGACTTTCGTGCAGCTGGTCAACCCGGGCGCGCCGATGATATTCGGCAGCTTCGCCAGCTCGATGTCGATGCAGTCGGGCGCACCGACCTTCGGCACGCCGGAACCCGCGCTGGTACTTTACGTGATGGCGGCGCTGGCGCGACGCCTGGGCGTTCCATTCCGCTCCGGCGGAGGCCTGTGCGGCTCCAAGCTGCCCGACGCGCAGGCGGCCTACGAGGCCGCCGCAACCTTGCAGCCGGCGGTCATGGCCGGGGTTAACTTCGTGTTGCATACGGCGGGCTGGCTGGAAGGCGGGCTGGCGATGGGCTATGAAAAATTCATCATGGACGCCGACCAGGCGGCAATGATGGGGATCATGATGGGTGGCGTCGATCTTTCCGAAAACGGTCAGGCTATGGACGCGATCCGCGAAGTCGGGCCGGGTGTGCATTTCCTCGGTTGCGATCATACCCAGCGCAACTTCAAGGATGCGTTCTATCTGTCGCCGATCACCGACAATAACAGCTTCGAGCAGTGGGAATCGGAAGGCAGCCTCGATCACGCGCAGCGCTGTAACAAGCGTTACAAGAAGCTGCTGGCCGAGTACGAAGCGCCGGCGCTCGATCCGGCCATCGATGAAGCCCTGCTCGACTTCATCAGGCAGCGCAAGGAGTCGATGCCGGATTCAATGGTGTAAACAATCCGGGCAGCGAAGCAGCCCCACATCAAAACGTCATCCCTAAGCGTCGGGACCCGCAGGGCCTAAAACCGCTGCTTAGGCGGGAACGACCGTAACAGCGGAGAGGCAGGAGCAGGTGTTGGATTGCACGGCGTGCCGCAACAACCGGCGAGTCATCCGTTATCCGAACCGGTTTTCTGCATCTGTTCGATTTCGCTATGGCGTACAACCTGGTTACGCCCGTTTTCCTTGGCCTGATAGAGAGCATCGTCGGCCCGGCGATAGATCAACTCCATCAACGCTGGTTGGCCACCGGCTCCCTGATGCGTTTTCAATCCGATGGAAACCGTCACATTGCCCGCAGCCGGGTTATGCGCGTGCTCCAGTCCCAGGTCTTCAACCGCTCGACGCAGTTTTTCGGCGATAACACATGCATCTTCCTCATGGTCGACGTTGACGATGACGCCAAATTCCTCGCCGCCGATACGGAAGGCGAAATCACCGGCACGGCGCAATGTATCCTTCAATACCCTGGACACCTGTTGTAAAACTAGGTCACCCTGCTGATGCCCATAGTTATCGTTGTAAGGCTTGAAATAATCGACGTCGATAATCATCAACGCAAAGATCCTTTTATCGCGCTCGGCACGCGCCAGCTCCTGCGGAAATATATTGTTGAAATGACGACGGTTGAACAGCGAAGTCAGTTCATCGGTCACCGACAATTCCTCGGCGCGTTTCTTATCGGTGATGTCCACGCGAATGGCGGTGTAGCCGGTGATCTTTTCCTGTTCATCGAAATTCGGGGATATATAAGCGTGTACCCAGTAAAACTCGCCATTCTTTTTCTTGTTTTTAAGCTCGCCCTCCCAGGTTTTACCACGCGCTATGGTGCCCCATAATTCCTGGTAAATCGATTCAGGCATATCTTCGTGACGCACGATCCTGTGATTGCTGCCGATCAATTCCTCAGGGCTGTATCCCGAAATTTCACAAAAGGCATCGCTGGTAGAGATGATTCTCCCGCGCTTGTCGGTAGAGGACGTAATAACATACTTATCGACGATATCGACATAACTGACCAGTTGCTTATTGGTCTGTTCCAGCCGGCAATGCGCCTCCTGCACCTGTTGCTCGGCTTCGATACGCCTTCCAATTTCTTTTAACAGGCGCCGATTCCAGTACAGGATAACCGCAATGACCACAAAAACGACCGTCAGGACCTCCCACAACAAGCGGTAATCGAAGCCATGCTCGTAACGCAGCTTGATCCATTTCTGATAGATTTGATCCCGCTCCTGTTCGCTGATGGCGTCGAGCGCTTTTTGCAGGATCGGTGCGAATTCCGGCCAGTCATTGCGCACCGCCATCGACAATTCGTAACGATAGGGGGTTTCACCGGAAATCTTGACATTGGTCAGGCCTTCCCTGCGAATAACATCGCTAACGGTGGCGATGTTGCCAATATAGGCATATACCTGGCCATGCGACAGTTTTTCCAGCGCATCGGCTACATTGTCAGCCAGGTAAAGATCGAGCCCCGGATGGTTTTTTTCAAGCAAGTCCTGGGTGGCATAACCTCGCACCACGGCTACGGTTTCATTTTTCAAGTCCTTGATGCCATTCACATAGGCGACCTGATCGCTGGTGACGATCACCATGGGAAAGGAAAGATAGGGTTTGGTGAAATCCGCGTACTCGCGGCGTTGCGCGGTCGCAACCACGCAGGAAAACATATCGAGCTCGCGATTTTTGACCGACTCCACAACCTCGGACCAGGGCTTGTTTTTCTCGACGTCGAATTCGATATCGAGTTTCTGTCCAACCAGTTCGATGTACTCGGCGGCCATACCCCGATAACTGCTATTCTCGTCGACAAACTCGAATGGCGACCAGTCGATATCAACCGCCAGCCGAATGGACGGGTGCGCATCGAGCCAGCGCTGTTCGCTTTTGCTGAGCTCAATTTGCGCAGCCGAAACTGACGCAATATTGGTAACCAGGAACAATACCGTAATGACCAAAGTGGCACGGCTATTCCATCTGTAAAATCTGCTAATCACTTCACTATCCATATTCCCCGGGCGTTACCTGGATCTGTATTTAAGCTTGAACAGCATAGTTTTCATCGCCTAAACCGCTGCGATGCAAACCGTATCGGCCGATGCGGAAAATTCATGAGTCTTTCTCTTATAGGTTTTCTCAATCACTTCGAAAATCCGCCCCGGATCAAAAGCAGGCGCCGGGCGGCGTCAGCGCGGCAATCCGAAGTGACGACGGCGAGTTTAAAAATGTCGTGCAATACAGCGCCTTAGCGACTAGTATTTTGAGCGATTGATCACTTTGTGATCAAATTCGAGTAGCGTACCGCTAAATCAACCTTATGAGTGACGAAAAAGCCGCCTCAAAACCCGAGCATTTCGGTTTTTTGCAAGTCCCCAACTATTCGATGATCGCGTTTTCCTCGGCCATCGAACCCCTGCGCATGGCCAATCGCGACGCCGACAGGGAGCTCTACCGCTGGAGCGTTTACACCATCGACGGGCTACCTGAAAAAGCCAGTAACGGGCTCGAAGTTACGCCCGATGGCAGCATCGAAAACGCGGGCGACATATCTATCCTGTTCGTATGCGGGGGTTCCGATATCGCAGACGCCTGGTCCAAACAAATTCAGTTTGCGTTGCGACGCATCGCCAAACGCAACGGCATCAAGCTCGGGGCGCTATGCACCGGCAGTTACCTGCTGGCGAGGGCCGGATTGCTCGACGGCTACCGTTGCACTATCCACTGGGAAAACATCGCCAGCTTGCGTGAAGATTATCCGGAAGTCCTGGTCACCGATGACCTGTTCCTGTTCGATCGTGATCGCATCACCAGCGCCGGTGGGCAGGCATCGATGGACATGATGCTGAAACTTATCGAAAGTCGCCACGGCAACAAGCTGGTAACCCATATTTCCGAACAATTCATGTGCGAGCGCATCCGCAGTTCGGATGATCGTCAGCGCATCCCGCTGCACCTGGCACTGGGGTCCAATCAGCCCAAGCTGACCGAGGCAGTGACCCTGATGGAGGCGAATATCGAGGAGCCTATCAGCCTCGATGAACTATCGAGTTACGTCGGCATTTCCCGACGCCAGCTGGAACGCCTGTTCCAGAAGCATTTGAATTGCGTCCCGACACGCTACTACCTGAACCTGCGGCTCAATCGCGCGCGCCTGCTGTTGCTGCAGACCAGCAAGTCGATCGTCGACATCGCGCTCGCCTGCGGGTTCATTTCGGCGCCGCATTTCAGCAAGTGTTACCGTGATTTGTTTGGCATCCCGCCGCGCGACGAGCGCCGCAAGTTACAGGCAAAATCGGCCAGCGAACAGGCCGATATCGCAGGCCAGGACTAGGCAGGGCGGCGGCGGCGCGAGCGGCGCTTGCGATCTTCTCCGCCGGCGCTTTCCGCTTTCGGTTTGGGCGCCGGAAAACTGACCACCTTCGCCAGCTCCCGGTAGGGATCGGTTTTGTGCGGAATCGCCATTGCCTCGATAAAATATTCCTGGAAATCGGGTTCGATCGCGGTTTCGACTTTTTCGACCTTGGGCAAAATCTCGCCGATTTCGAGTCGCGACGGGAAATTCAGCAGCGCGATGCGTGCGCCGGTACCGGCGGCGTTGCCGACCGAACCGACATTGTCGAGATTACAGTCGGGGATCAAACCCAGCACCATCGCGTACTTGACATCGATATGGCTGCCGAAGGCGCCGGCAAAACCGATGCGGTCGACTTTTTCGATGCCCATACGATCGATCAGCAGGCGCGTGCCGGCATGCAGCGCGGCCTTGGCCAGCTGAATCGCGCGCACGTCGTTTTGCGTGATGCGAATCGAGCGCTCACCCGCCTGCAGCACATAGGACCAGGTGCGGCCATCCTGCACGATACGCGCGCTGTCCTTGCCCGCGACCGGACCGATGACACCGTCCTGGTCTATGACGGCGGAGAGATACATTTCCGCCACCACTTCGATAATGCCGGAGCCGCAAATACCGCTGACACCGACTTTGGCGCTTTTTTCGGCAAACTCCGGATCGTCGGACCAGGCGTCACAGCCAATGACGCGAAAGCGCGGTTCCAGCGTTTCGGGATCGATACGAACGCGCTCGATCGCGCCGGCAGCGGCGCGTTGCCCCGAGGTGATCTGCGCACCTTCGAAGGCGGGGCCGGTGGGGCTCGATGCGGCCAGCAGTCGATTGCGATTGCCGAGCACGATTTCAGCGTTGGTGCCGACGTCGACCAGCAGTACGTATTCATCAGCCAGGTCCGGGCGCTCCGACAGGATTACGCCCGCGGTGTCGGCGCCGATATGGCCGGCGATGCAGGGCAGCGTGCAGACCCGCGACTCCGCGTGCAAATGAATATCGAGTTCGGCCGCGCGCATGACCTGTGTCTGGTCGGTTGTCAGCGTGAACGGCGCTCCGCCGAGCGGGGTCGGGTCGATGCCGAGAAACAGGTGATGCATGATCGGGTTGGCGACCACGGTCATATCGAGAATATCGTCGACCTGGATGCCGGCCGATCTGGCGGCGCGTTTGGCCAGCTGGTTGAAAGCCTCGCGCACCACCTGCGTCATCGCCTCGTCGCCGCCTTCGTTCATCATCACGTAGGAAACGCGGCTCATCAGGTCCTCACCGAAGCGTATTTGCGGATTCATCGTATCGGCGGTGGCGACGACTTCGCCGCTAATCAGGTTGCACAGCTGCGCCGCGATGGTGGTCGAGCCGAGATCCACCGCCAGACCGTAGACTTCTTTTTTCTCTCCCGGCCAGATCGCAATGATCTGTTGAAACTGGTAAACCGCGACCGTGATCTGGCGACCGGCTTTTTCCAGCGCCGGCTGCAGTAGTCTCAGCTGCGACATTTCGCAATCCATGACCGGCAATTCATGCTCACTGACCAGCGCCTGCTGCAAACGCCGCTTGTCGGAAATCGGCGCATGCATGTCCGGCTCGGGCAGCGTCACCGTGAACAGGTGCAGCGCCGGCTGCACCTGTATGTCGTAGGCGGTGACCGCCTTGGCGATATGCTGCTTGTGCTGTTGGCTTTCCTCCGGCACGTCAACCACGAGGTCGCCCAGGATACGCGCGTTACATCCAAGCCTGCGAGCGCCCTTGAGACGCTTGCGCGACTGGTGGTGCAGCTCGGTTTCGGTCAGCGCGGAGAGATGATCGACGCGCGAGCTGATGCCGTGCTTGGAAAATTCACCTTCCTGCGGCAATACCTGGCACTTGCGGCACTTGCCCTGGCCGCCGCATATCGATTCGAGATCGACGCCGAGACGCTGCGCCGCCTGCAGCACGGTAGTGCCAACCGGTACCTGCCCACGCAGGCCCGACGGCATGAACAATACACTGGCTTCTTCTTCCACGCGCGCGCCTTGCTCGAGGATCCGCTTCAGGCCGCCGGCCGCCGGCGCCGGCCGCCGCGACGACCGGTGCCGCGACCCGCGCCGATGCCTTCCGGTACCGGCTCTCGAAACTGGCGAATCCAGCGCGAACAATCGGGGTCCTTACCGAGCATGACATCGGCGCCCATACTGGCGGCAACCACCTCGGCGTGCAGCGGATTGGTAATCGCGGAGGTCATGCCGGCCTGAATAGCCATGCTGATGAAGGCGCCGTTGAAACCGTTACGGTTGGGCAGCCCGAAGCTGATATTGGACGCACCGCAAGTGGTGTTGACCTTGAGCTCGGTACGCAGACGATAGATCAGTTTGAGCACTTCGCGCCCGGCGGTATTGATCGCGCCAATCGGCATCACCAGCGGGTCGACCACAACGTCGGCGGCCGGAATACCATAGTCGGCGGCGCGTTCGACGATTTTCCTGGCGACGTTGTAACGCACGTCAATGTCTTCGGAGATACCGGTTTCGTCATTTGAAATCGCCACCACCGCGGCGCCGTATTTCTTCACCAAAGGCAATACCCGATCCAGGCTTTCGTCTTCACCGGTGACCGAGTTCACCAGCGCCTTGCCCTGGTAGACCGAAAGCCCCGCTTCGAGGGCGTCGATGATCGAAGAGTCGATACTGAGCGGCACGTCGGTAAGACTTTGCACCAGCTGCACCGCTTCGGAGAGGATACGCGGCTCGTCGGCCAGCGGGATACCGGCGTTGACGTCGAGCATATGGGCGCCGGCCTCGACCTGTGCGATGGCGTCGCTTTGCACGCGACTATAATCGCCGTTTTTCATTTCCTCGGCCATGACCTTGCGGCCGGTAGGATTGATTCGCTCGCCGATGATCACGAATGGGCGATCGAAGCCGATGACTAATTCTTTGTTGGCGGAACTGACAACCGTTTCGGTCATTGTTATATCCTCAAAAATTCATTTCTTATACTGTAAAACCAATTCACTCCCGTCAGGCTGAATTGGACTGTACCTCGCAACCCGGATACCACGGTACGCGCCCATCGAGCACTCCGGATTGCTGAATAATTTCACCAACGGCGTCTTCCTGGCGATACGCCATCACGTGCACGCCGCTAACACCCTCGATTTCACGAATCTGCTGGATCAGCTCGACGCAAATTTTTCGCCCTTCGAGCTTCGGTTCCTTCGCGCCCTCGAGGCGCCTGATAATTTCATCCGGTATATGAATACCGGGCACGTTGTTGCGAATCCATATCGCGGTGCGTGCCGAGGCCAGGGGCCCGACACCCGGCAGAATGAAACATTTCTCCAGTAAGCCGAGATCGCGCGAGCTGGCCATGAACTGACGCAAGTGTTCGATATCGAACACGTACTGCGTCTGGATAAACTGCGCGCCGGCGGCAATTTTCTTGGCCAGGCGATGCGGGCGCATGTCGAAAGGCGGCGCGCTCGGATTTTCCGCGGCGCCGAGAAATATTTCCGGCGGTGACGTAATTGGCCTGCCGCTCAGGAATCGAGATTCGTCGCGCATGATGCGGATGGTTTCGAGCAGCGACATGCTATCGAGATCGAACACCGGTTTGGCTTCGGGATGATCGCCGACCTGCACGCCGTCGCCACCCAGGCACAGGATATTGGAAACCCCCATGGCGCCGGCGCCGAGCACATCGCCCTGGATCGCGATACGGTTTTTATCGCGGCAGGAAATCTGTAAAACCGGCGAATAACCGATGTTGGTCAGCAGCGCGCACATGGCGACGCTGGACATATGGCAATGCGCGCCTGAGCCGTCGGTCGCGTTCATACCATCGACATAACCGTCGAACAGTTGCGCGCGTTGGTAAACGTCTTCGGCCGAGGCGGAATCGGGCGGCGCCAGTTCGGCGGTTACCGCGAACTTGCCCGAACGCAACACGCGCTCGAAGCGGCCACGCGAAACATGGCCTTCCTTTTGCGGCAGGGGACTAGCTGGATTCGGCTCGAACGGCGCGATCATTTCGCGGCCTCGCTGTCATGCGCGGCGAACTCGTGACGCACCACGCGCAACCAGGAAGAAGTATCCTTGATCAAATGATTTACCGGTAACTGAACCTGCTGAATCGCCTGCGAATCGCGCATTTGCTGGCTGCCTCGCCAGGCCTCGACCCAGACGCAGCGCATCTCGGGTTTTACCTCGCAATGACCATCCATGCGCACCCCGCCGCAGGGGCCGTTGCGAATCGACTTTGGACAGTTCATCGGGCATGACATGCCGGTGGAACTGAGCGCGCACTTGCCGCACATCTGGCAATCGAACATCAGGCTCTTGACCGCCTTCTCGAACACCCGTACCGGCTTTTCGAGGCGCCCGTAACCCAGGGCCCTGAAAATCGGATGCAGCCGGATCAGCACCGGTTCGAAGTTACGGTACAGGCCTTCGAGCTTGCGCGAATGCGTTACCGACCACTGACGAAATTTGTACATGTCGATCCACTCAGGAGTTTAAGCCGCGGGTTTCGTCAACACCGCTGGCTCGAATTAAAGTTTCCAGCACTTCTTCCGTGTAGTGCTGTTCCAGGTAATGCACCAGCCGCCGCGCCTGTTCGGTGACGTCGCCGGCAAACGGCTGGGCAACGTCATGCCAGGGCTCGAACATCGCATCCTGCTGGGTCTTTTTGAGGCGATACGAGGCCCGCTCGATCGCCTTCATGAAACGCGCCGGCAACCGCAGGCGGGTACTGCGCCGCCCTTCCCTGATCACCACCCGGCCAGGTATGTCACGCCAGTAAACGATCTTCAGCTGCGCCACAGGGCCTCCTGCATCGCCGCGTCCAGCGCCGGCACCATTTCGCCCATGCCGGTGAACACGCGTTCGAAACGCAGGCCAAGCTGATCCGCCGCCGCCCGCGCCAGTTCGGTAATCTCATCGGAATCGGTTTGCGCGAGGTAAACCAGCCGCGTGTAGTTGCCGAAATACATCTCCAGCAACTCGGGATGGCGATCGATTCCGAGAATCTCGATCACCAGGCGCTGGAAATGCTGCGCCAGGAAATCGGTCAGGTAGAAGGTACCGGGCTCGTCATCCTGCATTTGCTGATAGCTGTCACGACCGGCGAGAAAGTCGTAGCAGTGTGCGCCGGGAAGGCGCTTTACCCCGCGCTCCTCGAGTATCCGATCAAGCTCGCCGCTGGTGCCACAATCGCCGTAAGCGACAAAGATGTGCTCGTAGCGGTCGCGCGCGCTGTCGATTTTTTCGGCCACTGCCGCCGGGATTTTTTCCGGCCGCGCATGCAGGTCGGCGGTTATCGCCTGCAGGTCCATCTGCGACCAGGATCCCAGCTTTTTTATTTCATTGACTTCGCGCGCAATCGCCGCACAGGTTATAACCAGAATCGGGGCTGAATTTTCCATACTGTGTTAACACCCTGGCGGCGTGCTCTGAACCGCTCTTAACCCGCGCGCATTTCGGCGACGAGCTGCCTGGCGGTGTCGGCGGCGACCGCGGCGTCACGACAGTAAGCATCGGCGCCGATGGCTTCACCGAATTCCTGGTTTAGCGGCGCGCCGCCCACCAGGATGATGTAGTCGTCGCGAATACCCTGCTCTTTCATGGTGTCGATGACTACCTTCATATATGGCATGGTGGTGGTCAGCAGCGCCGACATCCCCAGTATTTCCGGCTTATGCTCTTCGAGTGCCGCCAGGTAGTCTTCCACCGGCGTGTTGATGCCGAGATCGATGACCTCGAAACCGGCGCCTTCCATCATCATGCAGACGAGATTCTTACCGATGTCGTGGATGTCACCCTTGACGGTGCCAATTACCATCTTGCCGGCCGTGGGCTCGTCGGATTGCGACAGCAACGGCTTGAGGAGCTCCATGCCTGCTTTCATCGCGTTGGCCGACATCAATACTTCGGGCACGAACAGAATACCGTCACGAAAGTCGATACCGACGATGGTCATGCCGGCGACCAGCGCCTCGTTCAGGACCTTGTTGGCATCCCAACCGCGCTGCAGCAGGATTTCGGTGCCCTCGGCAACTTCTTCCTTGAGACCGTTGTACAAATCGTCATGCATTTGTTCGACGAGTTCGTCATCCGGCAAAGTGCTCAGATCCAGATCGTCTTCGTATTCGTCGTCATCGTAATCAGTCATCAATCAATCCTCACGCAATCATTAGCCGCCCAAAGAGGCAACCGTGAACGCGCAGAATAGATTTTAAGCGGCCCGGGGTCTGACGCTGCAGCGACTTCACGTTGCCTTAACGCGACACCGACGGCGATCAGATATTATTGATTATTAATCGGTTTTTCGAAGTCCACGGACAATTTACACAATTCCGCAGGATCACAAGGGGTGCGTCTCGCCAGTTTCACGATCGCCGATATAAACGTTGAAATTGTCGAGTTTCTTTTCTCGGATGAAACGCTCCAGCATGGTAATGGTCGCGGTGTCGTTAATCTCTTCCCAGGTGATATGGTCGAATTCGTAAAAATGCAGGCGGCGGGTCTCTACCGCATCCTTGAACGACAGCAATTCGCCCCGGTAATAAACGAAGCGTTCCGAACTCTCGACATAGGCCGCGTAGATGAACGGCAGATCGACCTCGATGCCGGCCGATGCGAGCTTGCCGAGCAAACTGTCCGGGGTATCGGCATCGCCGACCTGGTCGGAGATGGGCGGCATCAACTGCCCGCTCGCGGGGTTGCGTTCCAGCAGAATTTTGCCATTCGACTCGATGATCGCACCGACCCGGAGATGGCCTGGCGAGGACACCAGCTGCAGCATCGGCGGCGTCAGCCCGAAAGACACATAGGCGCCGCGGCAAAAACCGAGCGGCGAATGGGTGTTGTAACTGTATTGCAGCACCCTGCCGATCAGGACAATGTGATCGCCGGCGTCGACCTGTTCGAAGTGTTCGCAATCGAACCAGGCGACCACGTCATCGACGATGGGCGATCCGGTGGCCGCGGCCTGCCAGCCGAGGCCGGCAAACTTGTCGTTGCCGGCACGCGCGAAGCGGTTCGACAGATCGCGCTGATCCTGCGCCAGAATGTTGACCGCAAACCCGTTCGAGGCGGTGAAGATATCGCAGCCATAAGCGCTCCTGGCGATGTTGACCAGCAGCAGCGGCGGCTCGATCGACACCGAGGAAAAGGAGTTTGCGGTAAATCCGCAGGGGGCGCCATCGGCATCGACGGTGGTAACAATAGTGACGCCGGTGGCGAAATTACCAAAAGCTCGGCGCAGGTCGCGCGCGTCGAAGTCTGCCTGGTTGTTACTGGTCATTCTGAAAATCCACGGTTAATAGATCAGCGCTTCCATTTCCCGGGTTTGCTGGAGCATTTCGTCGACACCATTACCGTCATATAGCTTGCCGGCCTTGTCGAGATATTTGCGCGCGCGATCCATCGCGAAGTTGGAATTGTAGAGTACCGCGATAACGTCGGCCTGGCGCTGGTATAGCGCGCGATCGCTGGTATCCGCCAGCGTTTCGCTGGCCTGGATCCTGAACTCCCAGGCGCGCTCCAGCTCTCCCTTGCGCATGTAATGGTGGTAAAGCATCTGGTAATCGCGCGCCTGCGAGGTTTTGACAAGGTCCTGCTGATGTTCGTCGAACAGGGTCCCGATTTCGCGCCTGACGCCGGCCAGATCGGAATCGCTGATCAACTTACCGTCGATTCCATCGATCAGTCGATGCACATGCGTCATCTGTCCGGTCGATGCATACAGTTTCGCCGCCTCGATGCGAGCCTGCTGCGCCAGGTAATCGTCGTGCACGCGGTCGTGCAACGAGGCCAGCGCCTCCCAGGCATCGGCGGCGGCGCCGTAACGCCGAATCGACAGGTTCTCCTCGATCACGCGCTGCAGGTCTTGATCGACGCCCTGGTAGTAGCCGCGAGAAATCGCGTTGCGCGCCTGCCACAGTTCGTCATTGTTATTTGACGCATGGCGCGCCAGTTCGCGAGCGCGAATATTCAACTGGCCGAGCAGCTGATAGCTACGCGCTGCGCCCATCGGGTTGTCCTGTTCCATCGACAGGTAAAGCGCTTCCTGAAGGTAAATCTCGGCGGCCGCCAGTTCCTGCTGATTGATGGCGACTTCGCCGAGCAACAGCAGCGTGTCGCCGAAGCGAGCCTGGTTAGCCTGGGCCACCGCCGCGGCCGCAACCTCGAGCAGCAGGGTACGAGCCTGCTGATACTTTTTCTGCTGCAGCAGCTCGCGGATCGAGCGGTCGCGCTCGGCGTTATCGAGCTCGAGCCGATTGAGCTCGGCATCGATATCGAGCTCGCCTTCGTCAAGCTGCCGCTGCCAGTGCTGGTAAAACGCCGGCGCGCCGTCGGTGAGTTCGATTCCCGGGCCCGCCGGTTCGTCGCGCAGCAGGAAATAATGCACCGCGAACATCAGCGCCAGCACCGGGATCGTGGTCACCGCGTGATCAGGAATGTATTGCCTGAATTTCATCGTAATCGCCATATTACGCCGCTCATTGACTAATGCAAATGCCGGCCCGGGCCTGATAACATACGCCAATGAGCGAAATTGACCTCGATAACGAGATGCTCGCCTTTATCGACAGCTACCTGCAGGTTTCGCGTCTGTCGACCGCGACCAGCATCGCCCGGCAGCGCATCGATTATGACGCCATGGTGCAGCATTTCAGCTACCCGCATCCCCGGGGAATAAGCAGCGCTGACAGCATGGCCGCCGGGCGACACGGCGACATCCCGCTACGCCGTTATCGTTTGGGCGATGGCGACGATAGCGCCCTGATCCTGTTTATCCACGGCGGCGGATTTATCCTCGGCAGCCTCGATTCGCACGACGATATCTGCGCCGAGTTATGCGCCACCACCGGTTATGACCTGGTCTCGGTCGACTATCGCCTGTCGCCGGAGTTTTATCACCCCGTTCACCTCGACGACGTCGAAGATGCCTTTCACTCGCTGCAACACGACAACGTCATCCTGGTGGGCGCTTCCGCGGGCGGAACTCTCGGCGCCGCGCTCTGTTACCGCCTGAGTTCATCAGCGCTCAGGCCGGCCGGACAGGTGCTGATTTATCCCGGCCTCGGCGGAGATCGCCTCGACCTCGATTCGTATCGGCAAAACGCCAACGCACCGCTGCTGACCACCGCGGATATCGATTTTTACCGCGGCGCCCGCTGCCAGGGCGATGAGCTACCGATCGACGATCCGGAGTTTTACCCGCTGAGCGGCGTCGATTTCGGCAATACCCCGGCGTCGATCGTCATTTCCGCCGACATCGATCCGCTGCGCGACGACGCCAGGCTCTATGCCGAAAAGCTGCAGGCCGCCGGCGTCACGGCGCACTGGATCAACGAACCAGGCATGGTGCACGACTACCTGCGCGCACGTCACGTTAGCAAGGCCGCCGGCGCCGCCTTCGGCCGCATCTGCGATTCGATCAAGCAGCTCGCGGATTAATTTTTTCTTATCGATCCATGAACAGAAAGCGCCTGCCACCCCTCGATCCGCTGATTGCCTTCGAATCCGCGGCTCGCCTGCTGAGCTTTACCAGGGCCGGCGAAGAGCTGCATTTATCGCAGGCCGCGATCAGCCAGCAAATCCGTAGTCTCGAGGACAGCCTGCAGGTCAAGTTGTTCACGCGTTCCCACCGCGCGGTACAGCTCACCAACGAGGGACGCGAGTATCAACACACGGTGAGCGCGATCCTGAAACAGCTGGCCGGCGCAACCATGGATATTCAGAGCTTCGAGTTCACGCCGCAACTGGTTATTGGCAGCGACCAGTCGTTTGCCTCGCAATGGTTGAGTTCGCGTATTCAGTCGCTCAGGCAACAACTGCCGGAAGTCGCGCTGCGCCTTATCGCTTCGGACGACTACGACGAAAGCCTGGGTTCGGAGGTGCAGGTCGCCGTGCTGCATGGCGACGGTAACTGGCCCGGTTTTCAGGGGCTTAAATTGTGCGGCGAAGAAGTTTTCCCGGTATGCAGTCCGGACTACGACCAGGCCGGCGCCGCTGACGACTGGGTGGCCTGGCTGCTGCAGGCCCAGCTGATCGATCTCGCCGACAGCCACTGGAACTGGATAAACTGGCGCCTGTGGCTGAGCGGCCACGATATCGATGAGCCGCTCGGTAATCGAAACCTGCAGATCAACAGCTATCCGCTGGTGATCGAGGCGGCCTGCGCCGGTCATGGCGTGGCGCTGGGCTGGCGCTACCTGGTGGACGACCTGATCGAACAGGGACGCCTGGTACGCCCGCTAAACGTGTCGATGAAGACCGAGTTCGGTTACTACCTGCTGTGCCGCGACAGCCTGCAGCAGGACGAAACCGTAAACCGATTTCGCAACTGGTTGTTAAGGCAGTTTGGCGGCAGCGGTATCGCGCAATGAATACACCCGCCCACGCGCTGATCAACCTGCTGCTACTGTCACGCAATCCGGGGCATCGCAATACCGCGGCAATCATCGGCGGCGCGCTGGTGCCGGACCTGGCCATCATCGTGTTTTACACCTGGCAACTGCTGCTCGGCAGAACGGAAAGTCAAATCTGGTCGATCGAGTATTACCGCCCGCTGTGGCAGGCCTGGATCGATATCTTTAACTCGATCCCGCTGGTTTCGCTGGCGATTCTGCTGAGCTGGTACACACGCCGGTACCTGTTGCTGGTTTTCTTCGGCAGTATGCTGCTGCACATATTCGGTGATTTGCCACTGCATCATGACGATGCGCACCGGCATTTTTTCCCGCTGCTGGAATGGCGTTTCGAGAGCCCGGTATCCTACTGGGATCCCGCCCACCACGGGCAATGGGCCAGCCTGTTCGAATTCATTGCGGTTGTCGCGGCATCGGCATTCATGTACCGGCGGGCCGCTTTTTTGCGGCGCTGGGTGCTGGCAATATTCACGATTTACCTGCTTTACTGGGGTTACGTCTACCTGGTCTGGGTCTAGCCTGAATTCGGCCTCTGGCGCCTGCCACAAGAGCTGGTTTTGAGCGCATTCCAGCCTCCAAAGCCGGTTTGATTACATTTATCAATCAAAATGTTGCGCTATTTTCGGGTTTTCGCGCCCTCAGCCCCGTAAATCCCGCCTACGCCACCATATGTCGGCTTTCGGTTGGCGAGCACCATAGGAAATTACAATTAGTGTTAACAATCGTGGCTACTAATATAGATTTCCGGAATGGAGGAAATAAGCCATTTTAATGCGGGCAAGTCAATTTAAAGAGCGGGTCGATGACCTGCTGGCGCAGGGCATCACCGATTTATCGATGACCCTGGCGGTGCTGGCTCGAATCGAAGCCAATAACTACGAGATAGTCGCGGTACAGTCTAATTCGGGCGCTTACGTGCCCGGTGAAAAATACGAACTCGGCAACAGCTACAGCCGTGAAGTATTCGAAAGCCAGAAAATCGTCGCCGAAACCAACATCGAAGACGCCACCCAGACGCTTCGCCACCCCCTGTATCGCTCGCTGCCGCTGGAGAGCTATCTCGGCGCGCCCGTCACCATTGATGGGCAGCCCTGGGGCTGCCTCGATTTCAGCAGCATGGCGCAACGCGATGAAGCCTTCAGCGAGCAGGATCTGAAGCTGATCGAGGCGCTGGCGAGTGAAATCTCGCAACTGTTGAGCCAGGCCAGTTAGCCGTTTCAGCCAGCGGGACGCTAAACCCTGTAATAGTGCCCGATGATGCCGGCAAATATGACGGCGCCTACCCAGTGATTATTTAAAAAAGCGATAAAACAATGCGCCGGCACGCGGTCCGCGATCAGAAACTGCTGAAACCCCAGCAGCAGCGCGGCGGCAACTAGTCCCAGGTAGTAAACCGCGGAAAATTCAAGGTCGAGCCCGATCAGAATAAGCGCCGCCAGGAACAGCACCTGGAACACGCCAACCATCAGCCGATCGGATTCACCGAACAGAATCGCGGTCGATTTCATGCCGAGCTTGAGATCGTCATCGCGGTCCACCATGCTGTACATGGTGTCGTAGGCAACCGCCCATAACAGCGCCACCACGTATAAAAGCCAGGCCTGCTTGGGCAAGGATTCGGTTTGCGCGGCAAACACCATCGGCACGGCCCAGCCGAAAGCCGCGCCCAGATGCACCTGCGGCAGGTAGTGAAATCGTTTCATGTAGGGATAACTGGCGGCCAGCAGTATGCCGACGAGGGAAAGTAAAATTGTAAACCGGTTCAGGCTCAACACCAGCATGAAGGCCAGTAGCGATAAAACCGCGAACACCCCCAGCGCCTCGCGCGAGCTAATCTTACCGCTGGTCAGCGGTCGCTCGCGGGTACGCGCTACCTTCAGATCGATATCACGGTCGGCGTAATCGTTGATCGCGCAACCGGCCGAGCGCATCAGGAAACAGCCAAAGACAAAAACGAATAGAATCCAGCCGTCGGGGGCGCCTTCGGCCGCAATCGCCAGCGCCCACAGCGTCGGCCACAGCAGCAGGTAAAAGCCGATCGGTTTTTCGAAGCGGATCAGCTGCGCGTAAAGCACCAGTTTCTCGCCCAGCGCGGGCGGCAATCCTGGAATTGTTCTGTCTTCAGGTTTCACCAAAAAACGATGCCTGTCGTGAAAAAATCGTTACTATACGCGTTTCTGCAGACAGGGCGAAATAATGATTCGCAGTTACCAGGATAAAACCCCGACCATTGGCGAAGGCAGCTACATCGACGAATCCGCGGTGGTCATCGGCGACGTGGTTATCGGTAAAAACTCCTCGGTTTGGCCGCTTACCGTAATCCGCGCGGATATCAATATAATCCGCATCGGCGATAGCACCAATATCCAGGACGGCAGCGTGCTGCACGTCACTCATCGCGGCGATTACAGTGCCGACGGCGCCGAGCTCCATATTGGCGATCAGGTAACCGTAGGTCACAAGGCGCTGTTACACGGTTGCCGCATCGGCAATCGTTGCCTGATCGGCATGGGATCGATCATTACCGATAACGCCGTCATCGAAGACCATGTCATCATCGGTTCCGGCTCGCTGGTGCCGCCGGGCAAGAGGCTCGAATCGGGTTATCTCTACCTGGGCAATCCCGCGGTGCAGAAACGCGCGTTAAGCGAAAAAGAAATCGAGTACCTGTCCTACGTCGCCGATCACTACGTCCTGTTGAAGAAAAACTACTGAGATCACCGATGAAGCGCTGGGAATGCATCGTTTGCGGGTTTATTTACGATGAAGCCGAGGGTTGGCCGGAGGACGGAATCGCCGCCGGCACGCGTTGGCAGGACGTGCCCGACGACTGGCTCTGTCCCGACTGCGGCATGGGCAAGGACGACATCGAAATGATCGAAAT
>Ga0224508_10000300_pt1 | contig 50259 bp, 60 predicted proteins | sample SF_Jan12_sed_USG_4_FD_170157 | JGI IMG/M metagenome (GOLD analysis project Ga0224508, IMG submission 170157) | Sediment microbial communities from San Francisco Bay, California, United States - SF_Jan12_sed_USGS_21 | ecosystem: Environmental > Aquatic > Marine > Sediment | place: USA... | reverse complement strand
GCGTACATCATTTAGAATCAGGGATGAAAAATAAGGTAATTCAAAGAAAGCAGAATGTTTTGGAGAGAATTTCTATGCAATACAAAAACTAGAGAAAAGCATCTAATCCTGTTTTTTGAGACTCGATGTTTTTTTCTAAAACTTTGGTCATCTTCTCTCCCATAGACTTTGCAGCAGACATTTTCCTTTTTCCTATCCAATAATATATCTCATCAATGGTATTTTTTGCAATAAGTACAACTAGTTTACCGGTGTCCTTTCGTCCAGTTCTTCCTCTTCTTTGAACAAATCGTATTGAGCTAGGAACATTATCATAAAAAATAACTTGATTAACTTCAGCAATATCTAATCCTTCTTCTCCAACACGTGTTGCTATCAATACTTGGAAAAGTCCATCTCTAAATTTTTGTACAGTCTCAATTTGTTTTTTTTGTTTAAGTCCAGTTTCTCCTGCTTTACCAATTAAAATTCCTGCAGACACTCCCAACTCAGTGAGTTTATTGAAAATCAAATCAACTGAATCTCGATAACTAGTAAAGATCAAGGCTTTTCCAGGGACTGACTCTAGGATTTCTTTTAGTTTAGGGATTTTTGAGTGTTCAATTCCTCGTGATTGAGCTTCTTTAGCAAGATGTATCGCTCGAGTAAAGTTTGGATCAATTTCAAATAATTCCTTGACACCTGCTCCTTTTTTCACCCTAGCACGATCACAAAACTTTAGAAAAGGAGTGACTCCATGAGCTTCAAGTATATTCAAGGCATAATGTATTCGGATTGCAGTAAAGAGAGGTTTTGCAGAACGTCTGTTTTGATTTAACACAAATTGTCGAATTCGAAGTAATGCCGAAAGAGATTGTTGTTCTGCTAGGCGAATGCCGTTTTTTCGTAAAACATCATATCTTTCATCTAATGCTAGTTTCAGCAATGTTTGAATTGCTTTTAGTTCTGGTGGAAGTTCTACATTAATCCATTCAGTGTTAGTTTCTTGTGTATATGGTTTTACATCTGGACTATCTTCAGTTCTTTCTGCAACACTTGAGATTCGAAGTTTTGTTAGAATTTCAGTTGCCTTTTCTTTCTCACTGGGTAGAGTAGCAGTCATCCCTACAATTCTTGCAGATGAATCCTCAAATTTTTCGGCAATCCCAGAATATGCATAATCACCAACAGTTCTATGTACTTCATCAAATACTACAAGATCAAACTGTTCAGGAGATACAATTTGTCTATTCAAATCATTTCGTGCAATTTCAGGAGTTGCACAAACTACACTGTTATTCCAAAGTTTAGTTCTCTTTTTGATTGCATCCTCTCCGGTAATCAACGAGATATCATCAATGGTAAGATTTGCTTTTAGGAATTCATAATGTTGATTTACCAAGACTCGTGTTGGTGCTAAAAATAATACTCCCCCATTCCCTTTTGAAAGATATTCAGCAATTACCTGTAACGCAATGGCAGTTTTTCCAAGACCAGTAGGCAAAACTACAATACAATTTTCTTTGATTGCCTGATTTGCAAGATTTACCTGATAATCTCTTTTCTCTAAAGAGTCTGTTTGAACATATTTCTTCTCAATATACAAGGTCAATCTACAAAGAAAAATCAGAATTTATTGATTTTATGCTTTCGTATAGTAAAATACTAACTGTTTGTCATTTTGGTGTAATGTTTTTAGCTTGTTTCCATGCGATATCAGTTACAATTCAGCATGCCGGAAATAATGTAGTATACGATATCTGTAATGTCGTATACAGCGATTTTTTCATCATTTCCAAAATTGCATGAAACCGGCTGTGACGTTATTGATGAGGGCAATCAGATTCGAATGAAGATGAACATGCCCGGTCTGAAGAAAAACGAGATCAATCTCAACGTAACAGACAATTCAATTGAGGTGACAGGAGAACACAAAGAAGAGGAGAAAAAGAAGAATTATCTTAGAAAGGAGCGTCACAGTATGTCATATTACCAGACCATCCCACTATCTGAAAAGGTAGTTCCAGGAAAAGTAAAGGCAAAACTTACTGATGGCGTCAGATGTGACTCTTCCAAAGAACAAACCTACACCTACACAAAAGAAAAAGGCTGTCAAAGTGCAGTAATTTTTTTCTTTTTATTTTGAATCGTTTATTTGCATTAATTGTTAAAAACACACAAATAATTGATCTGGAGGAAATTCTTGATCCTTTTTTATCCCAGATGAATTAGTGAATATTGTGAAAGAGAAAATAGGGTTGGAAGATAAAACAAAAACGGTATCCCTTAGACTATCTTCTGCTTTGATTGAAGAATTAAAACAAGAAGCAGAAATTGAAAAGATCAACTTTAATGCATTGGTTTCAAAAATATTGGGAAACCACATTCTTTGGGAAAATATGAGAGAAAAGTAGGATTATTGCCAATGACTAAACCTTTTGTCAAATACGCTGTTGAAAAACTCACAGAAAAAGAAATTATCTATCTGCAAAAGTAATAGAAAAAGATACGTTTGCAGATATACTTAACTTCATGAAAGGCAAATACACTATCGATGATTTTATAGAAATTCTTCGTACCTGGCTTAATGTTGCTTGGATGCAGCATAACATCGAAAAGAAAAACAATACCGTCATCTTTAAAATTCAGCATGATTTGAGTGAAATGTGGTCATTATACGTGAAAACTTTGGCTACAGAGCTATTCTATGACATACTGGGTAAAAAGTTAGAAGTGACATTAACTAAAACGACAATAACTCTTGTCTTTCCAACAGAATAAATCTAAAAATTAAAATGATTTAATCTATAATTCTAAAAAGTTCTCCATACTTTACACTGTATTACATTGTGTTGCTACCACTATATCTATTACAGAAAGATAGTGTAACTATGAAAACAAAGGAGGTCATAAAAAAAGTATAATTAGCAAATCAGAAATCCCCAACAAATTTCTTTTTTATTTTATTTTATTTTAATGCTCTAAATCATATTCAAAATAAAAAAATAAAATCAGGATTCCTTGTTTTTAATGATATGAGGTAACTATGTCCGCCTATGTATTTTTGAGGATTTCTACGATCTAGATTTTTCACAGGATTTGTTTTCAAAATCAACAGCTACCTTTTGAAATAAATAGGAAACATATCTTCAATTCCATATGAGTACTAAGAGGATCATGGTTTGTTTGGATGGTTCAAAGAATTCTTTACGGGGATTGGATGCTGCAATCTTGTCTGCAAAGCAATCTTCTAATGCCATAATCACTGGTGTTCACAGTGATACAAGCTTTAGCGCGTTCTCTGCGGTTCGTGCTCCTTTACTCCCGGAGAAAAAATGGACAAATGAAGTGCAAGGAATAATGCATATTGCACAGAAAAAGGCAGAAAAAAGTAAAATCAAATTTGAAGGAGTTGTTATTGGCGGACATACTTCCGGTATTGATTTGACCACATTTGCCAACAATCCCAAAAACAAGATAGACCAAATTGTAATAGGATCAAGAGGAATGGGATTTCCAAAAGAGATCTTCTTTGGAAGTACGTCAAACTTTGTCTTGCACAAAGCAAAGGCTCCTGTAACAATAGTAAAGTAATAATCATTTTTTTAGTTCAATTCTGTAGAGACAGTACTTTTGGGGATAAAAATGACACAAGTAGGAATAGATTTGCTAAAGAACAAAATTTTCTAAGAATCTTTCTTTCGTTGACCTGAGGTAACAGCAGCAATTATGATCAGAGCAGTTCCTAAAAGTCCAGAAACATAAATTCCCATAAATATTGTCTTGAATTCTGAACAAAATCTTGCAGCATCTGGAGGCATTTCATCAAAGGGTTCTATTTCTGAATCACAAAGTGCAACACCTTCTGGTATTATGATAGAATATTGCTTTCCGACTATTGTAACATCTAAAGGAATTTGATATACAATAATTGCTCCAATAATGAAGACGGCGCCTAATCCAATTAACCACCATTTTACCATGAATATTTTCAAGAAAAATATTATTTAATCACAAAATATGATTTTCAGAAACGATTAACCTGTTGGTTCTTTTAATATGGTAAATGTGTAAGGTCTTGGATAGTTTTTAGAAAATACCGATTTAAAAAAGATGGTCATGTGCAATTAGATATGAAAAATAATGCAATAAACAATTTGTAATCATCAAAAATATAGTCCAAAATTAATAATTCATTAAGATTTCAAATAATGTGTTTATTGGAGAAATATCATTATTTAGAAAAAGGAATCAAAAAAGAGAACAGTGTGAGAAAAAAGAAAATTTGAAAAAATAGGATCATTCCAATTTTTTCTTAGCTTTATTAATCATTAGAGTCTCTTCACGTAGATGTTTTTTCAACAGACGTTCATGATCTTTTTTATGAACGCTGTATGCTTTGTTGAGTGTTTGTTTTGTTTTTGCTCTTTTTACAGCATTTTGAAATTTTTTATGAATGACACTTACTTCAGCTGAATAGCTAGCCATCAAAATAGAATTTGCAAAGATGTTAAAGAAGTTTATGCATATATTGTTTGTAAAACAGTAACTTCATTCAATATTGATCGCAAATTAATTTCAAGTCAACGTGATCCATATATTGAACAGTCAAATTGAATTTGTGTGAACAGTTCCTTTGACAGACCAAATTGGGACGAGTATTTTATGCTTCAAGCGGAGTTAGCAAAGCTTCGTTCAAACTGCATGACAAGACAAGTAGGAGCAGTAATTGTCAGAAACCACAGACAGTTGGCAACAGGATATAACGGAACTCCTCCTGGAATTAAAAATTGTTTTGAAGGAGGATGTAAAAGATGTCAACTTAGAATGGAGGGAAAAATTGAATCAGGTGCATCCTTGGATAGATGTCTCTGCAACCATGCAGAAGCAAATGCAATAATGCATTGTGCAATTTTGGGAATAGAGGCAGGAATTGAGGGAGCAGTACTGTATACAACATTTGTCCCATGCCTAGAATGCACTAAAATGGCAATAACTATTGGAATTAAGAAATTTGTTTGTATTGATTCTTATCCAGAAACTGACTTTGATTTGTTAAAAGAGGCAGGAGTGGAGTTAGTTCAATTAGATAAAAACAAAATTACAAAATGGGCAAAAGAACTAGTCAGTAAATACGAAAAATCCGTGTGAGAAAATGCAGGTTAAAGTATCAGATACCAAAATTGAATCAATGCCACCATCAATGCTGGTATCAGCTACATATGAGAATAATTCAAAATCAGCTGTTTTAAAATTCTATGAGCCAGAATCGCAAAAATTATTTTTATGGAAAGATGAAACAAATCACAAGCCGTATTGTTATTCAAGATTAGCTCCAGATGAATTAGATTTTCTTCAAGAAAGAGATGATATTCTTGAGATTAAAACTGTGCAGAGATATGACTTGATAAAAGATAAAGAAATCTACATGTCAAAGATTACAGTAGCAGATCCTTTGGCAATTGGAGGAACAGCAGGAGACAAAAGTATCAGAAACATAATTGAGACTTGGGAGTCTGACATAAAATACTATGAAAACTATCTGTATGACAGAAAATTAATTGTTGGGAAATATTATGAAATTATAGATGGGAAAATACAACAACATGATTTAGCAATTTCCGATGAAGTGAAACTTGCATTGAAGAGTTTGCTATGGGATAAAGTAGATAGTGAAAACATGGTAGATACAGAACAGTTCAAAGAATTTATTTCAGAATGGGCAGATTTACTTAACCAACCAATTCCAAAAATAAAGAGATTAAGCATAGACATTGAAGTTGAAGCAGAGATTGGAAGAATTCCAGATCCTAAAATTGCAGAAAAAAAGATAACTGCAGTTGGATTAAAGGGGACTGATGGATTTGACCAGATTTTTGTGCTCAAAACAGAGGGAACCGAAGAAGGAACAAACGAATTAGATGAAAATATCAAAATTGTATTTTATGATTCAGATAAAGAAAAAGAAATGATACAAGATGCTTTTAAAATCGTTAAAGAATTTCCGTTTGTTGTAACGTATAATGGCGACGAATTTGATTTACCATATCTTTACAACAGAGCAGAAAGGTTAGGAATCAAAAATATAGAGAATCCATTTTACATGATGAGAGATTCTGCAACACTAAAGGACGGAGTTCATATTGATCTGTATAGAACGCTTTCAAATAGATCATTCCAAATCTATGCATTCAGTCAAAAGTATACAAGTTTTTCATTAAATAGTGTGTCAAAGGCATTATTAGGTAAAGAAAAAATTAATTATGGGTTAGAGTTTGACGAATTAACACTTTACCAAACTGCAAATTATTGTTACAATGACGCTCTTCTGACATACGAGCTTACAAGTTTCAATAAAGATTTGTTGATGAATTTACTTGTAATCATTGCAAGGATTGGTAGAATGCCAATTGATGATATTGCAAGGATGGGAGTGTCTCAGTGGATTAGAAGTTTACTATATTATGAACACAGGAAAAAAAATTGTTTAATTCCAAAAAGAGAGGAACTTCAAAGAAGATCAGAAGGGGTTTTATCAGATGCAGTAATTAAAGACAAAAAATATCGGGGAGGACTGGTTGTAGAACCCAAAGAGGGGATCCATTTTGATGTAGTTGTAATGGATTTTGCAAGTCTGTATCCAAGTATCATCAAAGTCAGAAACATATCATATGAGACAGTTAGATGTGCTCACGAAGAATGCAAAAAAAATACAATTCCACAAACAAACCATTGGACATGCTCAAAGAAAAACGGACTTACATCGATGATTATTGGTTCCTTAAGAGATTTGAGAGTAAATTACTACAAGAGTCTCTCAAAAAAAGAAACATTAACTGACGAGCAAAGACAGCAATATACAGTAGTCAGTCAGGCACTTAAGGTCATTTTAAATGCCAGTTACGGTGTTATGGGTGCAGAGATTTTCCCACTTTATTTTCTTCCTGCAGCAGAGGCAACAACTGCAATTGGAAGACATACAATTTTAGAGACAATTAAAAAATGTGAAGCTGCAGGGATTGAGGTTCTCTATGGGGACACAGATTCACTTTTTATTAAAAATCCAACTAAAGAACAAATTCAACTTGTAATTGAGCAAGCAAAAAAAGATCACGGAGTAGATTTAGAGATTGACAAAACATACAGATATTGTGTATTAAGTAACAGAAAGAAAAACTATCTAGGAGTAACAAAAGATGGAAAAGTAGATGTCAAAGGATTAACAGGGAAAAAATCACATACTCCACCGTTTATCAAAAAATTATTTAATGATTTGCTTGATGTACTATCTAATGTTCAAACAATAGAGGATTTCAAAAAAGCAAAAAAAGACATATCAGAAAAAATTGCAACATGTGGCAAAAAAGTAGAATCAAAAGAAATTCCTTTGGAGGATTTGACATTCAATGTAATGCTTAGCAAGGCACCAGCAGAATATACAAAAACAATCCCTCAACACATACGGGCTGCAAAACAATTGGAGACCATCAGGGAAATTAAGAAAGGAGACATTATTTCATACATTAAGATTCTAAACAAACCAGGAGTAAAACCGGTAGAGATGGCAAAAAAAGAAGAAATCGATTCCAAAAAATATATGGAATTTATGGAATCAACGCTGGAGCAAATAACATCATCAATGGATTTAGATTTTGATACAATTTTAGGAAAACCAAAACAAACAGGATTAGATGAATTTTTTTGGAATTAGTGTAAAATATGGAAATCGATGGTACGTTATTAACAATATTAGGAGTTGCAGCTGGAGTTTTAATTCTTACAGGATGGGTTGAGCAAATTTACAAAGGATATAGAACAAAGAGCCTAAAAGACGTTTCAAAATTTTTAATGATCTTTATCTCTGCAGGGGCAATTTTGTGGTTAATTTATGGAATTATTGTAAATGATGTATTTATCATAGGCACAAATGTTGCAGCAATAGCACTAATGATGATTGTACTAATTATGAAAAAAAATTATGACAGGCAATCAAAAATTAATCAAATCTAATCAAGAATTAAATAGAATACATAGAGATGCAAAGAGATGTTTGTAATTAATTGTAAAAATTATGAAGAAATCTCAGGAGATAAGATCATCAAATTTGTAAAAACAGCTGAAAAAGTTTCTAAAAAATTCAAAGTAAAAATTGCAATTACACCACCACAACATCTGATCGGAGTAGTTGCAAATAGCTCAATTCCAATTTTAGCTCAACATGTAGATGACTCCAAAGTTGGAAGTACCACGGGATTTGTAATTCCAGAGTTATTAAAAAAATCCAAAGTAAAAGGATCACTGATTAATCACAGCGAGCATAGGATCACAAGCAAAGAAATTGAGAAATTGGTTTTAAAGTTAAAGGAATTAAAGATGATATCAATTGTATGTGTAAAAGACGTTGCAGAATCTAAAAAATATGCAAAACTAAATCCAGACTATATTGCAATAGAGCCTCCAGAGTTGATTGGATCAGGAAAGGCAGTATCAAAAGAGAAACCAGAGTTGATCACAAAAGCTGCAGAGGCAGTAAAAAGTGCAAAGAATAATACAAAACTACTTTGCGGTGCAGGAATTGTTTCTGGAGAGGATGTTGCAAAAGCAATAGAGTTAGGATCTAAAGGCATTCTAGTTGCAAGCGGGATAATCAAGGCAAAAGATTGGAACAACATAATGTCTGAATTTGTCAAGTCAATGGTTTAATACCCCCTTTTTCAAATTGGATAATCGTAAAATATGAAACAAGTTTATTTTTATGACGAAGGAGATGGTAAAAACAAGAAACTCTTAGGAGGAAAAGGGGCAGGGTTATGTGAAATGACCCGATTAAAATTGCCAGTACCGCCAGGATTTACAATCACTACTGAAGTTTGCAAAAAATATTACGAAAATAATAAACAATTACCAAAAACACTCATGGCAGAAATAAAGAAGAATATTGTCAAAATTGAGAAAAAGACAGGCAAAAAATGGAATTCTAAATCAAACCCTCTACTAGTATCAGTTAGATCAGGTGCAGCCATTTCTATGCCTGGAATGATGGATACAATTTTGAATTTAGGACTAAATGATCAGACAGTATTGGGATTAGTTGAGAAAAGCAGCAATCCAAGATTTGCATGGGATTCCTATAGAAGATTTATTCAATTATTTGGCAAAGTTGTATTTGGAGTAGAAGACAAAAAGTTCGATATTGTTTTAGATTCTGCAAAAGAAAAACAAGGTACAAAAGTAGACAGTGACTTAAATGAAGAATCACTAAGAGCAATTGTAGAGCAATACAAGCAAATTTGTAAAAATTATACAGGAAAGAATTTTCCAACTGATCCTACAGAACAATTAGAACTAGCAATCAAAGCAGTGTTTGGTAGCTGGATGGGAGAAAGAGCAATTGTTTACAGAGAGAAAAATAACATTACAAAAGAAATTGCAGATGGTACTGCAGTCAATGTTGTATCCATGGCATTTGGAAACATGGGAGATGATAGTGCAACAGGAGTAGTGTTTACAAGAAATCCTGGAGATGGCTCTCGTCAAATTTATGGTGAATATCTAATTAATGCTCAAGGTGAAGACGTAGTGGCAGGAGTAAGAACAGGAAAACAAGTGGATGAAATGAAAAAAGACCTTCCACAATCATATAAACAATTAGCAAAAACATGTGAAAAATTAGAAAAACATTACAAAGAACCACAAGATATCGAATTTACAATTGAGCAAGGAAAGTTCTATTTGTTACAAACAAGAAACGCAAAGATGAATGCAGTTGGGATGGTAAAGACATCAGTAGACATGGTTAAAGAAAAGCTAATTGATAAAAATAGAGCACTGACAAGATTACAAGCAGAACAGTTAGAACAACTACTCCATAAAACAATTGATCAAAAAGAGATTAAAAATTATACCCAGTTAGTAAAGGGAATAGCGGCATCGCCAGGGGCAGCAAGTGGCATTGCAGTATTTGATGTAAAAAGAGCAACAGTCATGGGAGAAAATGGTGTCAAAGTTATTCTGATTAGAGAAGAGACAAAGCCAGAAGATGTTCCAGCATTCTTTGAGTCAGTAGGGATTCTTACTAGCAGAGGGGGCAAAACATCGCATGCTGCAGTAGTAGCCAGAGGAATGGGCAAACCATGCATAGTAGGATGTTCTGATTTGAAAATTGATTATGATAATAAACAATGCAGTGTTAATGGAGAAGTAATTCAAGAAGGAGATGCCATCACAATTGACGGAAGTTCTGGAATTGTATATGTTGGAAAGATTCCAACAATAGAGCCAAAAATCACATCAGATTTTAAGCAAATTTTAGCATGGTCCCAAAAAGCAAAAAAGATTGGAGTTAGAGCAAATGCAGATACTCCAGACGGTGCAAAACTAGCAAGAGAGTTTGGAGGTCAAGGAATTGGATTATGTAGAACAGAGAGAATGTTTAACGCAAGTGACAGAATTGGATTGTTTGTAGATATGATAATGGCTGAAAATATAGAAGAGAGAGGAAAAGTTCTAGAAAAGTTAGGCCAACTACAAAAAAGTGACTTTGTTGAAATCCTAGAGGCAATGAAGGGTTATGAGGTTACAATTAGATTATTAGATCCCCCACTACATGAATTCCTTCCAAATCCAGAGGAACTAGTGGAGAAAATTCACAAATTAGAATTAAAAAAAGCAACAAGTGAAATTGATGAGGTAAAGGTTATTCTAAAAAGAGCAAGAGAGCTTGCAGAAATTAACCCAATGATGGGACATAGAGGGGTTAGAGTTGGAATCACATATCCTGAAATTTATGAGATGCAGATTCGTGCAGTATTTGAAGCACTAGCAGAGTTAACCAAAAAGAAGGTAAAAGTTCATCCACAAATCATGATTCCACAGATCAGCAGTATTGCAGAATTAAACCATATTAAGAAAATTTATGATTCTATAAAAAAAGAGATGGAGGCAAAATACAAGATGAAACTAAAAATTAACTTTGGTACCATGATTGAAGTTGTAAGGGCTGCACTAACTGCAAATGAGCTTGCAGATACTGCTGAATTCTTCAGCTTTGGTACTAATGACTTGACACAAGGAACATTTAGTTTTAGTAGAGAAGATGTAGAAGGAAAATTCCTTCCAGAATATATGGAAAAAGAATTACTTGAACGAAATCCATTTCAATCAATTGATGTTAATGGAGTTGGTAGTTTGATAAAAATAGGCATTTCCAATGGACGTGGAGTTAGACCAAATATGGAAGTTGGAATATGCGGGGAGCACGGAGGAGATCCAAATTCCATCAAGTTTTGTCACGGTGCAGACCTCAGTTATGTAAGTGCATCACCACATAGAATTCCCATAGCAATTGTAGCAGCAGCACAGGCAGCAATAGAGCAACCAAAAAAGACCACAAAAAAGAAATCAAAGAAAAAATAGTACATTTTAAAACCAATCAAACAAGTTTCTAAACTAAATGCTACCTAGAATAGACTCAATCAAACAGATTAGGCAAAAAATAGGAATTACTCAGAAAAAACTTGCTATAATGACAGGGGTCAGTACATCAATGATTAATCAAATCGAATCAGGTAGAAGTCAGCCAAGCTATGAAACAGCTAAAAAAATTTTTGAGAACCTTGCAAAATTAGAAGGAGAGTCATCGTCACATACGGCAGGTGATTTTTGCAGTAAAAATATAGTAAAACTAAAACCAACTAACACACTGCATGATGCAATCAAAAAAATGCATGAATTATCAATTAGTCAAATTCCTGTTTTTGATGGTATAGATGTGGTAGGATTAGTTTCAGAAGATGGAATTGTAAAGCATTTGTCAGACTTGGAAGAAACAGAGCTAAAAAAAGCAAAGCTGTCTGATACCATGGAGCCAGTCCCCCCAATAGTAGACTATAGTACGCCAGCAAATGTTCTTGTTCCATTAATCAGGTATTCAAAGTGTATACTAGTTTCAAAAAAATCAAACATTGTAGGAATAATCACAGCTTCAGATACTTTGAAGATGATGGAATGACTATTCTTTAGGATGAGAACAAAGTTCTGCCAATACGCCATCAAGTGATTTTGGATGGATAAAAGTAACTTTTGTTCCAGCAGATCCAGGTCTTATTTTACCAAGAAATTGAACTCCACATCCTTCCATTCTTTCTACCTCACCTTCAATGTTATCAGTTTCCAATGCCATATGATGTAATCCTTGACCTTTTTTATCTAGGAATTTTTTGATAGGGCTTGAATCATTTGTTGGCTGCATCAATTCAACCCGACCATTCTCCAAATGAATTATTGCCACTTTGACTCCCTCAGTCTCCACAGTCTCAAACTCTACATTATCAACTCCTAGTGCTTGTTGATATACCTTGGCAGATTCCTCTACATCATTTACTGCAATTGCAATATGATCAATTTTCATCTAGATAACATTACATTGGATGATTTTATATATATTATTTTTAGATCGTTTCCTTTAGTGCCTAGAAACATCAGTTTAGATTTGAAAGTTAATGAAATATTATTTCTTAGACGTTAGTCCAAGTTCAAATTAGATTGAGAGCCCAAAATGAATGGGGTTAGGACAGAGCGGCGAAAATTAACGTGCCCGAAAGAGTACCCTAACAAGATCTCGGACAAGAACAGGATAGTGACATCAATAAGGAAACCTGTGAAAAATTTTAGAATACAAATTTTTGTTTAACAATATGCCGTTTATACCAAATTAATCCCAAAAAGACTTCCAATACTCTTTTCCTCTTAGTTTCTCAGAATTTTTACGATAGTAATCCAAAAAATCATCATGAACTACTTTACGTAATGATTTTCTATATGGGGCAAACGGTTTGATTTGCTCTTGGGTTTCTTCATCCATCATATTGCCAAATCCAACAAGGCAAAAGTTTGATGGCTTTATCTGGTCACGATACTCTTTTCCTTCGTTGAATTCTTTGATTCTGTTTAGTATGTCAGGTGTTGATATTGCTAGTTTCTGAATTGCATACTTGTTGTCATATTTTTCATACAATTTTTCCATAGTTTTCTTTTTGTAACACAAATCATCAAAATTTCAGATTAGTTATAATGTCTGTTTTTAGTAAATTTAACATACAATGAATCCATCAGATGTGTTCAGAAAACGAAATCTCTCAAAAGTTAATTTTGATTACGAGGACTTGATTGGAAGAGATTTATCAGATTCCAACATGAGTGGAGTTGATCTTAGAAACAGAGACATCCACAATGCAGATTTGAGTTGTACTGATTTGAGCAGAGCTGATTTAAGTGGCACAATTTTGTTTTATGTGAAATTAAGGGGAGCAGACATGAGAAAAATAAACCTCTCAAATGCAAAGCTTTGGGATGCAGAATTGTATGGTGCAGATCTTCGAGGTGCAGACATGAGTGTAGCAGATTTGTTTTATTCAGATTTGAGAAATGCAGATTTAAGTGATGCCAACCTAAGAGGAGTAAATCTCAGACATGCAAACTTTGACGGAGCAATTCTTACATCCACAGATTTTACAGGTGCAAATTATGACATACATACTATGGATACTGTTTCTGCAGATGCAAAATCAATGTTAAAAAAATATGGCAACATGTGGTAAAATTATTTCTAAATTAAACAAAGATAATTCCAAATTAAACATCAAATGTTACACATCAAAGAAATGAAAGTCTAAAAGACTTCTTTTGGACGATATTCTCCAAACACTTCTCTGAAGGTATTGCTGATTTCACCAGTTGTAGCAAATGCTTTAGCAGCTGTAATTATGTAAGGCATAAGATTTTCCTCAGTATCAGCTGCACTTTGCATAGCAGAAAGTGCCTTTTCCCATTTATTTTTGTCCCTTGATTGACGTAGTTCCTTGAGTGCCTTTTTTTGTTGAATTTCAACACTGCCACCTATTCTAAGTAAATCAGGTTGTGTTTCTTCTTCAGAATACTTGTTGACACCAACAATAACTCGCTCGCCATCATCAGTTTCTTTCTTTAATCTATAGGCATTTTGTCGTATTTCAGACTGGAAGAATCCTTTCTCAATTGCCTTAACAGAACCGCCCATTTTTTGGATTTTTTTGAGATATTTCCAGACATCTGCCTCAATTTGATCACATAATTCTTCAAGATAATGAGAACCTGCCATTGGATCTGCAGTCTTTGTTACGCCACTTTCATGTGCCACAATTTGTTGTGTTCTAAGGGCAATTTTTGCAGATTCTTGTGTAGGAAGTGCAAGTGCCTCATCTCTAGAGTTTGTATGAAGTGATTGTGTTCCACCCATCACCGCAGCCATAGTCTGAATTGCAACACGGACAATGTTGTTATCAGGCTGTTGAGCAGTTAATGATTCACCACTAGTTTGAGTATGGAATTTTAGTTGCATAGAACGAGGGTTTTTTGCATGAAACATTTCTTTGAGTATTTTTGCATAAACTTTTCTTGCAACTCTAAACTTTGCAACTTCTTCAAAGAATTCAATAGTACAACAAAAGAAGAACGAAAGACGCGGTGCAAAATCATCAATCTTTAGTCCCTTATCCAAACAAGTTTGAATGTATGCAATAGCATTTGCCAAAGTAAATGCAACTTCTTGTGTTGCAGTACAACCAGCTTCTCTCATGTGATAGCCAGATATTGAAACAGGATACCAAGAGGGTACTTTTTCTGCACAGTATCCAATCATATCACCAATTAATCGCATTGAGGGTTGAGGAGGATAGATGTACGTATTTCTAGCAATGTATTCTTTTAAGATATCATTTTGAGTAGTTCCACGAAGTTCATGACTTTTGAATCCTTGAGATTCACCCACTGCAATGTAATATGCAAGTAGTGTAGATGCAGTAGAGTTGATGGTCATTGAAGAACTAACTTTACCAAGAGGGATTCCATCAAATGCAGTCATCATGTCTTTAATAGATGTTATAGATACGCCGACTTTTCCAACTTCACCTTCAGCTTGTGGTGAATCAGAATCATAACCTATCTGAGTTGGTAAATCAAAGGCCATACTAAGACCAGTTTGGCCCTTTTCAAGCATAAACTTGAATCGTTCATTGGTAAGTTTTGCATCACCAAAACCAGAATATTGACGCATGGTCCAAAATCTTTGACGATACATTCCAGGATGAATTCCTCGGGTAAAGGGGTATTTTCCTGCATCTTCTTTTGGTTTCGGTTTGGCAGATTTTTGATAGATTCGTTTTACGGCAAAGTTAGAATCAGTAAAGATCTTCTTTTCAGGTTCTTTTGATTTTGTAGGTTTTTTTGCTGCCATATCATCACTTTAACAAAGATTTTGTGATTTTATCTCCTGCTTCAAATGGATCAATGTTTTTTATTTGTAATTTTTTAAGATATTTTGAGAATGTTTTATCAGAGTCTAACATACCATCAATCTTTTCTTTAATGTTATTTAAAATGATTTCTTTTAGTTCTGTCTCGAGTCGTTCCAAGTCTTTTTCTTTTTTGAGTTTCTTTTTTGAATCCATCATATCTTTGAGAGTTTTTGCAAATACTGTAATTCCAGAATTCTTTTTCACAGATGTCTTCAGAACTGTAGGTTTACGTTCAGAATCACCAATAAAGTCCAGAACTGCATCAAATAATTGATTTGTTCCACTAAGATCACTTTTGTTTACAAGATAGATATCACCAATTTCAGTCAGACCAGCTTTGATTGTTTGAATGCTATCACCAGTATGAGGATTGAAAACAACAACTGTAATATCAGCAATATTTGAGATTTCAACTTCAGTCTGTCCTGCCCCTACACTTTCAATAATTATCGGATTGAATCCGGCATACTCTAAAACTCTAATGCTGTTTCGTAGTGAGCGAGATACAGCGCCTGTCGCTCCCCGTGATGCGATACTTCGAATATATGTTCCAGAATCAGTGGATTCGCTCATTCTAACTCTATCACCCAATATGGCCCCACCAGTAACATGACTGGTAGGATCAACTGCCAAAACAGCAGGTTTTGTACCTAATTTTTTCATGGCAACTGCAGTCTTGTTAATCAGTGAGCTCTTTCCAGCACCAGCAGGTCCCGTAATACCTATGACAATAGAATTACCAGTCTCCTTGAAGATTTTCTTTAAGAGTTTTTTTGCTTCGTTTTGATCGTTTTCTACTATAGTTATAGCCTTTGCAATTGCACCACGTTTACTTTTCTTTAAGTCATCAAGTAAGTCCAATACAAAATATGGTTTCACAGGTGCAATTAAATCTTGTATTCAATCTAGGATCTAGAATAAATCACATTTGGTGCAGGTTCACCTAAGGGATGAATTTCAGTTTTCATCTGAACATGTCCAAATTCGGAATGAACAACTTCCAAGACTATAGGGTGAATTGGCCAGCCATATTTTGGAGGATTTGGAAATGGGACAATTTCAATAAACTCTGAGCCAGAAAATGTTTTTTGAAAAGATTCATCCATTCCAAGAATTTCCATAACAACAGAATCAGTTTTGCCTGATTTGTCAAAATATGAAATCTCAACATGTCCGGTATCATAGTATACAGCATCTACCTGCAATGTTTGACGGAGAATATCTTTGTCATCAGTTCCGCCACCAGTAATGAAGACTAGTGCCAGAATTGTAATTATTCCAAGCGCAATAGGAGCCCCAAGTTTTCTAGCCATCTTGGAATTCTTTTCTCATCCTTCTAAGGAATTTAGAATTTATTCTTATTCTTTCAAGAGTTTGAGCTTGAGTACGTTCTGTGCCAGGAGTTGGATTTTTTTTGAAGAATTGTTTTATTTCTTTTTCCATAGAATCGTCAGCCACTGAAGAAATACTAGCTACAATTCTATTAAACAAAGGGTTTCCATGTCCAACTTTTTTGTTTATTTTCTTCCAGTTTTTCTTTAGCCAAAGCCATAAGACTTTGTCACCATAGGGATTTGCAGCAACTTTCATGATAGGTAATTGCATGTTTTGAGAGCGAACCTCTGGGTTTTGAGAAAAGTCAAGGGATTTGAGAAGGAGTTTTTTATCTTTAAACCCACACATAGCACCTAGGAAACGAAGTTTTTCTTCCATGGTTTTAGCATTTTTGTATAATTTTGTTAGTTCAGCATGAGTTTTTATGTTTCCATTCCATGCTGCAATAAAGCATATTGGCTCTATCAAATCTGGAGACAAGGAATTTGGGGATTTCAAAAATTTGGAATATTTTTTTAGTGCTTCTTCTGTAACTTCATCGTCATTCATTTTTCCCAAAGCAGAAATTACAAATGCACGAAGCAACGCATCAGTGTGTTTATCTGATTTTTTAGGTTCCCATCCAAGAGTAAATAATATTTTTTTAAAGTAATTTACAGCATAGTCACGTATTTCTTCTGAGAATTTTTCACCAAATGCACGGAAATACAAAGAAGCTAAATTATGTGCAACATTTACTGATGCAAGATAACTATCCTCATCAAAATATGCATCAGAGAAATCAAGATAATTTCTTACCTGTTCATTTCCAGAAACACATAGTGAAAATAGATCATTCTGAATTGCCCATCTATCAATAGCAGGAATACGTTTTTCGTCCACTAACATCTTTAAATCAAGTAGGATTCCTTCATCATATTTCACGCGATAAAATCCATAGCGTCCATAGTTAGCAACAAAACCAATTGTGTTTTTTGGTAGTTTTATCGTTGTTGATTTTCTAGAAAACAGCATCCTAGAGATTTCTTTATTCAGTCCAATAGAGACAGGGATAGACCACAGGCCATTAGAGAATTTTTTGTCTGATTCCAGCAAGTATTTCTTTTGTTTGAATTTCAAGATGTTATCATCTTGATTAATCTCAACTAATGGAAACCCGGACTGTCTAAGCCAGGTATTTACCATAGAAGTAACAGGCATGTTAGATGCTTTTCCAATTGCATTCCACAGATCTTGTCCTTTAGCATTTTTGTATTTGAAATCAACAAGATATTTTCTGAGGCCTTTCTGAAAATTTGGTTCACCTACATAGTGCTCAAGCATCCGCAATACACATCCACCCTTATCATAGGAAATTGCATCAAAAATTTCTCTAATTTCTGCAGGGGAATTTACATTAACATCTATTGGATGCGTTGTTTTTAGAGAATCAAGACCCATAGCAACATTCATGGCATCCTCAACAAATTGATTCCACAAATCCCATTCAGGATAAAATTTATCAACAAACTTTGTGGCCATAAATGTTGCAAAACTCTCATTTAACCACAGATCATTCCACCACTTCATAGTAACTAGATTTCCAAACCATTGATGTGCAATCTCATGGGAAATTACTTCAGCAATGAATTGTTTAGTTCTAGTAGAAGAGGTTTTAGGATCATAAAGTAAGATAGTCTCTCTGAAAGTTATCGCACCCCAGTTCTCCATTGCTCCAGCAGCAAAGTCCGGAACTGCAATCAGATCAAGTTTTGGTAATGGGTATTTTATTCCAAAATATTTCTCATAGGATACAAGGAGTTTTTTCCCTAATTCTAATGAAAATCGCCCTTTGGATTTATTTCCTTTAGTAGTTACAACACGAATCTGAACTTTGCCAATTTTTCCAGAAAGATATTCAAATTCTCCAACACCAAGATAAATCAAATATGTTGAAACAATAGGAGTCTTTTCAAATTTGTAAATAGTTTTGCCTCCGAGTTTTTTCTTCGATTTAACTGGCATGTTTGAGATGGCAGTAAATTTGTTATCAGCAATTATTGAAATTTGAAACGTGGCCTTGGCTTCGGGTTCATCCCAACAAGGAAATGCACGTCTAGCATCTGCAGCTTCAAACTGTGTTGTAGCCAAATATTTTGTAGTATTTCCCTGCTTATACTGACTACGGTAAAATCCCAAAAGCCTATCATTTAGGATTCCTTGAAATTCCAAGTAAATAGTGGCTTTACCTTTGATTTTTTCTCGCAGTCTAATTTGTAATTCCTCTTTTTTTGCATCAGTTCTTGAAATTGAAGAGATGATTTTTTCAGTAGATTTTACATGACATGTTATTATTTTTATCTCAGCACAATGCATGACTATTGAATTTGTGGATTTTTTACAATCTATAGAAATTGTTTCAGTTCCATGAAAAGTAAATTGTTTTAGATCTGGTTCAAACACAAGTTCATAATCCACAGGAATGACATTCACAATTAACACAATTTTCTAACGCTTTAAGTAGATTTTCTATTCTAAAGATCAGATTTTATGTCCAGGGATCAGATCTTTCATCCCATGAAATTGCATTAATTTCTTGATCATTTAGAGAAATACTATTTTTAACATATGCCAATAAACATTCATCAGAACAATGAGTCACTTCGGAATTTTTCATGAATTTTCCACAGTTTTCACAGTATTGTCCCATATCTCAAATTAATTGATGTGTATTGCATCCAATTACCTCAAAACAAAGACAGTAAAATTTCTTAAAGAAGTAGTTATAATTTTCAAGAATGATAATAAATAGAACAAAATCAACTTTATATGCAGTTTGAACTTTGTAGCAGTATAAATTGGATTCAGACACCATAAAACGCCAAAAACATCCTACTAAAAAGGAGAAAACACGTAGCATTACTTATCGACTTCCTGTAAAATTGATCGAAGAGATAGAAACAGAGGCAATGAATCACAACATATCACACAATGTGATGGCAAAACAAATTTTAGAAAAATATGTCAAATGGGACAGATTTGCAGATAAAATTGGAATAATTCCAGTTCCAAAAAAAATCTTAGATATATTGGGAATTGATATGAGTTCAGATGATATCAATCAAATTATTACCATCATAAAGCCAGTCATCAAAGATACTGTCCTATTCATTAAAGGAAAATATGATTTGAAAAGATGTATTGAGACATTAGAAGATTATATGCGAGCGTCAGGTATGAAATCAGATCACAGAATTGAAGGACCTTTACATCATTTTATTATTCAGCATGAGTTAGGAAGTAATTGGTCAGTGTTTACAGAACAATTATTGAAAGAGATATTTCATGAATTTGTACCAAATTCAGAAATGAAGTGTCAAACAACAGACTCTACACTTATTGCAACAATTTCACTAGGTGAAGACTTTAGTGAACATAATTATTAAAAGTACAGAATGAATTTGTTTCATTATAGAAAATCAAATAAAGCATTTAAAATATACTAAATATGAAGATAATCATGAAGCAAAAAACTGCATCACGAAATATCAAAATTTTAGTTGCCAAATTAGGTCTAGATGGTCACGATAGAGGGGCTTTAGTACTGTGCAGAGCATTCAGAGATGCAGGAATGGAGGTAATATATTCAGGGCTTTTTGCAACACCAGAAAGAATATCACAGATTGCAGAAGACGAGGATGTAGATGCAATTGCCATGAGTTTACTTAATGGTGCACATGGAACCCTTTTCCCAAGAGTAGTAAAATCCCTAAAAAAGAAAGGCATCAATGATGTTCTGGTTGTGGGAGGAGGAGTGATTCCAGACATAGATCATAAAGATTTGATTAAATCAGGAGTAGACCACGTATTTGGCCCAGGTACACCATTACCTACAATTATTGATCATATCAACACAGGTGTATCTAAATTAAGAAAAATATAAAAAATAATACTTCAGACATTAGCAAATTCTAAATCTTTCAATTACATAGAAGACATAATTGAACATATCAAGTCCTAGAAAAACAATCACAAGAAGAATAAAACCCAAAAATATTTCAAGGAAAATAATCTACATCTCAGATAAAATGTTAGATTTAAAAAATTCAAGAGAAATACAATCTTATTTTAAGAATAGAAAAGCAACAAGAGATAAGCCAATATACATAGTTGAACTGACAAATGAGACATCAGAATACATTGGTGAAACTGAAAAGAATCTCAATAAAATTTTTGAAAGGGCAAAAAAAATGAATTGGGTATTATTTTTTGATGAGGCAGATGCCTTATTTGGTAAACAAATTAAAGTAAAAGATTCTCATGAAAAAAATGCAAACATAGAAACTAATTTTCTTGTAAAGAAATTTCAAAAATATAAAGGGATTATGTTTATGACACCCAACCTCAAAAAACCAATCTCAGAACAAGACATGACTAAGATAGATTATATTATTTGCATGCCTATTAAAAAATAAAAATAACATTCCACTCTAACATAACATAATGTGCCAAACTGTACTTTTTTAAATATAATAAAAGAAAATGAGTGTTAATGATTTAACTATTCCACAAAATTATTCTGTAGAATCAGTCCACATCATTTTACGCATTTGTTTACCAACTTTTTCAATTTGGTGTTCGTCATATTGTTTCATGTATTTATCAAACGCATCTTTACCATTTTTCTGATATTCGGAAATCCACTCACTGTTGAATGTACCATCTTGAATCATGGTAAGAACTTTTTTCATGTTCTCTTTGTTTGCTTTATCCATAACCATTGGGCCACGAGTCAAACCACCATATCTAGCAGTTTCACTAACACGTCTCCACATTCCATTTATTCCATATCTTTGAATCATATCAACAATGAGCTTGAGTTCATGTAAAACTTCAAAGTATGCAATTTCTGGTTGATATCCTGCTTCAACTAAAGTTTCAAATGCATTTGTTACCATAGAAGCTGCACCGCCACAAAGGTCAGCTTGTTCACCAAACCAATCAGTTTCTACTTCTTCTTTGAAAGTAGTTTGAATTAATCCAGCTCTTGCACTACCTATTGCTTTTGCGATTCCTAATGTTCTATCCCAAGCTTTTCCCGTAGAATCTTGTTCAACTGCAACAATTGAAGGAGTTCCAAAATTATCAAGATATGTTTCTCTAACTTTAGAACCAGGTCCTTTTGGTGCAATCATAATAAGATCAACGTTACTTGGAGCCTCAATCCATTTCCAATAGATTGCAGCGGCATGAGAAAATGACAATGCTTTTCCTTCAGAAAGATTTGGGCCGATTTCATCTTTGTATATTTGACCTTGAATCATATCAGGAATCAATATGTGAATAATGTCTGCTTGTTTTGTTGCATCTGCAACAGACATTACTTTGTGACCATCAGTTTGAGCCTTTTTCCAGCTATTACCACCTTCTTTAAGACCAATTATTACATTCAGACCAGAGTCTTTCATGTTGTTTGCTTGTGCATCACCTTGTATTCCATAACCAATTACAGCAATAGTTTGACTCTTAATTGGGTCAAGGCTGATATCGTTATCTTTCCATGTTTTTGCCATGATTTTGGCAACAATACTGCAAATATTAACTAACAGAGATCAGAATTCTTATTAGAATTTTAATTAGTTTTAAACCAAGAATTTATCCATACACTAAATTTTGACCAATATTATTTCAAATAAAATAAAGACAAAATTGAAAAAATGACAAATTTATACAAAACGTATTTTTTGAATATGACAACAAGGAAATTAGATTTCGATAATTTTACCGCAAGAACGACATTTTACAGTAACCTTTTCACCAGAGAGTCTAACAAATCGTTTTGAACCACATTTAGGACAAATTGGGCAAGAGCGCACAGGTTCCATCAATGTTCAGTAGGGTTTGTATCAGATTTAGAAATTACCTCTAGCCTATTTTTAGCATTAATTTTTATCAATAATTCATACACAGCATTAGGTACAAAGTCTTTCCAATTTTCATCTGAAATGATCATTTGACGTATTTTTGTTGCATTATATTGAGATACGTCAAGGAATACAGGTTTAACAACATTGATTCCAGAATCAGACAAAAGCATCGAAACATAATCATTTCCACTATACACTTTATCAAAATGAGGCAATGCAGATTTAAGATAAGATCCCCACATGGCAATATTAAACTGATTTTCAAGTGATACCACAAAACATCGCGTTAAATTAATTGATGCGTCTTTCAAAGAATTATGGATCATTTCCATCCTTTCCCCTGCAGAAAAAGGATCTTTTTCTAAATAATTAAATTGAGAACTTGTCACAGCTATAATCACTTCATCACATTCATCAAGAATTTGTTTTACTAAATCTAAATGACCTAAATGGAAAGGTTGAAACCTGCCCATCATTAATCCTCGCATAACAAAATACTATTTTTGATTTTATTAAATCAGTCTATTTGATTATACCGCTGCCAAGAATTCTAATAGTCATAGACTCTGGTTTTAAGATTACAACGATTTGTTCTTTTTTACATACAATTGGTTTTTCAAAAACTAGTTTCAGTGGATGTATTGATGCAAATTTTGCAGATTTAATTTGTAAACCAATACTAACCAAGCAACCTTGATTCTCTGCAATATCACTTTTGTAAAATGGGTTTTTTTGAAAATCAATCTCAATCTCTGTTTTTATATCCAAAACACCATCTTCAGAAATTATATCACCTCGTCCTACATCATCAGGCTTTACTCCTTTTACTGCAAGTCCAACTCTTGCTGGAGAAATAGATTCTTCTACAGGATCATCATGCATCTGAATTGATTTTATCAGAACATCTATTCCTGCAGGGTATAGTTTCAGATTATCATATTGTTTGATTTTCCCACTAGTTACCTTACCCAAAATAACAGTTCCAACACCTTTAACATCAAAACAATGATCAATTAACATCTCAGAAGAACCGTAATTAGATATAGGTTCAAGTTTATTCATTTCATCCTTGATTTTATCCTGTTCGACTTTTACATATTTTTCAACCACAGTTCCTTTAATCATTGCATCTAGTTTTGATTCATCCACCTCAAAAGTATGAGACAGGATTCCTTTTTCTTTTTTTAGTGAATCAAGTGCAATTATTTGTTCGCCAGTAAATTTATCTAATTTATCTACATGAAATATTACATATTCTGCCAAATTAATTGCCTGAAATAATGGCGGTATTTTATCAGGGAATCCACTTGGAGTTACCCATGTTTTGATAATATCTGATTCTTTTCGATCATATAGTGAAAGATCAGTTACAGTTCCTTTTTTTCCAAAATCAGATGCAATGTCTTGTTTTCCCAATACTACAAAATTTATTGATTTTACAGATGACAATATGACAAACCAATGATTCATCATATAAACAACTATGGTTTTTTAAATTCGCAATTCAAAAATAATTTTTTAGAATTAAAACAGTAAAGATTTATCAATGTAAAAAATAGAACGAATGCTCTTGGCAGTAGATAATAACAAAGAACAGATTCAGTAGTATTGTTTGATTCAAAGTATGCAGCAACAGAAGTTTTAGAGATTGCACAAGAATTAGATATGAAAGTGATTTTAATTGTAGATTTATACAAAGATGAAACACTTAGTGAGAATATGATAAGAATAACAATTGAGGAAAATAAAAATTATAATTCACTAGATACTGTAGTTATCGGTTCAAATGAGATTGCAGATAGAACAATGGACATTACTAAACTTGTAGAGCATATCAACTATACTAAATTTTTGATATATGAAAAAGATATCAAAGTATCATCAATGAATAATGCAGGGATTTGGATAAAAGATATTGACAAAGAATTATCTAACTCAGTTGATGTGATTTACTTTGATAGTTTTCAATATCACGATAGAGCCACTGTAGAAAAAGCAGTAGATACTACAATTAATCAAATTCAAACTATGCAGAAATTTTTTTCTGACAAAGAAACAATTCCAATGGTAGGATGGCCCACTCAAGACTCAGAGACTGCAACAATATCAAATCAAATAGAATATACTAATTCATTACTTGAAAAATCACCTTCAAGACTAGTATTTTTTGAGGCATTTGATGAATCATGGAAATCAAAAGTCACAGGTATGCCAGAAGAGGCATTTTGGGGGTTTATTGACGCGGATAGAAATATCAAAGAGGATATTTTAGAAACTCATCAAGATATCACTATCAAAGAGCCTCAAAATCATATTGGTTCGATGATAGTGGTCGGAGCATCACTTGCTGTCATTGCTACTGGGACAAAAATAGCTGCAAGGATTATGTCGCCACCATCAAATGTAAATCACGCGTGAAAGTCAAGAAAATAGAATTAGCAGGGGTATTCAGAAAGATCCTCATAAATTTCGAATTTTTTATCTAAAACACATAGATGATACAATATAGACTTGCCATCAAATGTATACAGACTAGAGGTCATACAAAGTAAAACAGTCATTTTTCTATAAAAGACTAACGCACAAATTACATGAGATCAAAAATATATCTATAAAACTATGGAAATGAGTTTAGAACCGTAGCATAGCTTGCAAATCTATGATTTTTTGGAGTTACTAATTTTTGATGGTATTTTTTGATTGGTTTTCCAATAGCACCATTAAGACCAAGCGGACCTTGAACATATTTTTCCTTGTCAGCCCAATTAAGGACCTCATCAGTAGGGGCATAGTGATTAACAATTTTTTTGTTAATGATTTGTTGAAGCATTTTTCCATGTTTTTTAGAAGATGGAATATCTTCAGTAATAGATGCACCAAAAAAATGAATACTTTCCAGAATTCCTGCATTTTGTTTCTTTTTTGCAAGATATTCCACAGTGCTCAAAATTACCTGAGATCCCAAAGAATGTCCCATTAGTCGAATTTTTGTTTTGGGACTATCATTCTTGAAATTTTCAATAAATTTTCCAAGATTATGTCCATTTTTCTTTGCAATTATTTGACCTACAGCAAGAGCGTGTTTTGCATGTTTAATCAAATGAGCACCAGTAGTGTTTGAATCATAACTAAATCCAATTACAGGATGGAGATATCCTAGTTTACGTAATCGGTTTTGTGCCAAAAGTACTTTGGCTATTGCCCCCGCATTGTTATTTCTCAAACCATGAACCATTATGGTAATTTCTTTTGAATCAATTAGTTTTTTGAAATCTTTTTTTGGGTATACATAGTATAGATTAGTTTTGAGAGTTTTTCCATTGGATAAATCATAGTATCCCCTAGTTGAAATTCTTGGGATTATTTTCATTCTTACTCAGACGGACCTAGCTGTTTCTTGTGTTTTTCAATATCAGATGTTTCAACTTTAGTAAACAGAGGAGACGGATCACCTAAAATATGACCAGAGGGAATTCCCAGGGCAGACAGTTCCTTCCAAGAAGATTCATGAATGTTTCCACTCAATCCTAATTGGCACCAAATCTTTTGGGCAGATTCAGGTATGAATGGGAAAATGGCCATTGCCAAGCTTCGGGCAGCATTTACTGAAAGAAACACACAATTTGCAGTTCCAGGGCCTTTTTTCCAGGGTTCTTTGTGTTGGAAATATTGGTTAAAGAATGATGAGAATTCCATAATTTTCTTTAATGCTCTGTCAAGATGATTCTGCTCCATAAGAGAGCCTACATCGGCAGCAAGATTTGTAATTTTTTGTTTTGCCTCAGAATCTTTTTCATCAAAGGAATCGGTTTCAGGGATTTTTCCATCAAATACTTTTTTTGTAAATCCAAGAGCACGATTAACAAAATTTCCTAGATTTCCAATTAGTTCAGAATTAATTCTGGTAGTAAAGTCATCCCAATCAAAATTTAGATCATCTTGAGAATATGGATTAATAGATACTAAATAATATCTAAGATAGTCAGCAGGATAATATTCTAAAAATTCTTTTAATCCAATATACCAATTCCTACTTTTGGAGATTTTTTTTCCTTGAAGAGTAAGATGACCTCGAGTTGGGATGTAGTCAGGTAATTTGTATTCATTGTTTATTCCCAATCTCATTGCAGGAAGGAAAAGATAATGATGATACACAATATCTTTTCCAATAAAGTGATAAATATCGGCAGAATTCCAAAATTCTTTTCCATTGATTCCCTTATCATTTAAGAATTTTATTGCAGTTGAAATGTATGCCAAGTGATTATCAAACCACCCATAGAAAACTTTGTTATGTGCATCATCAAGTGGGACAGGGACACCCCAAGAAATATCTCTTGTTATATCCCAATCAATTAGGCCAGATTTAATCCAATTTTGAACGTATTTTTTTACATCTTTTTGGAGATGAATATTTTCATCCAACCACTTTGATAGAGCATCTCCAAAATTTTTCAGTTTGAAAAAATAATGCTTTGTTTTTTCTTTAGTAGGAGGTTGACCACAAAGAGAGCATTTAGGATCAGTTATTTCTTCGGGAACACGTCCACAACTTTCGCAAAGATCAGAGTATTGGTCTTCTGTTTGACAATAGGGACAGGTCCCTTTGACATATCTATCAGGCAAGAATTTTTTATCATTATTACAATAAAATTGGATAATTTCTTGCTCATAGATATGATCAGCGTCATTTAGTTTTTTAAAAACATCTTGAACAAATGCAATATTTTCAGGAGAACTGGTTTTATAAAAATAATCAAATCCAATATTAAATGCAGAGAAATCATCATAATCTCGCTTATTCCAATGTGCAACATATTCAGCAGGAGTTTTTTCTTCTTTTTCTGATTGAATTAGGATTGGGGTTCCAAAGTCATCAGATGCGCAAACATAGTAAGCCTCTACTCCATTTAGTTTTAAGAATCTAGTAGTAACATCTGCAGGAAGATAGGTAGATGCAACATGTCCCAAATGAATTTCGCCATTTGCATAAGGTAAAGCACTTGTAATAATGGCTTTTTTGTTCATCATATATGTATCAAAAGAGGGAATGAGGTTAAGAAGTTTTACCAACTGTTTGCATATTTTACTTGTTCTGAAGTAAGTTTGTCAATTTTAACATTCATTGCATTTAGAGCATCAACAGCTACCTGTTTATCAATTTCTTCAGGTACGTTGATAATTTTGTTTTCCATTTTTTTATGATTCTTAAGAATATACAAAACAGAGAGTATTTGATTTGAGAAAGATTGCGCCATTACTTCTGGAGGATGTCCTTCTGCGGCAACAAGGTTTGCAAGTCGTCCTTGTCCAATTAGATAGACTTTTTTTCCATTTTTCAAAATACATTCATCAAGATTAGGGCGTACTTGCTTTACAGATTTTGATTTTTCAAGTAAGAATTTACTGTCAATTTCTACATCAAAGTGACCCACATTGCCCATAATGGCACCATCCTTCATTAACAAAATGTGTTCTTTTCTAATCACACTAGTCATTCCAGTACACGTAATGAAAATATCTCCAATCTTTGCAGCTTGTGCCATTGGCATTACTTCAAATCCATCCATATGAGCTTCAAGGGCCTTAACAGGATCTATTTCAGTGACAATTACTTTTGAGCCCATTCCACTACATCTTGATGCAACACCACGTCCAACCCAGCCATATCCTACAACTACAACACGTTTTGAGGCCATAAGTAAATTCATGGCACGCAGATAACCATCAATTGTACTTTGACCAGTTCCATATCTATTATCAAACATGTGTTTTGTATATGCTTCATTAACTAAAATCACAGGATATCGAAGTTTACCTTGATTTTCCACTGCTCTGATTCGTGTAACTCCGGCAGTAGTTTCTTCAGTCGCTCCAAGAATAACCATATCTTTGAATCGTTTATCAAAATGAGCCTTGACGTTCATGTCAGCACCATCATCAGTTAAGATAACAGGTTTGTGTTTCAATACCTGATCAATGCACCAATCATATTCTTTGACGGATTGGCCATGCCAGGCATACACATGAATTCCTTGAGATACTAAAAATGTGGCAATATTGTCTTGAGTAGTCAAGGGATTTCCACCGCAACATACAACAGTTGCACCTAATTCTTTTGCACCAACTAATAGAACAGAGGTCTCTTTTGTAATATGCAAACAAAATCCAAGAGTAATTCCCTTTAGAGGTTTTGATTTTTTAAAACGGTTAATAGTATTATCTAGAATTTGCATATGGGATCTAGCCCATTCATAAGATAGTTTTCCTTCTTTGATCAGTTTTGAACTAGTCTTTACTTTACTCAATAACCACATCCATGAATTAGACTATAAAATCCTACATGCGAATATAAATAAATGACAAATATTTCAGTAAATTAGTGACCTGGAAAAAAATTGCAGAAAAAGGAGAGATTGCTGCAGGGAAAGGCAAGGCCTTTAAAGTTGATGGAAAACAAATTGCAATATTTAATCAAAATGGATATCATGCATTAGATGATCTTTGTGTACATCAAGACGGTTCAATTGCCCCAGGAAAACTAGATGGAGATATTGTAGAATGTCCATTACACTTTTGGCATTACAATATTAAGACAGGTGAGCTTACTGACTATCTTAAAGATGTAAAACTGGAAACATACCCTGTCGAGGCAAAAGATGATGGTATTTACATTGACATCTAAATAAACCAATCAAAATTCTAAATTAAGCAGAATCTAATAATACTGATATGTAGACACATGTTATTTTTTAACTTCAACTGAATTTACACAATAGATAAACCAAATCAAAGATAATAATAAGTACAATTTTTATTCTCACATATTCAACAAGTAGATTATTGAATCAAGATATTGTAAATGAAATCACAAATCAAAATTATTCTTCAATTACAGAAACAATTGAGGAGTTTTTATCAGAACAAATTGAAAAAAACCATACAAATGGAGTCATTTTAGGACTAAGTGGAGGAGTAGATTCAGCTGTATTATCATACATATGTAAAAGAAAACTAAAAGAAAAAACCATGGCAATAGTAATGCCTGACACTTCAATTACACCTAAAACAGAAACAGAAGACGCACTCAAAATGATTGCATTGACTGGAATTCAATACAAGCTAATTGACATCAAACCAATTGTAAATGAATATTCAATGTATCTTGAACCAAATGACAAAGCCAGAGGAAATCTACGTGCAAGAATTCGAACAAATATTTTGTACTATTATGCAAATGCTAAAAACTATCTAGTTTTAGGCTCTAGTGACAAAAGTGAATATTTGATTGGATATTTCACAAAATTTGGAGATGGTGCGTCAGATCTTACTCCAATTATTTCATTATACAAACTCCAAGTAAGAGGAATTGCAAAGTATCTAGGAGTTCCTGAGAATGTTATTGCAAAAAAAAGTAGTCCACATCTATGGGAAGAACACCAAGCAGAAGAAGAGATAGGGGCATCATATGAAGAGATAGATTCAATTCTGTATTGTTTGTTTGAGAAAAAATTATCTGTTGAAGAGACAGAAAAAATAACTCAAATTGAAAAATCAAAAATACAAAAAATACAAGAATTAAACATAAACAGTGAACATAAAAGGTCACCAACACCAAAACCAGATAGAAGATGAAGATTCAAGATACATTATCAAATTCCAAACAAGAGATAGATATCTCAGAAAAGATTAGAATTTATCTTTGTGGAGTTACTGTTTACGATGAATCGCACATTGGACATGCAAGAACAATCATAGTTTTTGATGTACTAAGAAAATACCTAGAGGGAAAAGGAACAGAAATTGTATTTGTTCAAAATTTTACTGACGTTGATGATAAAATCATAAAGCGTGCACAAACAGAGAATACTACTGCAGATAAAATCAGTACAAAATACATCGAAAACTATTTTAGAGATTTTGATAGATTAAATGTAAAGCGTGCAACAAACTATCCAAAGGCTACAGAACACATAGGAGACATAATTAAATTTATTGAGAAACTAATTGAAAAAGAAATTGCATATGTTTCTAAAAATGGAGTGTATTTTGCAGTATCAAAATTTCCAGAATATGGAAAGCTTTCAAAAAAGAAGATAGACGAATTACAGTCAGGTGTAAGAATAGAAGTAGATGAGGCAAAAAATAATCCATTGGATTTTGCAGTATGGAAATTCTCAGACGTAGAGCCTATTTGGGATAGTCCATGGGGAAAAGGTAGACCAGGGTGGCACATAGAATGCTCTGCAATGAGTGCAAAATATCTAGGAGAAAACTTTGACATACACGGCGGTGGACGAGATCTCATATTTCCACATCATGAAAATGAGATTGCGCAGTCAGAATCACACACAGAATTGCCATTTGCAAAAATCTGGATGCATGTAGGGATGGTGACAATAAACGGAGAAAAGATGTCCAAATCACTTGGTAATATAAAATCAATTAAACATGTTTTGGAGAACTGGGGACCAAATATCATCAGATTATTCTGTCTATCAGGACATTATTCAAAACCAATTGATTATTCAGAAGAAATATTCAAAGAGAATCTCACAAAATGGAGACAGACAGAGACATGTTACTATGAATTGATTCATGCAGAGGGTGAAAATCATGAAATAGATGAAATAATTAAGAAAATACATACAGAGTTTGAGAATGCACTAGAAGATGACTTTAACACTCACCTTGCGTTATCGTCATTTTTCCAACTAGTAAAAGAAGTAAACAGGCTAGCAGCTGAAGGAAAGTTAGGAAAAGAAAATGCACATATTATCAAGATAGAATTTGAGACAATGTCAGAGATTTTAGGATTAAGGATTCCAAAAATATCAGATGATGAAAAAAAAGAGATTGACAATCTAATTTCAGACAGAGAACAACTTAGAAAAGAAAAACAGTTTGAAGATGCAGATAAAATTCGAGACAAACTTAATGAAATGAACATAGAGTTAATTGATCATAAAGTAAGAACTATCTGGATGAAAAAAGAAAACATCAAAGAAGAGTAAACCATTTTTAATTAATACATAAATTTAGAATTTTAATTACTTTATTTTTTTAATCTGTAGAAAATACAGTTACAAAGAAAATAAAAAAATGAAAAGAAAGAGCATATAATTTACTGAGGATGTGATTTTTTTACGGCTTTAACTACGTGATCAAGGTATCATTGGAATTATTTTGACTGCATTGAAACTAACAATCCCTCCATCATTGACATTTTGTAATTTCTCAAACCACAAACGTTTGGTACCCGCATTAAGATTCACCAGCCTTTTAACAGTCTTGAATTTCCCAATATTCGGAATTGGGCATAACAAAACAAAAGTAGATAATAATAATACAAGATATTATGAAGAAGAAAAGGATTTGAAATAAACAATGAAAAAAGAATACGAAGAAATTATAAAAAATATGAAATCAACAGAAGACAAAATTCGAAAAAAAATAATTGAGCAAAAAGAAGAGTATGAAGAATATAAGAAAAAAGAAGGTGATTCGGACCTTGTCTTTAATGAAAAAGATAACAAGAAATGACTGAAAGTGCTAGTAACGTATCTTCAAAAATAAATGAAGAATTAGACAAAATGATATGAAAATTGGGTTGGAAAAAGGATTAGAATGAAACAGCAAATAACCACATAAAACACAGTGAGTCACCCAAGTTCTTAAAAATAAACTAGGTTAGATGATAATTATTGAATTTTAACTGTGTTTTTCCATCTTGTAATTACAAACGTAATGACATTGAAGAAAAAGAATTTCTAAAGCATTTGAAAGAAGAGCATCATAATGAAATGTCAGATATTTCAAAAAAAGAGAACATGTCAATTAAAATGGCAGAGATGATAACAATATCAAACTCAAAGGTATTCATTAATTCTTAGATTTTAGTCCAAAGGCAGCCTTCGATACTTTTCAGATAGACGTTCTTTATCAGAATGAATGAATTTTTTTCTAAGACCGGAAATGATTTCTTCAAAGATTTCTTCTCGTTCTTCTTTTGTCATAATGCAATAGGCAGTTCATCATACATAAAGAGAACACAAATTCTAAATTCCAATAGGCTTAAGTTCATAATTCTCATAGGAAATTAGTGAAAGAGACCAAGTTTTACACTTGTAAAAACTGTGGGGCAGAATTTCCATCATCTGAAATTAGACTTTACTGTAAAGTTTGTAAATCAAATTTAGATAAAACAGGGAATTTACCTAAACTCTAGTTCTTAAAATGCAAAGTTTACAAATCTTAGTTTCTCCTAATTAGTTTAATCTAATTTTCACAGTATTTAATATAACTAAAAAACAACGCTATTCATGAATGCGTGGAATAAATTTTGGAAATGGTATGAGAATAAAATACTCGGAAGTGTAATCTTAATTGCAATTATACAATTCATCCAAGTTCCACACATGATATGGAATGCAGACATTATGCTAGAAGCAGGAATTGTATCAAGGGTTCATCCAGTAATTGATTGGTTTTTGTACGGAGTAGACTTGATTGAGATTATTTCAATTGTAAATGTTGGAATGATAATGTTTAGCTTAATTAAGAAAAGACATAGTAACAAAAAACAAGTCACATCAGAGGCAACATAAGTTAATCACAGATTTGTCAAATACAAATTATAAAAAAACCCATGTTAAATACGGTTTGTCGATCTAAAAGAAATCAGATAGAGTTTTTTGTCTCATTAGCGTTACAATATTTCCACGAGAAAGCCATTCAGATTTACTAATGCTCATTTTATTTGATGCTAAAAGCAATGCGTGTTCAAAATCATCAGAAATTATAGGGTTTTGTTTCATGGCCTCACGGATTCCCTCACGAACCTGCCATACACCGACAGGGATGGCATATTCGGGTCGGATTTCCCTTAAAATAACAACACCTGCTTGAATTTTCTTTTTATTTAGATATTCTGCCACTCCTAATTTAGCTGCAAAATAAGCACCGGCAATAGCAGGAGGATGATCAATCCCACGAGCATCCTCAGAATCAGATCCAAATCCCAAAATACCATTAGAATACCAAGCTTCAATCATTTCGTATATCCATCTATGAGGAAATAAAACAACAGAGAAAACATTTCCTAGATGCTCATAGGAGAAAACCCTACATGAATCAATCAAACTGTAATCTAAAATTTCATCAACAAGTGATTTAGAAATTATATCGTCAGTAGCAGTTATGCTCCATCTAGTAGGAACTAGTTTTCTTTTTTGCCCTAGCATTCCAATACTAAAACATTTTTGAATTTTTGAAATTTCAATTCCAGAATTATATAAATTCAAAACAGCATCCTGTGCTTTCAAATCCACATCATAAAATGTTCTTTCAATGGGTTTAACAGAAGTGGTTCCAGAAAATTTTGCAGATTTTATCTCCCCCATAGGACCAAATGGTGCACTTTCGCCATCAAGGGACACATTTGAGGAAGTTTTTTTTTGAAAAATCAGATCAGAATCAATTGGCTTTGAAGACATTGTTACTTCTTGAAGATTTTCAATGTATCGTCCATCTGTTTGATCAATTGGAGTTTTTTTTATTCCACGAATCAAGTTTAATCTAAAATTCACAATTTCTTCTAGAGATTTACCTTTCCATTTCTCAGGACTGTCAAGTAAGCTTGTATCCCCATGAATTGGTGGAACCATCGGACCAACAAAGACTTTGGGATAATTATAAGATCCCACAAAAACTGATGGAGGACTAGTGCCACTAATTGAATCAGAAGAAAACTGATTACCATATTTTGAGAGAGTTTCATGCCATTTCATCAAAATTGAACGTCGTATATCTTGGGAATTAGAAGGCACGTATTTTTATGCTTAAATTAAGTCTATTAACTTGCCTAATTACAAAACATGATAACTAGTCAACGTTAAACATTTGGAAAAAAGATTAGAAAAATTTCACTTTATTTATGTACTAAAGAACATGTGCTTTATGTAAATAGTTTAGAAAAAGAAGAAAAGAAATCGTCAGTTCTAAAACAAGAAATTCTAGATAATATGGCAGGACTAATAACTACATCATTGGATCTAGTGACAGTTCGGGCATGGAATGATACAATAAAGATTTCTTTAAAGAAATTATTAATAGTTCAGATACAATAGAGCTAATGTTACTTTATGCAGTAATAGCGACTGTCATAGTAGTAATATTAACAATTATTGTCGCTCGTGCATCTTCAAGGATAAAATTCATGATGGGCAAAATAATTATTTTTTTGTCGCATTAACTAAAGATACAACATCTCTATCTCTTAGTTGATAATCAATAGGTAATCTTAGATTAAATCTTAAATCTTTTCCATAAAGAAGTCCTTTAGTCAAATCAGAATGAATTTCTTTTGCAAGATCATTTATTGTAGATCCATCTTTTAATAAAATCAAGTCAGGCAGCACATGCCCTTTTTTGTCAGCAAGAGTCTTCTCATTAGCAACAGGATAAATGGAATTCATTTTCAATAATTTGAATACAGTAACATTAATTGCAAATTGAACTCCAGTGCGCATATATTCACCCATTATGCCTTTTTTGATAAAATCTAGAGCTTTGATTTGTTTTTCATTTAATTCATTTGATTTGATTATTTTAAATTGTTCAGAGCTTGGAGAGTATTTTATCAGACCTTTTTGCTCTGCCCTTCTGAGACTAAATTCACTATCTCCACTGACAGGAATTACTATTGAATCATTGTAACGTTCTCTTAGCCTTTCAAAATTTTTATCTGTTCCTTCAACATCCATTTTATTTGCCACTATCAAAGTAGGTTTTGAGATTTTTCTAAGATGCAATGCAAATTTTTTACTATCAACCATGTCAAAATTATCAAAATCTTTTTCCTCAAGTCCAGTTGCTAGAAGCGTTTCTTTGACATGGTTTTTGTGTACACCAATACCTCGATAAAGATCAGTTATTGTATCTAAAATATCAAAATCAGTTCGAATAAGTTTTGATACTTTTTCTCTATTACCTTCAAGTATTTTATGATACCACATGGCTAATTCTTCTTCAATATCTGCAAAATCAGAGATAGGATCACCAGTTCCAATTTCAGTGATCCTTCCAGAAGAATCAATACTGCCAGAAGCATCAACTACATGAAGTAATGCATCAGACTGTGCAGCAATAGATAAGAATTGATTTCCAAGTCCTTTTCCTTTCCATGCATCTTTAATGAGTCCAGGTAAATCAATTAATTCAATTGGAATGTATCTCCATCCATCAACACATTTTGAATTATTAGGATTATCTTGAATGTTAAATTCAGGATGAACACAAAGAGTAATTGCATTAGATATTCCTGAAACTGGGGATTTAGTAGTAAATGGATAAGATGAAATCTCTTCAGAAGAGAGAGTTGCAGAATTAAAGAAAGTTGTTTTGCCAGTATTAGTTTTACCGATTAAACCAAGCTTGATAGGCATAAGGTAATTGCTATCTCAGAATATTTATCTCTGCCTAGATATCAGAAAGACTTCTTTTTAATTTTTTTAAGAGATTGATTAATCTCCTTAAGTGCCCAGCTAATATCTGAGAAATCTTCTTCGGTCAAAGAATCCTTCCATTTTTCTAAAACACTGTTTGTAATTTCTGAGCAATTATATATCAAATTCCAGTATGGATGATGTTCAGCTGTTGTATATGCAAGTTCAGTTACATCATTTAGACCATTTTTTGCTCTTGCCAGAGATGTAATTTTTTCACCAAAAATTTTGATGATGTCATTATCAAGATCTTTTTCAATTTTCAGAAGAGTGTTTTGTTGTTCGTGTTTTTTTACCAGATCAAGCAAATCATGATAAAAAGTTTCGAAATTTGTCATATTAATACAATCTCTGATGTTCTGCCAACATACATCTGTTAAAAATAACCTTAATTCCCTCTTTTCTTGCCAGTTCTTCCGCCTCAAAATTATGTATTCCTTCTTGCAACCAGATCACCTTGGGTTTTTTCTTTATGGCTTCTTGTACAAATGGTAAAACCTGATCTGATGGTCGGAATATATCTATAATTTCAATTTCATCATCAATTTCTGAAACTGAGCTATAACATTTTTTATTCAAAATTATATCAGTAGTGGGATTTACAGGCATCACATCATAACCATTATCAGCAAGATATTTAGGAACATAGTGTGCAGCTTTTATAGAATCTTTAGACATTCCTACTACTGCAACTTTTTTAAGAGAAAGGATATCACGTATTTGCTCATCAGTATGTTCATCTTGTTCCATAATTAGCATGTAAAAAGACAGAATATAATTTTTAAAATAGAACTAAACAAACAAAGAATTTTTTAGTCACAATAAAGACAAAATATTATGGAATCAGAACCAAAAGACATCATAGTATTAGGTGCAATAAAACATGGAATTAAAAAATTCGATAAAATTCAAAAAACAACACAGATCAAACCCGAAGAATTAGATTCAATTTTAGAGCAATTAGAGAATAGGGGCTTTATTCTAGTAGAAAAAAAGAAAGGATGGTTAGGAGAGAAAATAGAGATTACGGTCACAGATAAAGGCGCTAAAGAAGTGGAAGAAAGAGTTCACGAATTACAAACAAGATGGAATCAAATGTCAGCAGTATACAAAACTGGAGACAAAGAGAAACTAAAGGAGCAGATGGATGATAACAAATCATTTCTTCCAATGATGATGTTCTTTGGAGTAATGGATATGATGATGTTTAGTATGATGTTTGGCATGATGGGAATGGCAATGTCAGATTATGTTCCAGCAGAAAGCATGCCAGAAGGAGGAGATGGAGGCATGGATGATGGAGGCATGGATGATGGAGGCATGGATGATGGAGGCATGGATGATGGAGGATTTGATTTTGATATCGGATTCTAGTGTCTGTTTAATGGGATAAAGAATCTCAGAGATTAAGTTTTACAGGTTTTTCAGAATATATCAAAAAACCAATACTATCGAAAAGGACTTGAAATTCAAGAATGTAATTCCACAGACAAATACAAAATAATTAAAAAATATTCATCATTATTAAAATTGCACTTAATACTACAATTAAGATTGCAGGAACTTTTCTATCCCAGAGATTCACAAATAATCCTAGCCACAGAGCATATTATTAGATTTCTTTTTATTAAAATAAGATAAAGTCCAAAAATACTAAACGTCTCCTTTTTAATGTGAATGAACTCAAGAAAGATTATGTCAGGTGAGGAGTCATCAACAATATATAATGCAGCAATCAGTATTGGGATTGGCAGTATTGTAGCGGCAGGATTAATTGGAATAGCAAAAATATCATCTAATCTAAGAAAAAATAAATCATTAAAAAAAGAATAGATGAATCATCCTGTAAAACCATCTAATGAATATGATGTATTCTTTACAGATTTGATTGTGAATGTAGTATGTACATTCATGAAATGCATGTACAATTCTCCCGGTTCATCAGTAGAAAAGGAGCATTCTTTACAAAAACTTTCCATGAGTAGGTTAATCAAATTATAAATTAATGATCTTGCTTTGATGAATGATTAAGCTGTAGTCTACATCATTCAAATAAATCAAATCTCAATAAACATTTTACACAAGTTAATGGATGATTTTGTTATTATGAAAATATATGCCGCTTTACAATTATTTTACAGGACAGCTCAATTTACACCACGTTACATCGTGATCACATGAAGATTCCATGATAGAGAATCGGTTTTGAAGGAATTAGATTGTAGTTCGGGTTTTATACTTGAAATAAAAAGAAACTATAGTCAATGTACAGTTCCTTTGATAATCCAGGACTAGTAAAGGTGTTAACATTTCTGCAAACACATGACACAGAATATCTATCAGGACAGGATCTAAGTGATGTCTTAAAGATAAGTCGAGTTGCAGTATGGAAACATATCAAAAAAATTCAAGAATTAGGCTATACTGTAGAATCAAAACAAAAAAGGGGTTACAGACTAACAGCAAATTCAGATGTACTTTTACCATGGGAGATTACCACAGGTCTTAAAACAAAGATTATCGGGCAACGAGCTTACTATTTTGATTCAATAGATTCTACACAAAATCAAGCATTAAAAATGGCAGATAATTCTACAAACAATGGCGCCGTAATAATCGCAGGAAAGCAGACAGGAGGGAAAGGCAGAGCAGGAAGGAAATGGATATCACCTAAAGGGGGAATTTGGCTTTCAGTGATTTTACAACCAAAATTTGATATTTCCATTGTTACTTTATTTCCAATTGCATCGGCATTGGCATTATCAAATGCATTAGAAAAAACATTCAAAATTTATCCAGAGCTAAAATGGCCAAATGACTTGACAATTAAAGATAAAAAATTAGCAGGCATACTTGTTGACGCATCATTAGAATCAAATAGAATTGAGAATTTAGTTTTAGGTGTTGGGATAAATTTTGATGTAAATATAAAACAAATTGAAAAAATACTCAAAAACACACCTAATTTTTACGGAGTGGTATCTCTGAGTCAACAGAAAAATAAAGTTAAGCCGATTCAATTAGTTCGAGCATTTTTGATAGAGTTAGAAAAAATTTATCATTTATTGAATACAAAACAAATCGAAAAGATTCTATCAGAATGGACAAAGAGATCATCAACGATTGGAAAAAATGTGCAATTAGATACCATAGAAGGGAAAATAAAAGGAAAAGCAGTCAAAATTGATAACGATGGAGCGCTAATAGTATCACACAACACCAAATTAGTCAGAGTATTTGCAGGAGACGTTATTCACTTATCAAAATAAATTATTTTTTAGATTTTGATTTTGCTTGTCTTTTAGTTTGAGATGAAATCATTGAAGATTGTTCCTTTAGAATGTCCTTAAGATCATTTTGTATTTCAAACACAGATGAAAGTAATACCTCTAAAGCGTCAGAATACTGAACATATAGAGATAATAGATTAGATTTTTTTTCATTAATCTTTAACAAATATTCGTTTGAGCGTAACAAATTTGCAGAAGTAATTAATTCAGAGATTTCAGATTCAGGTTCTCCCAATTTATCTAAATCCATTTGGACTTGTTGAATCTTATTACGTAAATCATAGATTAGTTCTCCAATTTCAGTCAATATACAGACACATGATTTTGAATGAATTAAACATTTTCAAGAAATATACTGATTTATCCATCTTTTTAAAATGGCCTAACATTAGATCTTGTTCTAAAAGAATAAGACTTAGCTTAACCTACACACAATTAACCTGCAGAAATTAGGTAAAATGAATAATAAGGTTATTAAGCAATATTCTTTCATTATGCTCAAAAATTCAGTGATTAGCGGCCCCAAATGCCCAGTATGCGGAGATAAAAAAATGGTCACAGATCAGAATACGGGAGAGTTATTTTGTGGAAAATGTGGATTTGTAGTGACAGATAAAGTTGCAGATACAGGAGCTGAATGGCGCTCTTTTTCAAATGATGAAACTAACAGGACCAGAGTAGGTGCAGGAACATCATTAACAATGCATGATATGGGATTATCAACAGTAATTGGTGCAGCCAATAAAGATTCGACTGGAAAACCATTATCTGCCAGTGTAAAGAGCTCCATTGAAAGATTAAGAACATGGGACAGCAGAACACAAGCACATTCTTCAGCAGATAGGAATTTAAGACAAGCACTCAATGAGATGGACAAATTAAAAGACAAACTAGCATTAACTGATGCAGTAGTTGAAAAAGCAGCTTATATTTACAGAAAGGCAATGGAGAAAAAATTAGTTAGAGGAAGATCAATCCAAGGATTAGTTGCAGCATGTTTATACGCATCGTGTCGGAATACAGAAACTCCTAGAACATTAGATGATGTTGCTAAAGGAATTAACATCAGAAGGAAAGATGTTGCAAGGTGTTATCGATTAATTTTCAGAGAATTAGAATTGAAAATGCCAGTAGTTGATCCGGTAAAAGGAGTTTCACGAATTGCAAGTATTGCAGAATTGAGTGAAAAAAGTAAACGCAAGGCAATTAGAATTCTAGACGAAGCAAAAAAAATTGGCATGGTTGCAGGAAAAGATCCAATGGGAATTGCAGCAGCAGCACTTTATCTTGCATGTATAAGTATAGGCGAAGTAAAATCACAAAAAGATATTTCAATTGCATCTGGAGTTACAGAGGTAACAATAAGGAATAGATGCGAAGGGTTAAGAAAAATGCTCAACAGTTAAAACATCAAAATGAGTAACTAGATTAATTTGAAATGAATTAAAAAATAAAACAATTACTAGTAATTTTAAAAATATGAACAAATTTTTTTAAGTTCTTTGAAATTCTAATTTATCCCAAGGAAAAACAACATAACCATTATCAATAGTTTGTTTAGCATAAACAAGTTGTTTTAGATATTTTTTTCCTTGTCTTGCAAACAAAGTGACAAAAACTAATTGAGACACGTCATCTACCTTGGGAAGGATTTTCTTGAAACTAGTTCCAGTATCAAAAATATCATCAACAAATAAAGAACTGGTAGAGATTTTCTTTTTATCCACATAAATTTTTTTTATTCCCAAATGATCTGCAAGTAAGCGTGACGGAACTAATCCGCCCCTGCTCAAAGTAGTAATACTTTGAAAACTTCTTTGGAGTTTTAAGATTTTTTTAGAAAGTATTTTTATCAATTGTTCAATTTCATTCCAATCAACATTTTGCTCAGAAGACACAAACAATATCAAAATTAGCAGAATTAAGTTGTTATGATTAGAATGTCTTCATGGGAGTTTTTTTAAAAGGTTCAATCACTTTTAGAATTTTAAATGGTAATTTGCCAAAATCGATCTCTTTTTCACAAGATACAAGCAATACGTTGTCATTAGATAATGGAAAGCTCATAACAATTACTTTATCTCGATATGACATGGAAAAATGAACTTCTCCAAATTCTACATCAAATTCATGTCTCATCCTTACACGTAAAGCAAGTTCCATGAACATCATTTCATCTTGTTTTTGAGCTTCAAGGGACATCAATCCAGTTTTCATTCCACCAGCCATCAAATGACCCCTACTATTGATGAATCGAGCTGAGCGAGTCTTAGAATCTAATTTAATGATTTTTTTACAGATTTTTTCAAGTTCTTCAACATTATCCATTAGTCTAATTAAATTAACGAACTATTTATTGCGATCTGTGCCAATAGATATCTGTGCAATCAGAATCACCTAAAGATATTACAGATTATTACAAACATTTGTCATTATTCTGGACAGATATTATGCACTTAATGTCAAGTAAACCGCAAGCACTGACATCAATTGGGCCAATGAGAGCATTTGCAGCAAATTCAAAGAAAGTCTCTACGGAATTAATTGAAATTAATGAGGATTTGATGGAGTTTAACCAACATTTAACAGAATATTATAAACAATTATCAGACACTTGGAGCGTTGCTCAAAAGAAAGTTAACCTAAAGGCTCCTGAAGTTCCTCAAGATATTGAGCAAATAGAAGCATTCAAAAGAATTTGGATAGATATTTTTGATAATGATTTTACAGAATTATTTGATTCATCAAAGTTTGGTGAAAACTATGGAAAATTAGTTTCAAAAGAACTTGAATTAACTAAACACTGGAATAATATCACCAATGTAATTTTACAATCAGCCAATCTTCCAAGTAAAGAAGAAATTGATGAAGTTTACAAAGAAATTCATTCTCTTAAAAAAAGAATTGGAAAGTTAGAATTAGCATTAAAGAAAAAGGAAATGAAGGAAAATGCAAAGTGAATCAAAAGTAGATCCAAAAATCATAGAAGAAATTTTAAAATTTAGTAAGAATGTTATTGAAGCTCCAAAGCTAGTTTCAGCCCCAGATGAAATTAGTTTGGAGGTAACTCCGAATGAGACAGTACAAGAAATAGATAAAACAAGATTACTGCATTATGAATCAGAAGTAGATAAACAACATAAAACTCCATTGTTAATCTCATATGCGTTAATCAATAGATTTCACATACTTGATATCCAGCCTGAAAAAAGTTGGGTAAGAAATCTGTTAAATCAGGGATTTGATGTATACATGTTAGATTGGGGAACTCCAACTAGCATGGATAAATATCTTGATTTTGATGATTACGTAAATGGATATTTAGATTCCTATGTAGAATACATAAAAAACGAATCATCATCTGAAAAAATTTCATTACAAGGATATTGCACAGGTGCAACTATAGCAACTGCATATACCACATTACATCCAGAAAATGTGAAAAACTATATCGCAACAGCGCCAGTTATTGATGGATGGAGAGATACTACGGTAATTAGTAATCTAGCAAAACACATGGATGTAGACAAAATGGTAGAGATCATAGGAAATATGCCTCCTGAATTTATGTACTATTGTTTTTCAGTTCTCAAACCTTTTGAACAAGGGATTGAAAAATATGTCAAATTTTTTAAAAATATTGATAATAAGAAATTTGTAGATAATTTTCTCAGAATTGAAAAATGGTTAGGAGACACACCGCCAATTCCAGGAGAGCTATTCAGACAGTGGATCAAGGATATTTACCAAGATAACCTGCTCATTCAAAATAAAATGTACATAGAAGGAGAACATGTAGATTTGAAAAATATCGATATGCCAGTATTTACACAGGTTGCAGTAGGGGATCATCTAGTATCTCCAGAATGCAGTATGCCATTACATTATGCCATAGGAAGTGAAGATAAGACATTGAGGATGTACCCAACAGGTCACGTAGGAATGATTGCTAGTTCATTGTCACAAAAGAAGGTTCTGCCTGAGCTTGGAGAATGGTTAGCTAAAAGATCATAAAAAAGGAAAAAAGAAAAGAATTGGTATCTAGTTTTTTGTGGTGAATGCAGAAATCCAAGATTGTAGAATGCTTCTGTTCAAATCAGCAAATGACTTTGCGTTGTCGTTAAATGTTTTGATGTTTTGTTGTGTTGCGTCAATTGTTACAAGTGCCATTTGATTTTGTAGAGAACCAGATCTAACAAATTCCTCAGTAGTATCATGAATTATTTTTAATGTTGTTTCAGGAATGTTTGCTGTAATACCTGATTTTTTTACATATTCTTTCTGTAAGGTGATTGTTGAATCTACTACATTTTCGAAAGCTTGTAAATATTCCTGTTGTACATTAGTAATTGATTGATGATACTGTGGTACTGATTGTCTAAGACCTTTGAAGAGTTTGTCTACATTTTCTTGATATGCAGAAAACAGATCCTTTGAATTTCCTTGTGTTGTTTCGTTTTTACTCAATTTTTCACCTCCCTATTTTTTGATTTTTTTGCGATTGGCAAAATAATAACTTGAACCAAGTCACCATCTCCTAAGCCAAGCGCATTACGTTCAGCTTCAGGAATAGATATTCTACCATTACTACTGATAGTAGTTTTGTAAGCACCCCAATTCATGAAAGAAGGAAGCATTTGTCCAATGTTAAACATCGTATCCATACTTTTACTTTGCATTGATGACATGTTTTCCATCATTTTAGACTGAATTTGTCTAGTATTGTCAGAAACATCTTTTAGAGTTTCTAAAGGGTTGAATGTCTGACTAGTTTGATTGGTCATTAAAGAACCAAAACTTTTCATAAACTCTGCTTGAGCACGTCCATTTTTTTGGATCCAATCTTTGAACATTTCAGTCGGATTATATTGGTTGCTGTTACCATTCATTGGTAATACATGGAATTAAATGGTATTTAAATGCAACTAAACATTATTTAAAAATTCAAGTACTTTAGAGGCAAAAGTACACGGATCCTGAACATATGGAGTGTGGCCACATCCATCCATTCTAAAAAATTGACAGTCCTGAATAGCAGAAACAAAACTATCTGCATGATTAATTGGAATAACAGGATCCCGAGAACCCCAAATAATCAAAGTAGGAACAGAGATAGACGACAATTTAGATGTGATTAATTCTGAATTTTTTAAACCCAATACAGTAGACATGAAAGCAAGTTTTGCATTAGGTAATCTCATTCGCTCTATAAATCCATTAATTATTTTTTGATCAATATTGTCTCCAGATCCTTCCATCAATTCAAATGCATTTTTTGCACTATGTTCATTTGGGTATAGAGCAGCTATGATATATGCATCAAGTGCAGGAGTAGATTGTTTCATTACTCCCGCAGGAGAGACTAAAACAAGTTTTTCAACATTATTAGGATGAGAAACGGTATATTCAACAGATATTTGTCCTCCCAATGAAGAACCAACAAGATAAGGGCGTTTTGTACCAGATGCAACAAAAAATTTTTCTAGAAATTCTGAAAAGAATTCAGGAGTATAGTCTACTTGAGGTTTATCACTAAGTCCAAATCCGATAAGATCAGGAACAATTATACGAAAATTATCTGCAAATAATGGGATCACGTGTTCCCATCTTTCAGCAGATGCACCTAATCCATGGACTAGTACAAGTGTTTGTTTAGAATCACCAGATTCCAGATAACGTATTTTATTCCCATCAATTTGAAGAAATTTTTCTTCCACTATTTTAGCGTCAATGGTACTCACTAGATAAGTTTTAGTCAATTTAGCGATCAAATATATTCATTATTTTTCGATTACAAATCAAAATTAGTACCAACTATGTTTTTTAAGATCAGAGATAATGAAATAATGTGATAAAGAAGAAAATTTCAAAAATTTTGGTCCCATTAGATGGTTCAAAGAATTCCCTCAGAGGTCTCGAGACGGCAATTACATTAGCTAGGCAATGCAAGGCAACAATTACTGGAGTATATTCTATTTATGCACCACCACATTCAGAATTTAGAGGTATAGGCTCAGTTGAAAAAGCATTCAATAAACAAATTAAAAAATTCATGGAAGAAGCCAAGTTTTTGGCAGCTCAAAACGGAATTGTGTTTAATGAAAAACTGATGCGAGGAGACATAGGATACAATATAATCAAAATGGCACATAGTAAAGAGAAATTTGACATGATCGTTATGGGTTCACGTGGAAGAAGTTCTGCTAAAGAAATTTTCTTTGGAAGTGTATCAAATTATGTGATACACACATCTAAGATTCCAATAGTGATCGTAAAATAATTTTATGAGAATCCGCGTTTTTTGAAATATTTTTGATGATATTCCTCAGCTTTGTAAAAGGTAGAGGCAGGTACTACTTGTGTAACAATAGGATCATCATATTTTTCAGATTTGTTTAAGATTTGTTTTGATTTTTCAGCAATTTCTCTTTGTTCGTCATCATGATAAAAAATTACAGATCTATATTGAATCCCCACATCAGGTCCTTGGCGATTTAAAGTAGTAGGATTATGGTTATTCCAAAATACATCAAGAAGATCAGCATAAGATATTTCGTCAGGATCATATTCTACTTCTACAGCTTCAGCATGTCCAGTTTTATCAGTACATACTTCTTCATAAGTAGGGTTTGGAAGTTGACCTCCAATGTATCCTACTTGAGTAGATTTAACGCCTTTAGTTTTATTAAGCAGATCCTCAACGTGCCAAAAACAACCTGCACCAAATGTTGCTTTCAATTCAATTAATCACAATTAAAACCAGATTAAAACTATTTGTTAAAAATAAACTAGTTAACAACAATAATCCCTTCTTGAATAAGGAATTTCAAAGAAATTACAAACTCATTTTCTGAAATTAAATCCTGAGACCACTAATGAGCATTATTATGAATCTAGGATTAGATCTCATCTTCAGATGCATATCCGATGACGGAATATCTGAAATCATGATTATGTTGTTTTCTAGTAAGAATTGAATCCTTCAAACAAAGGAATCATCACTAATTTTATTTTCTGCTCACCTTGCCAAATTATTCAACTAAAGTCAATTGACATCAGTAAATATCTCAACAACTTTTTTAGCTAAACTTTCAATATTTACAGTAGGTTCTGCAGATATCAACAACAAAATCTGGGTTACAGGGAACGGAAAACTCACCAAAACGGCTTTGTCTCGCCTTGCAGCAAGATAATTAATAGAACCCAGGCTTTCATCATATTCTTTTCTAATTGATGCTTTTGAAACAAACTCTAAAAATGACTGTAATTTGGTCTCATCACCTTCATGAGGCGTAATTCCTTCCTTAAATCCACCCGCCATCAGTTGGCCATCCTTGTCAACAATCCCTGCAAATCTAATTTCAGATTCTTGAAGTAATTGACTACATTTATCACCATACAATTTAACCACAACATCTGGATCTGACATTATAAACTACCTTAAGATATCAAAGATAAAAACTTAGTCAATTTTAAAAGATACAGAGTTAGAAGATTGTTTTCTAGATAGAATTAATTAAAAAATCATTAAAATGGAATTTTAGTATGAATATTGAAAAAATATAAGAAAATTTAAAATAAATTAGACCCAGTTACAAACGACATTTGATTAATGCATAATCAATTATTTTTTCTTCAGACGCAGTTTTCATTTTTTGAATGGATTTGAAAAGAATATTTTCAACATATTGATTATAATGTTTTAAAATAGATTTTCTTATTTGAGTTCTATTTGCAAAATAATAATCAGCCAACGGTTCATAAACATTTGAGCCAATTAATTCTATAGAGCATATGTTAAAACCATGTGAAGAAATTAAATTCTTCAAATAATCAAGATCATAATGTTCTGATGACCAAGTAAATTTTAAAAGTCCCAGTTTCCCAGATGATGAATCAGTGGTTATAGGAATTGCCAAAACAAGTAATCCGTTTTTCATCAATATTCTTTTTGATTCACTAATGAAATTTGAGAGAGGCTTGAAATGTTGTGCAGATTCTAATGCCAAAACACGATCAACTGAATCATTATCAAATGGAAGTTTTGTAGAAGTAGAGTTAATGAATTCAATATTATTTTGATGACCAGAAAAAATCAATTGCTTGTAATTGATATTGACACAATACAAGTAAAGATTAGGAAAATTATCTCGCCACAGCAAAGAGGGGGCAGATAGGCCACTCCCCACATCAACAACATGTTTTCCAGATGATAGTTCTGCTAAATCTCCAAAAATAGTACACATATTATTTTGAGCAGATATTGGATCAGTGTGTTTTGATGACCAATAACCAAAATTAAGCATTGACCCTCCGGTAGCAAGCTGCATAACCGGTGAAAGTGTAGTATAGAGATTCACTACATCTTTCTCGTTTCGACGAAATGTCCAAAAAAATACATCAATAGGGTTTATCAGCACCAAAAATAGTTTCAAATTTATTTAAAAGAAGATCCTATTAATTTCTAAGGTAATCCTTCAGAATCTTCTACACAGTGTTTGTGAACCCATTTTTCATCTCTATTTTTTGCAATTTCTTTGCCTGGTTGAATTTTATCACCACAAGAAATACATGATGTTGCAAATTTTGCTTTCATGAATTATCACAACCATGCAAGAATAAATCAACTATGTTGCAATTAACATCAACTAAAGATTAACATGTTTTATTAATTTGGAATAATAACTTAGTTTATGAATGATTCAAATTCATTACCAGAAATAATCATTGCAAAATGGACAGACAGATTTCTTGCATGGTTAATTGATTTTATCATTATTTCGGGAGTTTCAACAGTAATAATTTTTGTAATATTTGGAACCATAGATTATGAATTTGAAGGGGACGTATTTTGGGCAGAAAATTCACAGTACATTCCAACTAGCATTCTATTTTTTGCATACTGGACAATTTTAGAGTATAAAACAGGTCAAACAATAGGTAAGAAAATTCTCAATCTGAAAACCACAAATATTAACGGAGGAAAGCCAAAATTGAAAGGGATCATGATAAGCAGTTTTGGTAAATCATTTCTATTGCCAGTGGATGTTATTTTAGGATGGATTTTGACAAACAAAAAACGTCAAAGAATTTTCAACAAATTAGGAGACACATTAATTGTCAAACTCAGAGAGTCAGAGATTTCAGAGAACAGATACACAAAAGACTAAAAATTATCAAACATGAGAGATATACAAATTTCAAATAAAACTAGACATGAGTGAGAAGAGGTTTTTCAGAAAACAATAAAGCAATACTAACTAAAAGAGCGAATAGACATCAAAATTCTAGAAAGATGTCTTGGAATTAGCAAAGGTTCCAGATGTCTCAACATTTCCAGAACCGGTTGGAACAGATGGGAATTTATCTCCAATTTGAGTTCCTACAACAGCTGCTGCTTCCTGCAGAATTGAATCTGTTTCTTGCGAAGACATTGCAGAATCTTCAAAAGCGAAATCACCCTCCATGGTTCCAGGCATCATATCGCCGAGCATATTTCCCATAGATTCTAGTTCATTACTTGCTTGAGGTATGATTTTGTTCATTGCAGGAACAATTGCCTTCATAGTAGATACCGCAGGCTGCATTGATACTATGGCATCACCTATTGTGCTTACAGTAGATAGTCTAAGTTGTGTTCTCTCCACCGATAATTTCATATTTCCTATCATTGATTGGGTTTTTCTTATTTGAGAAAGTTCAGTAGCAAGAACTTTGGCTGTACGAATGTCACCATTTTGTTTAGCCTGCACAATTTTATTGAAAAGTTTTTGTTCTTTTTCTGATAATTGGTTTGATGTATGACCTAACTTTGATATCGGTTGGTTCAGTCCTTTGATGGCACCCTCAACTCTAGGTTTCATTGGAGGGTTTTGTTTTATTATTCCTCCAAGACGTTCAGAAACACCCTGTGTTGGAGGTTGTTGCCATGCCTGTCCAAAGTTTGTCATGTACTAGAATCTAAAAATTTTAACTTATCATAAAGAGCTAAATAAAATCAACAAATGTGATCAGAATAATACAATCAATATTAGAATTCATAATAATCAAGACAAACACAATCTTAATTTCAAGTAATTGTTTTTAGGTAAAAAGGGATAAAATAGAAAAAATCTAAGCATACAACGTCATTCTACGTTCAGTTTTGTGTAAACTGTTTTGTTTATGAACTGTAGTGATGCCTTAGAATATTTTTCATCATTGGAAGATACAGTTCATTTGATTTATGCTTGGCATGACCATGAGATAATAGTTTTTCACAGTACTTTCTTTCATCTGTAGTAAGTTGAGATGAATGTAAGTAATTTTTCTTTGCTGCCAAATCATAAAGAAATGAATAATATTCTTGCATGATTTCTTTTTCCTTAATGTCTTGTACACTCATCTGTAGTCAAAATCATCTAGACAATGAATTATTTAGGGAAGACCCAACTCTTTGATTCCTTCTAGTTCAAAATTTGAATTTTTTTAACAAGATTAGTTCAATTTTTGAACACCAGATGATATCTTTGCATCATGTGAGACTAGATTAATAAAATGACCATGGCAGAACCCATTACCAAACGACAAAATCAGAAAAATATCGTAATTGATGAAATTGATAGACAAATCCTAAATTTACTCATTGCAAATGCAAGAGATTCTACTAGAACTATTGCAAAAAAATTAGCAGACATGGGAACAAACATGTCTGAGCGTGGAATAGGAAAAAGAATTGCAAAGTTAGAAAAACTAAACGTCATTCATGGATATACTACGATGGTAGATCTCAATCAGGTTAACATGTCTATTTTACGCCTTGTCACAGTTAAATTCACATCGCCTAAGGATTTTGTAACTAGGGTAGAGTCAATGAAAGAATATCTTACAAATGCACCCTATTGTGATTTTTCAGCCAGAACCAATGGAAATA
>Ga0224508_10000299_pt1 | contig 50394 bp, 40 predicted proteins | sample SF_Jan12_sed_USG_4_FD_170157 | JGI IMG/M metagenome (GOLD analysis project Ga0224508, IMG submission 170157) | Sediment microbial communities from San Francisco Bay, California, United States - SF_Jan12_sed_USGS_21 | ecosystem: Environmental > Aquatic > Marine > Sediment | place: USA... | reverse complement strand
ATCGACGAACTCGACCTCGGCAGGGAATATGTAGTTGTTCAGCCAGTCCATCAAGGCGAGATCGTCGGCGACGCCGCGCAAGATGGTCATTGCTGCATGCGAATGACCGTTCACCAGGCCCGGCAAAACGATACGATCGTCGCCGCCGAGTGTCTGTGCCGCAGAATGCTCGGCATGGATATCATCACGAGTACCAATCGCGATGATTAAACCGTCGTCGATCGCGACCGAACCGTTCTCGATGACCGCGTCATCGGCGTCCATCGTGACGACGTAGGCGCCGTCTATGATCAGGTCGATCTGGCCGGCCTCTGGCACTGAAGATTGATCATCATTGTCTGCGGCACAGGCGCCCAGGCAGAGGCCGAAGGCGGCTACAAGCAGTTTATTGCAGTTCTTCATGCCCGCATTCTGACACAAAAAGCGCGGTAGCCTGCCGGTCCCTTGGGGTAATATGACGGAGCGACCTGCAGTGCAAGAACAATAAGGAGAAGATGCGATGCAGCGTAAGTTATTCCGCGTCAGGGTTTGCGTTGGGCTGTCGCTCGCGACAGCGCTGCTTGTCCAGGGCTGCACTCCCGCCAGTGAGCGCATCGAGGTCAACGTTGTCGTCCTGGCAATGTTCGAGCGCGGCGAATCACGTGGTGACGAGCCAGGCGAACTGCAGCTCTGGGTTGAACGGCTTGGTCTCGACACCGAGTATGATTTTGCGCTCGGCCAGGACGTGCTGTACATGAATGATGACGGCGTTATGGCCGTGCTGGTGGGTGGCGGAATTCCGAACTCGACCGCATCGGTCATGGCGCTCGGCCTGGATGATCGCTTCGACCTCACACACACATACTGGCTCGTGGCCGGGATCGCCGGTGCCGATCCTGCAGACCTGTCGCTGGGCTCGGCGGCCTGGGCGCGGCACGTTGTTGATGGCGATCTTCTGTACGAGATCGACGGCCGCGAGATACCGGCAGAATGGCCGTACGGGATGGTGCCGCTCGGCACGGATGGTCCCACCACAGACCCGCAGGATCTCGAAGGCGGCTGGTCGGTTGACACGATCGCGTTTTCACTGAACCCGCAACTGGTCGACTGGGCCTACTCGATCACGCGTGACGTCGATCTCGGCGACGCGCCGGGGATCAGCGCATACCGCCAGCATTACCGGACCTATCCGGAAGCACAGCGGCCCCCATTCGTGACGGTTGGCGATACGCTGAGTTCCAGTACGTACTGGCATGGGGAACTCATGAATCGATGGGCGAATGACTGGCTAAAGCTTTATCGAGGCAAGGATGCGAACTTCATGACCTCGAATATGGAAGACAGTGGCACGCTGACCGCATTGCAGCGCCTCGCTCGCGAAGGCCGTATCGATATTGACCGGGTGCTCGTGCTGCGCACGGCCAGCAACTTTACGATGCCGCCCAGGGGACAAACAGCGGTGTGGAGCAAGACGCAGCCATTCCCGGATAACGGTCAACCAGCCTTCGAGGCTGCATTTGTTGTCGGCAACACGGTGGTGCAGGCGCTCATCGACGGTTGGGAGCAATACCGGGATCAGCTGCCGCGGGCGAGCAGCGAGTGAGCGTACTAATCGACTTTTTCAAACTCGAACAACATGGCACGAACGTGCGTGTCGAGTCGATGTCCGGCTTGACCACGTTCCTTGCGATGGCCTACATCACGGTCGTAAATCCCTCGATTCTAGCTGGTGCGGGGATGGACTTCGGTGCCGTGTTCGTTGCAACGTGCATCGCCGCAGCTTTTGGCACGATTGTCATGGGCTTGTATGCCAACTACCCGATCGCGCAGGCGCCGGGCATGGGGCAAAACGCTTTCTTTACGTTCGGCGTCGTACTGGGCATGGGGCATGCCTGGCAAACCGCACTCGGTGCGGTCTTCATATCGGGTGTCATCTTCGTCGTCTTGAGCGTGTCACCCGTTCGCGAGTGGCTGATCAATGCAATTCCGCGAAACCTGAAGCTCGGCATGGCGGCCGGCATCGGCCTGTTTCTCGGTTTCATCGCGCTCAAGAATGCCGGCATCGTGGTTGACCACCCGGCTACGCTGGTGGCACTGGGCGACCTGGTCAGTGTCGAGCCCATGGTCTGTATCGGGGCCTTTGTCGTAATCACGGCATTGTCGGCACGCAAGGTCCGCGGCGCGGTCATCATAGGCATACTCGCGGCGACTGCCGCCGGCTGGTTGTTCGGCAACGTCGAGTTCGACGGTTTTGTCGCCCTGCCACCGTCGCCCGCTCCCGTACTTCTGCAGCTCGATATTGCGGCCGCACTGCAATGGTCGATGGTGACCGTGATTCTGTCGATGCTGATCGTCGATGTGTTCGACACGGCCGGGACATTAATCGGCGTTGCAACACGAGCCAACCTGGTCGGTGACAACGGCCGCTTGCCCCGGCTGCGGAAAGCGCTGCTTTCCGATTCGACGGCCACGGTTGTCGGCGCCGTTGCCGGTACGTCTTCAACGACCAGCTATATCGAGAGTGCCGCGGGTGTCGAGTCGGGTGGCCGCACCGGCCTGACTGCCGTCGTTTGTGGCGTGTTGTTCCTCGCCTGCCTGTTTTTCGCACCGTTCGCGCAAAGCGTGCCGGCGTATGCGACGGCGGCAGCGCTGTTGTTCGTGGCCTGCCTGATGGCTCGTAGCCTGGCCGACATCGATTGGGGGGACATCACCGAGAGTGCGCCGGCCGTCGTGACGGCCCTCGCCATGCCGTTGTCGTTTTCCATCGCGGAAGGCATCGGCCTCGGCTTTATCAGTTACATCCTGATCAAGCTGGTCAGTGGCAGGGCGCGAGAGTGCTCGGCCGCGGCATACGTAATCGCCGTCATTTTCGCGCTGAAGTACGTTTACCTGTGAGGCCCGCAAGCCATTGATGCAGCCGGCCCAAGATATTCCGAAAGGGAAAGTAGGAGTTGACAAGATTTCTATTTTGGATTCTCGCCTTTTGGCCTAGAATAACGTGAGAGGCCCGAGATAAGGGGGCAAGAACGTGCAAGACAACATGAGCAAACTCAGCGATATCGCCACCGACAGCACCCTGAGCCCGGCGCAGAAGGCACATTTCCTGTCGCTTGAGGCCGAAAACATGTTGCCCTACCCGGCGCTGGATACAGCGACCGCAGCAGCGCTCGAAGAGCGAGTCATCTGCGATATGTATGAGGGGCATGCGCCGTACCGGCCGCGCTACGTACTACCCGACTACAGCGTAGTACTCAGCCGAGGCAGCGACTACCTCGAACTCCCGGTACCGGAAACCCTGGACGAAGCGGTCAATACACTGATGATCGCGTATCACCACGTGCCCTCGATCACTGGCATGCCGGTTTACATCGGCCAATTGGACGACCTGCTGTTGCCGTTTTGTGATGGCGTCACAGACGACGAGTTGTACCGCAAGATCAGGCTATTCTGGCGTTACCTTGATCGCACCTTGCCCGACGCATTCATGCACGCAAACATCGGTCCAACGGACAATCGCGTGGCGCGGACTATCCTGCGGGTTGACGCCGAACTCAAACAAACAGCACCCAACCTGACGTTTCTCTACGATCCGGACGTTAGCAGCGATGACATTCTCGCCATCGCCACCCGCAATATCGTCGAGTGCTCGAAACCCCATATCGCCAATCATCCATTGCACGCGGCAACTTTCGACGAGCGAGGTTACGGCATTGTCAGTTGTTACAACGTGCTGCCGATTGCGGGCGGCGCCTCGACGCTGACGCGCGTGAACCTCAAAGAAGTGGCGCTGCGTGCCGCAGACGAGGCGGACTTCTTCGACAACGTGTTGCCGCAGTACCTGGAGTTGAATTTCCGCCTTGCCGAGAGTCGCATCGACTACCTGTTCAACGAATCGAACTTTTTCTCGAGCTTTCTCGTCGAGGAAGGCTGGATTGAGCAGGATCGCTTTACCGCGATGTACGGCGTCTTCGCAATGGCAGAAGCGGTCAATACGCTGCAAGCGAAAGAGCGTCGCGAGGGCAGCTACGGGTTCGATCCGGTGGCTAACGACCTTGGTCTCAAGATATCCAGGTTTGTCGCCGAAGCCGTGCAACAACGGCCGATGCAAGATGTCTGGCGTGATCGGGCCATGCTGCACTCACAGGCGGGGCTCAGCGTCGACGTGGGCGTAACACCGGGAATACGTATTCCATACGGTACCGAACCCGATCCCGTCACGCATATCGAGGCGCTGGCGGCGCACCACGAGTATTACCATTCCGGCATCAGCGAAATCCTGACGTTCGATGAGACGATCAGGAACAACCCCGAGGCAATGCTGCAGCTCTGCAAAGGCGCGTTCGCCTGCGGCTTCCGCGAGTTCACGGCGAATGTCGCGAGCAACGACCTCGTGCGTGTAACCGGTTTCATGGTGCGCTTGTCCGACATCAAGAAATTCAACGAAAATCAGGGGTCGCGCACGAACACGACGGTACTGGGGGCTGAAGCCGCCGATATCGTAGGAATACTGGAGCGGCGGCCGCGAGTAGTGGGCAATGAACTCTACCCCGGGTACGGTCAGTAAGATACTCAACTATTCCTGCGTCGACGGGCCTGGAAACCGGCTTGTCGTTTTTCTGCAGGGTTGCAACTTCAATTGCCAGGCATGTCACAATCCGCACACGATTGGACAGTGCAATCACTGCGGTGACTGCATTCCGGCCTGTCATGTCGACGCACTGTCGATGGTCGATGGCAGAGTCGTGTTCGACCCTGAGCATTGCGATCAGTGTGACGCTTGCCTCGATGCCTGTCCGATTGACGCCAACCCAATGGTTAGCGATCACACCGTTGCGGATATCCTCGCGCTGTTACACAAGCACAAACCGTTTCTGAACGGCATCACGGTGTCGGGCGGCGAGCCGACACAACAATTGAAGTTCGTCATTGATCTGTTTGCAGCGATCAAGGCGGCCCCTGAGTTGCAGGAGATCACCTGCTTCATCGACAGCAATGGTCACCTGGGCGCTTCGGGTTGGGAGAAATTATTGCCCGTGACCGACGGTGTCATGCTGGATATCAAGGCGTTCTCGCAGCAACTTCATGGAGCGATGACCGGCAAGAGCAATCATCGCAGCCTGCGTTCGGCTCAGATTCTGCGCGCCGCCGGCAAGCTGCACGAAATCCGCTTTTTGCTCGTGCCCGGAAAGACGGATACCGATGAAGAACTGAATCAGCTTGCCGAATTCCTTGGCGAACTTGGCGACGATGTCCAATTGAGACTGAACGCGTTTCAGCACCATGGCGTACGCGACGCTGCGCGCCAATGGGAGAAAATGTCGGAAGAGGGCGTGAGTCTGGCCGCCGAACGCCTGCGTGCAGCCGGCATCAGCAATGTGGTCACGCCCGCCGTCTATGTCTGAACGGACCTAGTCGGTGAGGTCGTAGCGTGCCTTCAGCTTGTCACAAATGTCAAAGATTCGCTCGCGGAGCCATTGATGCAACGGCGAACTATCGGTTCGTTCGTGCCATACCAGGTGATATCCACAGACATGCTGCGGAAACGGCAATGGTCGCGTGACGACTTCGACTTCCTGCGACACGAGCTCTGCCCAGCTGTGCGAACAGGTAAAGACAGCATCGGTCTGCTGTACAAGGCGAGTCGCCGTGTGAAAGTCGGGCGTCATGGCCGAAAAATTGCGCGCAAGGTGCTCCCGGTTCAGGTGCTCATCCAGGATGGCTGTGCCCAGCTGACTATCGCGGATACCGATATGAGAGCAGTCGAGATAGCGTTGCCGGGTCCATTTTTTTTCCAGCGCAGGATTGCCAGGTCGCAGCAGGCAAACGAGTGGTTCCTGGTAGAGTTTTCGCCAGACCAGGTGTTCGTCATCGTGCCAGCGTTGGCCGACGTCCTGCGGCAATATCAGCAGGTCGATTGCTGCGTTCGCAAGTGCCTGCAATCCCTTGGCGTCCTTGAACCAGAGGTCCAGTTGGATCCCGGGAGCTTGCTTCTCGCACAAGGCCATCAAGGGCGCCCCGATGAATGCATATCCCGCGTCATGTAATGCCAGGCGGACGCGGCCGGTGTAATTGGCGGCGACGAATTCAGCGGGATGCAGCAAGTTGTCAACCTGGAGCAGCACTTCACTCAGCGGTCCCTCGAGTTCCCTGGCAAGCGGCGTCGGCTCGAGACCGTGCGCTGTTCGATCGAACAGGTGATCGTCGAACAACAACCGCAGCGCGGCCAGGTTCTTGCTGACAGCTGATTGTGATACGCGGAGCTTGTCTGCGGCCGCGACGGCATTTCGTTCCTGCAGTAAGGCCTGCAAGGTCACCAGCAGCGATAACTTCACCCGCGATAGTTTTGCCAGATCGATCATTGCGCTTGAATCACCGGACTCATGGTCAGTAAAAGCTGGTCCGCATTACGGGTTGAAACAGATCCTTCCGATGGGTACAGGCCGCATCGACGACACAATCCTCACACCGCGGCGTACTCATCTCCGGGCACCGCTTGCGAGCCTGGAAGAAGAACCAGTCTACCGCACCCATGGTTTTACCGGATTGCCGGACTAACTGCTCGACGGCGCCATGCGCGGCCAGGCGGACAGCCCATTCTTCGTCATCGCGAAGCAATTGTCGGGCGATCAGCTTATTCGCAAGGTGCTTGTCGGTGACGTCGATCAGACCGATGCGCAGGCACGACCGCATGACGTGGTAATCGACGACGGGTGGCAGATCCTCGCCCCCACCCGCGAGAAACGCCTCCGGCCGCTGTTGCAGAATCATGCCGAGCAGAACAGATTTCTTGCGCAGAGGATCTTCCTTGAAGCCGCCAACGTGATCCAGTTGGCGCAACAATGCCTGCAGCGGCGCGGGCGAGAGGTTGGCGCGCTCAAGCAGCGCTTGCGGCGTTAGTTTGAGCGCCAGCATGTCGCGACCGTACTGACGCGCGAGCGCCAGGTGCAGGTCCATCGCGGGCATCGGATCGGTACCATCGTCGGCGCGCAACACCGAGCGTAGGTCAGCCTCGGTAAGCTCCGCCTGACCACCCGGTGTAAGGCGCTCGGGATCATTCTCAAGCCAGCGCAGATAGGCGCGAAACAGGTAGAAGGCACCTTTGCGCTCCGCACCGTCGATGCCGGCGATCAGCGGCCGCTCATACCGGTCGCCGGCAGCCGTCCAGAAGCCAAACTGCTGTAACGTCGTGGTGAAAAAGTAGTCAATGGCAGCGGGGTGTTCGGGCGGTGGGAGATCGGGGCCCGTAAACGGGAACGGCGCGAAGTGCTCAATCCCTGCAATCAGTTCCGCGACTGCGGCGATACGGGCGGGATTGATCCTGACGCGGGCATCGGGCTCGGGCTCAGGCGGCGGGGACGGATCGCACAGCACGGCTGGACCCGTCTGCTCGATCATTCGCGCGGACAGCGGCATCGCATGACGAGCCGCCATTACCGGTTGTTTCCCCGACGCGAGACCGAACAACGTCGCGCCACAGAAGGTGTCTCCGGCACCTGTCGGGTCCACGACGCTCGCCGGCACACCGGAGAGACTGATGGCCGCCTTCCCCTGTACGACCGTTGCGCCATTGGCACCGCGCGTCACGAATATCGTCTGTCCGGGCTGTGCGCGAACGCCGTTCAGCGATCCAAAAAGACGAACGGCTTCCTCCTTGTTCATAAACAGGACGTCCGACTCACGCAACATCGTGCGCGCGTCATCGGGTCGCTCGTCAATGAGGTCCAGGGCGGTTCCCGCCGAGATCCTTTGTGCGCCACGATCACGACATGCGAGCATCAACGAGCGCTGTTTGCTGATGTCGCCGAGCGGTACCAGGTGCACAAAATCAAAGTCGGACAGATCATCCGGCAATTGCGCTGTGGTCAGCGAGTGCTCGGCGCCGAAGTGCGCCCTGACGTAGGTTGTCTTGCCATCCGCGTAGCTGATTTCGAAACGCGCAAGGTCATCCACGTGGATCGACGGGCCCAGCCATGTGAGATTGCGAGCCACCGGTTGTAGCGGGTCCGGAATGGGGTCCGGGCGCGGCGCATACAGCGTCACTGACGCACCGCAGCGCCAGGCCGCCATTGCGGTATACATACCGGCGCCGCCGGCGACCAATTGCTCTGCGCCTGCAAGCGTATCAAGCGATGCTCCGCCAACGATGAGTAATCGAACCCCGGACAATACCTCTACCTGCACCCACGTATAATGTGTCCCATTAACGCATATCTTGGTCTTTGGGTAACGCGAATATGACATCCGAAATTGTCGTCGTAGACGGCAAAGTACTGCACCTTGGCCTGACGAAAGGCGAGCTCGCCGAGAACGTCTTCCTGGTCGGGGACCCGGCTCGTGCTTTGCGGGTAGCAGACCGGTTTGACCGACTCGACCATGAGGTTCGCAATCGGGAGTACGTGACCCTGACCGGCGTCTACAACGGCGTGCCGGTCTCAGTGATCGGCACCGGCATCGGCGTCGACAATGTCGAGATCGCATTGGTCGAAGCGTATGCGGTGCACGCATTTGATTTCGACACCTGCGAACGTCGCGCAGACGCGTTGCCGTTGAAGTTCATACGAATCGGAACCTCGGCCGGAGTTCAGGACGATGTCGAACCCGGAACCATGGCGATCTCAAGCCACGGCCTTGGCCTCGATAACGGCGGTATGTATTACGATCATCCGGCGGCCGACGACATCGTTACGAGGATTGAGCAGCACGCCTACGAGATCTTGCTGAATGCGACGCCGAAAAATGCGCGATTCAGGGAAAAGCTGATTCCGTACGCCTCGCGTGCCACGCCAGGCGTCGTTACTGCGCTGGTCAACTCTGCGGAGGCGCTGGACGTTGCGCACGTCGTCGGCATTACGGCGGCGACGCCCGGATTTTACGGTGCATCGGGTCGCTACATTGATGGATTGCTGAATACGGTTCCGGACATCAAGAACAAACTGTCCGCATTGCGCGTGGGCGAACACCAGGTCGTCAACATGGAAATGGAGTCGAGCCTGTTATTTCATATCGCAGGTTTCCTGGGCTGTCCGGTTGGCACGATCTGCCCGATCATAAGCAAACCAACCGCCAGTACAGCAATTCTCGACTACACGCCCAGCGTCGAGAGCGCCATCGACATTGCACTCGCCGCTATGTGTGAAATCAATTCGATGCCAGCGAGTAGCTAGTTATCGGCAAGAGCCGACGTGAATCGTCGCATCAGGTATTCGCCGGCTTCCACTGGCGGGTATTTTTGCTTTCCGTCTGCATCGCGACAGGTCGGAATACATTCGATTATCGCGTCAAAGTTGGCGTTGTGAAAAAAGGCCATCGACTGGCGACGACTCGTGCCGCCGTCCTGAATCTGTGGGCTGGTGACGCGGTGTAATGTCGAGACCCAGCGGTCGTTGGTCCAGCGAGCCATCATGTCACCGATATTCACGATGAACGCATCCTGCACGAGGGGTGCCGCAGTCCATTCGCCGGACGGGAGTTTGATCTCCAATCCGGAGATTTCCGGGTCCGACTTCAGTATCGTAAAGCTGCCGTAGTCCGAGTGTTCGCCGGCCGCCCTTTGATTTGCCAATGGCGGTTTGCCGACCGCCGGGTAATTGAGGCAGCGCAGAGCACAGCGTGGGGCCGTGTGGCATTCCGCGAAGTAGTCCTGCGGCAAGCTGAGCGCAGCGGCGAACAGTTGCAACATTCGCAGTCCAAGCGCCTCCATTTCATCATAGTACCTGGTCAGAGCCTCGCGCAGATTGGCTGGTTGCGCGGGCCAGATGTTCTCGCCAAAGTGAAAGTCCATTTCCTGGTCAGAAAGTGCTCGCGGCGGCGAACCAATCGGCCCGATACCGAAGCTTTCCTTGATGTCGGGCGGTGTTTCGACGCCCAGCGACTGAGCCAACGCTTCCGCTGCGAATGGGAAATAGCCGCGCGGGCAATCTGCAGCGGGCGACTTCGACTTCAGCTTCGCCTCCATTGGGAGGTCGAAAAACGCTCTTGCCGCCGACCACGCGTCATCGATGATATGTTTTGCGATGCCGTGTCTTTCGACGATCAAAAAACCAACGCTTTTGCAGATTTCATCAACTTCGGCGGCGATGCGCTTTTGATCTTCGTCGGAACCCCTTAAAAACGCGGCGAGATTGACGACAGGGATGGCGGACACGGTCAGCTCCGGTCGGCAACCAGAATTGTTGCCAGGTAGAACAGCGTTCCCAATGCAGGTTGTTGCGGCAACTGCTTCGCGATCTCCGCCATGATCGAGCCGACCATGTGAATGTTCTTGGGAAACAGTGATGCGGCCTGCGCCCGCAGGGTCACGGTACCGCTGAGCCGGCGATCGTCGTCGAGGTACAGGTGCAGCTCGCGTACGCACTTCGCGTCGGCATCGTTGCTGTGCTCAGCCATCGGTGCGTTACAAACTGCAATTACCGCGCGCTTGGACTGTGGAAACCGGGTCAGGCAGTCGACGACGTTCGCCATCTTGCGCGCCATGTCGTCGCTGTAATCGCCCTGGGCACCGCCACGCATTTCACTGATGTACTGCCGCTGTTCCGCGGTCAGCTCCTTTTCCATGTTCAGCGCGCTATAGGCGTTCAATGCGGCCTCGGGAAAAAGCTCCGTCTCGACAACGTAGTCGCTCATATCGAGCACCTGCACGAAGTTTCTTACGGGTCCTTCGGCGCACAGGTCATTCATGTGCTCCCAGGCAGTCCGACAGTTCTGTGGCATCAGGGTCATGGCAGGCCCACGCAGATACTCTTGGTTTCGACGTATTCCTCGAGACACTCCATACCGTGTTCTCTGCCGAGACCGGATTGTTTGATGCCGCCAAACGGCAGGTCATTGGCGAAGATATTCGCCGAATTTGCACCGACAACGCCGGCTTCGAGCGCTTCGCTGAAGCGTGCCAGGCGCTCCGGGTCGCGCGAATAGACGTAGGCGGACAGGCCGGCCTCGGTATCGTTGGCGAGACGCAGGGCCTCTGCTTCGTTGTCGAACGCATACAAACAGGCCACGGGCCCAAAGATCTCGGTGCGATACGCCTGCATTTCGGGCGTCATGTTGGCGAGCACTGTCGGCGAGAAGAACAGCGTCTCTTCATCGTGCTGGCCGCCGCCAGCAAGGACTTCGGCTCCCACGGCTGTCGCGTTGCCGACGAGGTCGATTAGTCGCTCAATCGCCGCCCGGTTGATCATCGGGCCGATGTCACTCGTTTCCTCGAAGCCGCTGCCGACGGCCAGGGACCGAACGCGCTCCGCGAGTCGTTCCGCAAACTCCCTGTATATGCTCTTGTGCACCAGGAAACGATTGGCGCCCACACAAATCTGTCCACTGTTATAGAAGCGTGCGCCCATGGCGCCGTCCAGGGCCCTGTCCATGTCAGCGTCATCGAAGACCACGAACGGCGCATTGCCGCCGAGTTCCAGGGCAAGACGTTTCACCGTGTCGCCACAGGCCGCGTAGAGTTGCTTGCCGACGCGGGTCGAGCCGGTGAACGAGAGCATTCGCACTGCGCCGCTTTGGCAAAGTTCGTGACCGATTTCTGCCGGGTCCTTGCACGGCAACACGTTGAAGACCCCGGCGGGGAGCCCGGCCTGGCCTGCGAGTCGCGCGAACGCCAGCGCGATCAAAGGAGTCTCGTCGGAAGGCTTGACGATTGCCGTGCAGCCCGAAGCGATAGCGGCGCCGGCTTTTACGATGACGGCAGCAGCCGGGAAGTTCCAGGGCGTGATACATGCCACCACGCCGATCGGTTGCTTGATCGTGTGGTTCTGTTGCCCGGGACTGTGCTCGGGCAGCGTCGTGCCCTGCAGGTGCGGCGCCCGTTCGGCAAACCAGCGCAACAAGGCCGCACATTGCATAGCCTCTCCTTGCGCTTCTCGTAACGGCTTGCCGCTCTCAGAACAAATAATTGTGCCGAGGTCATCGGCATTCTTTTCAATCAGGTCCGCCCATTGCTGTATACGGTCGACTCGCTCCTGCAGCGACGTGGTTTTCCAACTGGCGAACGCCGCCGTCGCCGCGGCGATCGCCTCGCGGGCATGGGCCGCGCCCAGATCGCTGACCGAGGCAATTTCTTCACGCGTCGCCGGGTTGATAACCGCGAACTGCAGTTCAGATGCGGCTTCGGCCCCATTGATCCAGCCGTTAGTGAGCAGCAGGTTGCTGTTGTTGAGCCGCATGGTCATTGCTGATAGCTGTCGTCGAGGATGACGACGGGTTTAATCACCTCGCCGCTCGTCATCGCCTGCGCGGCAGCGTCCAGCGCGTCGATCCCGTCGAAGCGGGTGATTAACCGGTCAAACGGAAACTGGCCCTCCTGCCACAGCCCGATAAGTTTCGGAATGAATGTCTTCGAGACCGAGTCTCCCTGTACGACGCCGCGCAGCGATTTACCGGGCAGCAGGCCGAGCATTTCGATGCTCACCTCGGTTCCGGGAACGCCCGGGGCAATCATCGCCGTTATTCCGAGCGGGCCGCAACAGTCGAATGCCTGGCGCAGGACGCTCGGCACGCCGGTTGTGTCAATTGCATAGTGGCATCCGGTCGCGCCGCTTAAAGACCTGATGTGCTCGACCATCGCAGTCGGTTCGGCGAAGTCGCCCGGAGTAACGGTGTCAGTTGCACCAAGCTCGGTCGCCATATCCAGGCGATCTGGGTTGATGTCCACCGCGATTATTTTCTTAGCCCCGGCAACGCGGGCCGCCATGACGGCTGACAAGCCGACGCAGCCGCAGCCGAATACGGCGAGGCTGGAGTCTGCTTCGACCTGCAGGGTGTTGAATACCGTGCCTGCGCCCGTCTGCACGCCGCAACCCAGTGGCGCCAGCACAGGTAAAGGCAGGGATTTGTCGACCCTGATGGTGTTGCTCGGGTGGCTGAGCGCGTACGTTGCAAATGACGACTGCTGGAAGAAAGAACCGAACACATCGGGAGAGTCGCTATTGCAGCTGCGGTGGGTCTTGTTGCCATCGGGCCGGACGCCCGCGAAATTCAGACTGCCGTGGTCATCGCAGTACGAGGGTTTGTTCCTCTGGCATTGCGGACACCGGCCACAATAATCGTAGCTGAGTACAACGTGGTCGCCGACCTCGAATCCCGTCACGTCATCGCCAAGCGCAGCCACTATGCCCGCGCCTTCATGACCGAGAACAATGGGAAACGCACACAGAGCCTTGTCCTTGGTCATCGTATCTGTGTGGCACACACTGGTCGCTACAATCCTGACCCGGATTTCGTTTGCGACGGGTGCCCGCAGTCGCAGTGTTTCCGTAACGAAGGGCTCGTCGCTGCTCCGCGCGACTGCCGCCTGTACATCGATTTCGTCAAGCGCCACGGGAATTCCTGTTATGGCTGGCCCGTGACATCGAACTGCCGGCCGCGTTCGGGAACAGCAACCAGCTCGTGAGCGCGGAAGTAGTCGATGATGACATCGGAAACCTTGCCGACACTGCGAATAACCTCGGACTCGGGGAAGGAATCGTACAGGTCGCCACCTTCAGTCAGGAATCCCGGCGCCGCTATCGTAAACCGGTCGCCGTCCAGAACCGGCTGGCCATTCCTGGTCAATGTCACGATGCGGCTGTATTTGGGCTTGCCGAGATCGTAGCTCATCTCGAGTCCGGAAAGCTGTAACAAGCCGCGCTCGAACGTCAGCGATTGCTCGAGGGCGCGGCGGATCTGGCTGCCACTCATCTCCTTGACGTTGACGGAATCGACAAACGGATACGAGTCCAGGATGTCGACCAATCGTATGTCGCCTTTTGGCAGGTCTTTTCGCAGGCTGCCACCGTGTACGAAGCCAATATCAGCGCCGGTGGCGGCAACGAAGACATCCGCGAACAGGTTGCCGATGTCCGATTCCTCGATGTAGCGGCGAATCAACGGTGCCGCGGTTGCACCGACCTTGACCATGATGTCGGCATGCAATTCCCGGTAATGCTTCAGCTTCGCGAGGATCCTCGCATCCGGCTCCAGTTTCGCCGACTCGACCGGGATCAGCTTGCCGTCGTACGCGGTGATGCTGCCCGTGTCTTCATCCAGCGTTAGCTGCAGGTAGCCGAGGTGCGTCGCCTGCCCGTAGGTCTGCATGATCAGCGTGCCGGTCTCCGGGTGTACGACCGGCTCCGGCGTACCAGCGTCGGCATGCCCGGCAAACAGGACGTCGATGCCTTCTACCGCGCCGGCAAGAGCGATGTCAGCATCGATATCGCGTTGCAGCCGCGGATCCGATTCGGCATCGGTCTGCATCGGTGCCGTCTTGCCCTGGTGCGTGAGCAGGACGATCAGGTCCACTTCGTCGCGCAGCTCGGCGACGGACTTCTGAACTGCCTCGGCTGGTACCGTGACATCGAGCGGGGCGATATATGAAGGAATGATTGCTGTCGCGGCATCCTGGCCCATGATGCCAATCACGCCAATGCGTATACCGTTTCTTTCAATGATGGTGTGAGCCTGCGAGTACGGATGATTGGTGTCTTTGTAAAAGAAATTGGCGCCCAGCACCGGAAAGGGCGCGCGGTTCTTTTCCCACTCGAATATGTGGTGCCCGTACTCGAATTCGTGATTGCCAATTGCCATCGCGTCGTAACCCATCGTGATCATGAGCTCGAAGGCCAGCTTGCCGTGCGTCAGTTTCGCCAGGGCACCCGTGAAGATGTCGCCCGAGTCGAATAGAAAGACATTTGGCTGCTCAATGCGGAGCGTCTCGATCAGCGTCGTAATCTCGGCAACGCCGCCGATCATCGATACGTCGTCGAGCCAGAATGCCGGGATCGGGTCGTAGGCGCTCTCGACGTCGTTGGTAAACAGCAGGGTTACAATCCTGTCGCCATCGGCGTTCGATGTAGCCGCAGTGGGCGCCGTGTCAACAGAAGCACAGGCGCCAAGGCCTCCAAAGACGAGAACAACCAGGAGCATTGAGCGAAAGTCAGGCATGGCATTTCAATCCTGTGAATCGATGAGCACGCGAGGCAGAAGCGGCCCACCAGATTACCAAAAGACCCGATTGATCGGCCAGTATTTCAGCGCAGTGCGTCGTTGTCATGTAGGGTAGATTAAGGGCGCGGGTCCTGTTGGTTCAATGAAGTCCATATTCAATAACAACAATAGAATCACCCTGGGCAGTTTTCTCGCCTATTTCGTGATGTCGGCGGTTATCTCACCGCTGGGTGTTGTCAGCGGGCCGATCGCCGCGTATTTCGACATCCCCGTGACAACGGCTACGGCCGCGTTTACCTATCTGACGACCGGCGTCCTTATCGGCACGACCGTTGCGGTCTTTATCTTCGATTTCCTGCGCCTTAAACAAATAATCGTCGGTGGTGCGGTTCTCATCTGCCTGTCGATCTATTCGATCTACGCGATTGATTCGTTCGCCGCATTCACGCTGGCACTCGGCGTCATCGGGGCCTGCTGCGGTATCGAGCTGTCCGCCGGTGCCGTCGTCATCGCCACGGTCTATAACGAAAGGCTGCGCGCCTCAATGCTGCTGCTTACGGATTCGTTCTACAGCATGGCGGGCGTCGTCAGTACCTCTCTCGCAGGCGTGCTGCTGGCACGACAGTTTCATTGGTCCAGCGCCTACTTGTTGGCATTCGTCGTAACGCTGGGGATCGCCGTGATCGCGCTGGTCTCGCGTTACCCGGCGACCGGTAAGCACATAACGAAGAAGCAGGAGCCGAACGACGCCAGGCACTGGCCCATCGGCGTTCACTTCATTGGCCTTGCAATGCTTGTTTACCTGGTCGGCTTTGTCAGCATCTATTCGTGGGTGCCCAATTACGCTCAGGATGTGCTTGGCGCCGGGGTGGAGGAGTCCAGCGTAATCGTCAGCCGAATGTTCCTCGGCATGTTCATCGGTCAGCTAGTGATGTTCTTCCTGGTTCTGCGTTTTCCCTTGCGCACGCTAATCGTCATCTACTCGATTATGGCGACGCTGCTGACCGTAACGCTGTGGACGGTTGCCAGCGCGATGCAACTGCAACTCGCAATGCTGGGTCTCGGCCTGGTAACTGGCGGGCTATTCAAGACAGTGTTGAGCTATGGGACGACGCTGGTCCGTTACCCCAGCCCGAAAATGGTGAGCTATCTGATCTTCCATGCTGGATTCGGCACCGCCGTTACGCCGTTTGTAAGCGCATACATCGTGGAGCGGCGTGACATGGCCGCTGCCCTGCAATTTGCTACCTTCTGCTACGTGCTGACGTTAATCCTGATTCTCGGGGCGCGGTGGCTGCAGATCCGCAAGACCGGGCCAGTGGCAGAGGAGGCCGGCTGATGGGCCGGGCAGGGATCGGCTTACGATGAGTCGTCGCGATATTCCGAAGACGGATTTCGATCAGGATTCGGCTGCATTTGCCGCTGACCCCTGGAGCAAGTACGACGAACTACGAACGCGTTGCCCGGTCGCGCATACCGATGCCCACGGTGGTTTCTGGGTGGTATCGAAGTACCGCGATGTTGTGCGTGTTGCGAAAGACGATCTGACGTTTTCCTCGGTGCCTACGACCGTTATTCCTGACTCGGGCGTCTATAACCTGATTCCGTTGCAGTCGGATCCGCCCGATCTGCAGCGCTACCGCGCGGCTTTGCTGCCTTTCTTCACGCCCAAAGCGATGCAGGAGTATGTACCGCACATTCGCGAGTTCACGACAGGCTGCATTGATGCGTTCGTCGAAAAAGGGCATTGCGACCTGGTAACCGAACTCGCGAATCCGGTGCCATCGATGACGGCACTGCAGATTATCGGTTTCGATCCGGCCGACTGGCACGACTTCGCGGGCCCGTTGCACCAGTTGTCCTACTTCGCGGACGGCAGCGCGGAGCGTAACCAGGCGCTCGAGGACATCGCCAGGATAGATGGCAGGATCGAGATGGCGATTGGCGAACGGCGTCGGCAGCCCCGGGACGATGCCATAACCCGTCTCGTGGAGTACGAGCAGGGCGGGGTGGCCTTCACGGACCGGGAATTACACGGCCTTGTAAAAATGCTCGTGTTCGGCGGGTTGGACACAACGATGGCGAGCATGAGCAATGCGTTGCTGTATCTTGCCGAATACCCGCAACAGCGGCAGCGTCTGATCGACACACCAGCGCTGATTCCGGGTGCGATCGAGGAGTTGTTGCGCTACGAAGCGCCAGTGCATGCTTTCGCCCGCAACGTGACCACAGATACAATAGTCGGCGACCAGCCGGTACAGGCAGGTGAGAAGGTTTACATGCTATGGGCGTCCGCCAATCGGGACCCGGAACAGTTCGAGCGCCCTGACGACGTCGACTTCGAGCGCCGTCCAAATCGTCACCTGACCTTCGGCATCGGCGGGCATCGTTGCCTGGGCGCACCACTGGCACGGCTCGAAATGAAGATCATGCTCGAGGAAGTGTTGCGGCGGTTGCCCGATTTTCGCATCGATCCCGAAAGCGTGCGGCACCCGGTCACAGTGACAATTATCTGGGGTCGAACGTCTTTGCCGGCGATATTTACGCCTTCGACAAAAAGCTGACGTATGCAATATTCGACATATCTTCTCGACCTCGACCACACGCTGTTCGATTCCGATGTCTCCGAGGACACCGCTTTCGCAGAGACGCTGCTTGCGGCTGGCATCGAGGCCCCGGAGCGCTATAAAGCGGCATACAGAACTATTAACCTCGAGCTCTGGGCCTGCGTCGAACGTCACGAGCTCAGCCCGCAGCAAGTGCGTACCCGGCGTTTCGAACGCCTTGTCGAAATAGAGGGAATTGATGCCGATCCACTGCAAATGGCGGATGACTTCGTCGCTGGCCTCTGCGCCAACGGGGAACTGTACGAAGGTGCTCGCGAGGTGCTCGAACAACTGGGGCAACTCGTTTCGCTGGCCCTGGTGACGAATGGACTGAGTGAAGTGCAGAGAGCCCGTATCGAGCGCCTCGGCATCGATGCTTATTTCGATGCCGTCGTGATATCGGCAGAAGTTGGTGTCGCTAAACCAGGTCCGGAGATTTTCGACATCGCGTTCCAGGCGCTGGGCGCTCCTGCAAGGTCAAGCGCGGTGATGGTTGGGGACAATCTGTCGTCGGATATCGAGGGCGGTGCCAATTATGGTATCGCCACCTGCTGGTACAACCCGGACGGCCGCTCGACTGAGCGGACGGACCGAGTTGTTCATGAGATCCGGAAACTCGAAGAGCTACTCGGCTTCGTCGCTGTCTGAGAACCCAAAACCTGTCTTCGGGCCGAGTCTGTCGGGCGGCGCCGGCAGGTCATTTTCCGCGCGCGGCCAGGCGACCGGGTGTCCGGGTCCGACAATTACATCGCCGGTCTTGATTTCGTCCCGATCGAGCGCAAAGTAAGCATCGTCTCGTGAACGACGCAAGCCGTCAGCCATGTAAGCCATTGTAAAAACACGACGTGTTGCATTCGTGTCGTTGGCATCCGCTGCATGGATCGTGCAGGCATGATGAAAGATGGCGGAGCCTTTGCGTGCTCCTACCGGAACCAATGGCAGGCGGGCGACCTTTTCGTTTTTTAACAGGTCGACGGGCTCGCCGCCATGTAATTGCCCGATGTCAGCGAAATCTCTGATACCGGATGCGTGCGAGCCCTGCACATAGCTCATCATGCCGCCACCCGGCTGGACATCCTGAAACGGGATCCAGACCGATACCAGGTCGGTCTTGTCGGTCGGCCAGAACGGGTAGTCGAGGTGTGCGTCGGTCTTGCGCCCGCCCGGCTCTTTGTACAGCGCCTGGTCATGCCAAAGCCGCACGCAGTCGGTCCGCAACAATGCCGCTGCGGCAGCGCAGAGTTTCGGGTGAAACGTGAACGGCGAAACCGCAGGATGGTCTTCCCAAAGTCGCATGCATTGGACAAAAGTCTGCTCGTACAGATTCTTGTCCGCGAGGTTCCTCAAATCATCGGCAGTACGGTTGCGAACAGCCGCGTCAACGTGCTCGCCGAAACAATCAAGTTCCTCATGCGTGAAGAAATCTTCGACCAGGAGAAACCCATCGGCCTCGAAGCGGTCGATCTGCTCGTCGGTCAAGCCGGATTGTTCGATTGCGGCGTTCTTATTCATGGTCTTGCTCCACGGTGGCGTACGCCAGCAATGCCCGATAGATTCTTGCGTTGAGTCTCGCGCCTGTGATGCCCGTATGCAAGTGTGCGACGTGTGGCTCGTCCTCGAGGTCCAGCAGACTCGAGACCGACGAACCTGTCAGGTTGCGGATGTCGAGACTCCAGGCCATCGAAGGAAGATCGAGGATGAAATAGTGATACAGCTCGCGCCAACTGCGCTCTTCTGAGCGAAACAGGTGATCAAGAAACGACGCGTCGAAATGGGAGTTAAATGCCACCATCAGCACATTCCGGTCGCGGGCGATACCCTCGTGAAAACGGACCATGCGATCGATCGCAGCGTCTGCGGACAATGCACCCAGCTCGCGCCAGCGCTTCTCATCAAATGCGTTAACCGCGCGGGCGCCGTCACTGGTCCGGTCCGGGTGCTCGGGTTGGATACGAATGAATAATTCGCCGAGTTCGGTACCTTCAAGATCGGTCATGACGATGCCTATGTCGATCATCTCGTGGTGACCCGGAACCAGGCCAGTGGTCTCGACGTCTACGAACGCCAGCAGCCAGTCATCGGGCGCCTCGTGAGGCCATTGCAGGTCCTGCGCTGCCAGCGAATTGCTTGTGATCAGCGCAAGGCTGGCCAGAGCCAACCGGCTCTTAATCGGAAAAAATTGCATATCAGGGAATTATAGCCAAGCATTCATGTGGAGCGCACCGACGAGTAGCATAGAGCCGATGAAGATACAGACCGTCGATTATGATTCGAGCCGGGCCGGGCAGGACTTCGCCAGCTCGTTGCACGATACCGGCTTCGCAGTGCTCCGCGGTCACCCGATCCCACGGACGTTGCTCGATGAGCTCTACGCGGACTGGAGTGCTTTCTTCGCCAGCGACAAGAAATTTGAATTCCTATCGAATTCGGATTCGGAAGGCGGCGCTCGTGCCGGATTCTTTCCGTCGCAAGTGTCAGAAAGGGCGGTCGGGCACTCAGAAAAAGACCTGAAGGAATTCTTTCACGTCGTAGCCAACGGACCTGTACCGCTTGAGTGCGCTGACAATATTACTCAGTACCAGGAACTGAGTTTTACGATCGGCGCCAGTCTACTCGGGTGGCTGCAACAACATTCACCGCAGCATGTCACAGCGGGCCTCTCCGAACCACTACCCGACATGTTGTGCAGGGGCGCCAGCGTACTGCGCGTATTGCACTATCCACCAGTGCAGGGTGTCGAGCACGAAAACGCAATGCGTGCGGCCGCTCATGAAGACATTAACCTGATAACGATTCTGCCGGTGTCGGACCAACCCGGGTTGCAGGTCAAAGATAACGCTGGCCAGTGGATCAACGTCGCCGGAATAGGAGGCGATCTTGTCATCAACACAGGCGACATGATGCGCGAGGCGACGGGAAACTATTATCCATCAACCACGCATCGGGTCGTCAACCCGGGTGGCAACATCGAAAACGTATCGCGGATTTCGATTCCGCTCTTCCTGACGGCGCGACTCGACGTGGTTCTGTCGCCGCGTTATACGGCGGGAAGCTATCTTGATGAGCGGCTTAATCTAATCAATCGCTGACGCCAGCGTTTCACGGTATAAGGTCAGCATCCCGTCGCTATCGACCGCCGTACAAATTCCACAGGTTGGTCTGTTGCTCCAGGCGGCGGATTCATAATTGGCGCCGGGATTCCCACAGATCGTCTGCCCAATGGCAATCCCCTCGGTCGCAACACGAACCGTGGCGTCCATGGTGGTGAACAGCCCTGGCTGGAGCAGGTACGCAACGGCACTTGAATCGTGAACAGGGCACGCATAACGACCGGTCAACCGTTCATGGAATTTGAGGTAGAAACGGCTGGTGTCATGAATAAATTCACCCATAGGTCCTGCCGTGTCGCGCAGCGTGTCAAAGTAGGCGCGATCCATGATGACTTCCTGGGTCACATCGAGACCGACAATCGTCGTTGCCAGGCCGCTGGTAAAGACACGGTCGGCGGCTTGTGGGTCTCCCGCGATATTGGCTTCGGCAACCGGCGACACGTTGCCACGATGCCCGTCTACGCCGAATACGCCGCCCATTACGACAAGCTCGGCTACCAGCTCCGGGAGCTCGGGGCAAAGCTCCAGTGCCGTCGCAATGTTGGTCAAGCGCCCGACAGCAACGATAGATATCCGACCCGGCTGCTGCCGGACGATGTCGACGATAGCCTCCGCCCCGGCCTGCGATCTTGTAGCGGCTTCTACTTCCGGAATATCGATGTTGCCGAGACCGTTATCACCGTGCACAAAGTCGGGGTAGCTTTCGAATAACGCGGGGCCGAGCGGACCCGATGCACCGCGATAGACAGGCGCCGCGATGCCGAATTTCTCCTTGATGAAAAGGGCATTACGGGTTGTTGTGTCGACGCTGGCATTACCATAACCGGTGACAATGGCTTGCAATTCGACGTCCTGGGCGCAATGCAGGAACAACAGCGCCATCGCGTCGTCGATGCCGATATCGGTGTCGAATATTACGCTTTTCATCGCTTAACCACCGGCGCCGGCCGCTGCGGCCGTCTCGGCAAGCCGGGCGGCCGAGCGGCGATGCTCGCTCCGTAGTTTGCCAAGATCAACTCCCGGGATTTCGCCATTGGTCACCCGCCACTCGCCGCCGATCATCAGGTGCCGTACGCGGTGTGCGCCACACAATACCAGTGCTGCGACAGGATCACCGCTGCCGGAAAACCGGAGCTCCTCGAGATCGAACAATGCCAGGTCGGCACACTGGCCAGGTGCCAGGCTGCCAATGTCGGCACGCCGCAGGACCCGCGCGCCGCCTTGTGTGCCCCAGCGCAGGGCGTCGTTATGACTGATCGAATCTGCACCCGCGCGTATACGCTGCAGCAGGAATGCCTGCCGCACCTCCTGCATCATGTTGCTGCAATCGTTGGAGGCCGAACCGTCCACGCCGAGGCCGACCGGCGCGCCTTCGGCTTCCAAATCACCAACACGACAGATGCCGGAGGCCAGCACCATGTTTGAACTGGGGCAATGAGCTATGCCGGTCGCAGCGGCCCCAAGGCGTGCGACTTCGTCGTCGTCAAAATGGATGCCATGTGCAAGCCACACATCGTCGTTCAGCCAGCCGAGCTCCGCCAGGTATTCGAGAGGACGTTTGCCGAACCGGGAGCGGCAGAACTCGTTCTCGTCTTCGGTCTCGCCCAGGTGAGTGTGTAGGAGCACACCGTGCTGTCGTGCAATGGCGGCACTATCGCGCATCAGCTCCGGCGTCACCGAGAACGGTGAGCACGGAGCCAGAGCAATCTGGATGAAGGCGTTGCGTTCGGGGTCGTGGTAGTCGGATATGAGGCGTTCGCTCTCCGCGAGAATAATATCGGCATCTTGCACGACACGATCGGGTGGTAACCCTCCGTTGGATTTACCAAGGCTCATCGAGCCGCGGGTTAGCACGACTCTTGCGCCCAGACGCTTTGCGACAGCCACCTGCACATCGATAGCCGTCGCGATCCGGTCAGTGAACACGTAATGGTGGTCGCTGCTGGTGCTGCATCCGGAGAGCATCAATTCGGCAAGCGCGAGTTCTGTCGATATTGCGATGCATTCGTCATCGAGGCCGGCCCACACCGGATATAGCGCAACGAGCCACGGAAACAGCTCTTTGTCGAGTGCTAACGGGAATGCCCGCGTCAGCGTCTGGTAGAAGTGGTGATGACAGTTGACAAGCCCCGGCAAGACGACCAGGTCGCTCGCGTCAAACTCGGCATCTACCCTGTAGACAGGTGATGCACCGCCGTCCAGCAATTCCACGATTGTGCCGCCTTCGACGACGATGCCGTTGTTTGCACTCGTGTCATTGCCGGTCCATACCGCCAATGGGTTCTTTATCCAGGTTCGCAACAGGTAGCACTCCGGCTGTCTTTTTCGTTATGCCCGCCGGTAATCTTGTCGTCAAGCGAAGCATTGCCACCACCGATGAACAAAAGCCGCGCACGTCTGGGTTATGATCGGCAGCAATAGAATAGCATTTAGCGACTGAGGATCAGAAACCACCCGTGTTCCGCTAACCCCCTTGGTGAAGCTGTGTTGCTGATTGACGACCTTACTGTAGTGACGATGGACGAGCGGCGCCGAATACTGACGGCTGCCGCGATTGTCATCGATGGGCAACGCATTGTTGCTGTGGACTCCGGCGACAAGCTCCGAGAACAGTACCCGCATGCCGACTTGCTTGATGGCAACGGCATGGTTGCGATTCCCGGGCTCATAGATACGCATGCGCATACGGACCAGACGCTGCTACGCGGTCTCGGCGACCAGATGCACTGGATGCCGTTTCTGGACGACGTAGTCGAGCCGTACCTGGCCAATCGCGACCCGGCCGATGGCGTGCTCGCCAATCAACTCGCCATGCTGGAGATGCTGCGTGGTGGCACGACATGTTTTGTCAGTCCCAATGTCGACCCACGAGACGACTATGCCGGCCTGACGGAGGCGACGGGCCAGCTGGGCATCCGCGCCATCCTGGGCCGCTTTATCACACCCGGCGATGGTCCGGATACGTCCAGGAACGCGAAGACTACCGTCGCGGATACGGCGGCAAAGATGCGTGACTGGCACGGCGCAGCAGACGGCCTGGTGTCGATGTGGTTCGGCCTGATGGTCCCGCGGGTAGCCGGGGACGCAGAGCATCCGGCGTTTTATGAGGCCGTGGCGGACGAAGCTGCGCGAATGGACGTGGGCATCGTCTACCATTTCTGTTCCGAGTTTGAGGATGCGGTTCATATACAGAACACCTACGGCGTTCGCCCAGCCGAGTGGTCACGAGACAATTTCGCCCTCGGGCCGAACGTACTCCTGATCAATGCCTGCTGGGTGACGCCGCTCGAAATCGAAATCATCGCGGAATCCGGTTCGCACATCGCTCACAGCCCGGTCGCGAATATGAAAATGGCGACCGGAGTTCTACCGGTTCCCGACGTGCTTGCCGGTGGCGTCAACGTGTCGTTGGGCACCGATGGAGCGCTCAATAACAATTCATACGACATGTTCGCCGAGATGAAAACAGCATGCCTGCTGCAAAATTCGGTGCGGCGCAACTCTTGTGCGTTGACGGCACAGACCGCACTCGAGATGGCAACCCTGCACGGCGCCCGGGCGGTCGGGCGGGAACATGAACTCGGATCGTTGCAGCCCGGCAAGTACGCGGACATCGTGCTCGTCGATTTGCGTCATTCGCATACGATTCCTGTACATGACATCGTTTCGAATCTTGTTTTTGCGAGCAATGGCAGCAATGTCCATACGGTATTTGTTGCCGGGAAAAAGGTTGTCGAAGCCGGTCAGGCACTGGGAATCAGCGAGGCGGACTTACTGGTCCGTGCCGAGTCTCGTGCGGAACAAGTGCGGGCCGATCTTGGATTGACTGCCGTCAATACATGGCCCGTCTCCTGAGCAACAAGCAGCGCATCACGCTCGTCAGTTTCCTGGCGTACTTCGTCATGTCCGGCATGCTTGCGCCGATTGGCATCATCTCCGGGCCGATGGGGGAGCTCTTCGACAAGCCGATCACGGATGTCACTGCGCAGTTCAGCTGGCTGACCGTCGGTAACCTGACGGGCGCTGTCCTGGCGCTGTTCCTGTTCGATTGGGTGCGCATTAAAACAATGATGGCGCTTCTTTACGCCCTCATTCTGCTCAGTCTCTTATCGCTGAACCTCGCCGGCGAGCTGACGGCAATCGGGGTGGCCCTGGGTGTGGTTGGCGTCTGTAGCGGGCTTGGGCTCGCCGGTGCCGCCCTCGTGATATCGCGGACTTACGAGGCCGATCATCGCGCGTCGATGCTGGTGATCACTGACGGCTGCTTCAGCGTGGCGGGTTTCGTGTGTGCGGCGATCGCGACCTGGCTCGTAGTCCGTGACGTGCACTGGGCCGGTACCTACCAGTTCGTCGCACTCGTTGCTGCTGCGATTCTGCTGCTGACCGCGAGCTCATCGTTCCCAAGTACGCGTGCCAGGAATCCCGATACGGCGGAGCATCAACGCTGGCCGTTGTCGGTTTGGTTTTGCATTGCTGCGCTATTCCTGTATACGCTCGGCCAGTATTCGATGTTGTGGTGGCTGCCCAACTATGTCGAGACGAGGCTTGGCGCGACGCCCGAGCAGGCCGGAAGCCTGGTCAGCTTATTCTGGATGGGCATGTTTGCGGCGCAGGTTCTCGTCGCCTGGTGGGTGATTCGCGTCGGCGTTCGGCACCTTGTACTTGCCGCCGGTGTTACGACCAGCTTGTTCTCGACGCCGCTATGGCTGTACAGCGACGTCGCGGTGCTGCCGCTATTCGCATTCCTGTGGGGCGTTGCGAACCTGAGTTTGCTCAAGGTCGTCTTGTCCTATGCGACTCAGATGCTGCGGCTGCCGACCCCACGGCTCGTGTCGAGCCTGTTGCTGGGCGCTACGTTAGGAACCGCAGTGAGCCCGTGGGTAACGAGCCGAATCGTTGTAGCAACGAACAATTACATCATATTGCAGTTCAGCACGGCGTGTTACGTGGTGCTCGCGGTGCTCCTCTTTGTAGCGGCATGGCTGCTCCCCGCCCCCGAGGTTACCGGCACAGTTCGTAGCGAGAACAAATAAACTGTCGCGTTTCGGGCATCGGGCCGACCCGGTCCAGGCCATACTTTTCCAAACTGCGCTCAAATCGCGCCATGCGTTCTTCGAAGTCCTGCAGAAGGTTGGTTTTTTCCTCCACAGGCAGGAAGGCGTACCGCAGCGAGTTGCGGCTGAGCGTTTTCACCTCGTCCCAGGACAAATCGAACTCGGTAACCGCCACGAAGAACTCGTCGGTCATCGTCGAATCCCACATGCCGCGGTCATCCGTCGACAGTGCGACCGGAATGCCGGTTCTCAGGTATTCGGGAAACGGGTGTTCCGAATATTCGTTCACATATTTCAACAACAGGTTGCTGATCAGGTTGACTTCTACCAGGTACGGTCCATGCCGCATTAGCAGCATGGTGTCGTCGTCGGTAATCAGGTTGATGCCATGACCGATGCGGTCCGCGCCCAGCAAAAGCGTATCGCGTACGTGGCTGTTGGGTTCATCTACCTCACCGGCGTGAATGGAGAGCTTCACCCCGTCGAACTGACGGCGCAGCTCACGCAGTAACGGCAGGAAGCGGCGCGGGTAGCCCTTGTCGTTGTCCTCACGGCCCACCATGTTAACTGCTACAAAAAGGTCATTGTTTTCGTGCACGAATTCGTAGACAAACCGCAGCTGGTCTTCCGCGAACGATGCAAAGCGAAGAATAGGCAGCTGCAAACGAACGGTTACGCCGGTGGCCACGGCATCGGACTGCCGCAGGCGTTCACGCAGGACGTCCCCGACTTCTTGTGGAGCAATCGGTTCGCCATCCGGGCCTACGAAACCCTGAATAGCGACCTGCAGTTCCAGGTAGCGTATGCCCTCCGCGCCAAAAGCCCCCATGTTGCGAACCATGGTCTCGGCCTGTAACCACGGATTATAGGTCAGCGCATTCAGGCGCGGCCAATGGGTCTGGAAAAACTCGTCCCGGCCCTCGTACGGTTTGTCGAGGCGAATGCTGTCAAACCAGCCGGCCTTTTCTTTGTCGTCCAAACCGTCGAGCGGCTTGTATTCGCGTTTTTCGCACTCGCTTAATGCATTGTATTCGTTCTCGCTGATGTTGCGGAACATCAGGTAGTAGGGTGCGCGACCAAACTGGTTGCCGCCATAGTCGACACAGTTCTCGATGCGCACCTTGGTGTAGTACTCGTAGCCGCGTTCCGACTCGGCGAGTGCCAGTTCATACCACCATTCCGGGAAGTTTGATCCCGACAAATGGTTATGCAGGTCACCGCCCTTCGGCATGTGGTGCAGGACCCGGTACAAGTCCTCGGCATCACCTGATGCCTTAAGGTCTTCAAACCAGTCGGCCTGTGCAAGCGGCGCCAGGGCTAGCAGCAGGAGCGTCGATCGAATGCGCATCGTCATATTCGCGCTACTGCGGCCGCAACGGGTCGTTATCGATAGACGTCAGGAATTTGTTGGCCTCTATCGCAAGGCGCTTCGCGACTGCCGCTTCGCTGTCAATCAGGTTGAAGAACTCCATCGGATCCTCGGCGAGGTTATAGAGCTCGCGCGGCTCGCGATTGCGGTCGAGCAGCAGCTTCCATGCGCCGCGTCGGACGGCGTATTCGAGGTCGGTGACCGAATCCAGCGACCAGAACAGGCTCCGTTCGGGCAATGCATTGCCGGCAAACACGGGCTGAATGTCGATCCCGTCAATGTCGCGGTCGCGCGGCACTTTGCCGCCGCCCATCTTTGCCAGCGTGACGAACCAGTCCATGCCAATTACAGGGGCGTCTGAAATCGATCCCGCTGCTACCATTGCCGGGTAACGGATGATGGCCGGCACCCGGATGCCGCCTTCATACAGCATGTGCTTGCGGCCACGGAATCCGCCCGTGCTGCCGTACGCGTTCACTTCCCACCAGTTGATCCAGGCTGACGTTACTGCCCCGTTATCGCTTGAAAATACAATAACCGTGTCGTTGTAGTGCCGGTTATCCTTCAGCCAGCCCAGCACGCGCCCGATCTGCGCGTCCATGTAGGTGATATTGGCGTAGTACTCGCCGGGTCCGCGCGGTATGAGTGCTTCTTTCGGTGGCTCCGCGAGACCGTTTACAATCGGGATGACCTCGCCCCGACTGTGCTCGGCGTAAATCGCGTTGTATTCGGGCGGATTGGCAAACGACGTATGCGGCTCCGCCATGCTCAGGTACAGGAAAAAAGGCTTGTCGTCATCACGCCGCTCCAGCCACTTGATGGCTTCGCCGGCATACAGGTCTGCCGTATATCCTTCCTGGGTCGGCAGCGCAGTCTTATTGCGGTAGATGTTGGTCGGATTGTGGTTGTGCGGAAGCTGATACGCGTTATGGCCGTAGTAGTAGTCGAAACCCTGGTCCGTGGGTTGCGGTTCGGTCCGGCTGCCAAGGTCGGAGTTGAGATGCCACTTGCCGATGTGTGCTGTCGCGTACCCCGCGTCTTTGAGTACTTCAGCCAACGTGACCTCGTGGTCACGGAGATAAACGCCGCTGTCTTCCGGGATCCAGCTCTTGATCCCGGTTCGGTACGGCGTTCGACCGGTAAGGATTCCCGCTCTCGACGGTGAACAAAGTCCTGAGGGTGAGTAATTGCTCGTGAACTTCAGGCCCTCAGCGGCCAGCGAGTCGATGTTTGGCGTCTGCAGCACCGGGTGCCCGTAACTGCCCAGGTCACCGAAGCCGAGATCGTCGACGTATATGAGCAGTATGTTCGGTTGTGTCGCTGCTTGCACACCGCTGCCAAGTGACAACGACAGCATCGACAACGCGAGAATTAACGATTTCAATTTCTGACGAGAGTGTTTCATAGCGTGCTATTCATTTTTTTGGGTATTGGCCGGCGTCGGCGTTGCACGTGCGACGGCTGTCATGGTACTGCAAAAGGCCGAACGGCTGCGACCGCGCGGATAGTGTCGAATTTGTGCAACATCTCGATCATCGCAGGTATTTCCGCATATCAGGTCTTGTAAGTAATTCTAGGTAAACAAACTATGTAATTGATAAATAATAATTATAGTATTCCTAAAGCAATGCATGACAAATACATGTCATTCGGCCCTCAAGCGACTTCAATTGAAACTGCCGTATAGGTGTGGTACCTAACATACGTCAAGAAAAACAACCCGCCGAGCTCTCCGTGTCAGCGACCAGCGAGAAAAATTTGACGCAGTTCAAATGGTCGCAAAAGGCGAAGAAAATTGTCGACGGTCCTCATCATTAAGTCTTCGGGGAATTTCGAATGAAGCGTTTAAGAGATAATTTCAGTATCACATTTACAGCGCTGATTTTTGCTGTGGCCACGATAGTGCCTGTTGCCTTAATCAGTAACGATGTTGCCGCGCAGGCGATTACGTCCTCGATTTCAGGCACGGTCTTGACGGCGGATGGCCAGCCTGCGGCCGGCGCAGCCGCGACGGTCACGGACTCTCGCGACGGTCGCGTGCAAAGGGCCACGGCCGACGCGCGCGGTATTATTCACTTCAGATCAGTCAGTCCGGGTGGTCCGTACACGGTACGCGTAAGCCGCGAGGGATCTGAACCGCTTGTGATCACGGATATGTACACCAACGTGGCGGGTACGTCTTCCTTTACAGTGACCCTCACTGAAGCCGACGAGGCTATCGAAGAAATCGTTACAACCGCGGCACAGATTCAGACGATCACGACGGCATCCGGGCCAAGCAGTTCGTTTTCTCTCGAAGAGATTACCGATATGCCATCGACACAGCGGCAGATTCGTGACGTCATCCGCGTCGACCCCAGAATCAGTATTGGAGAAACGGGCGACGGTGGTGACCAGTCCGGCGCCATCAGTTGTCTTGGCGGGTCGAGTCGCACCAACTCGTTCACGGTTGACGGTGTACGCGCCACTGACGCGTTCGGCCTGAACCTCTCGGGTAACCTGTCCCGATTCACGTTTCCGATTCCGTTCGATACGGTTGAAGCTGCCGCGGTCGAGTTTTCGCCGGTATCCGTCGAATATGGCCAGTTCAGTGGCTGTAACGTCAACGTCGTGACGAAGTCAGGCGGCAACGAGTTTCACGGCGGCGGTTTCTACCTGTTGAACGACGACGGCATGACCGGCCAGAACATCGGCGACTCGACGTTCCCGCAGGGCACGTTCGAGCGCGAAAACTACGGCTTCGATGTCGGCGGCCCGATTCTCAAGGACAAGCTGTTTTTCTATGGCGCCTACGAGAAGTTCGAGACCGCGAGCGTCAACCCGGTCGGGTCGGCTGACGACACGTCGTTCCCGCGCAACGACACGATCTTCACAACCGCCGAGCTCAATCAGATCAGGGATATCCTGATCAACCAGTATGATCGCGATCCCGGTGAAGCCGTGCGCAACCTGCCCGTGGAATCGGAGCGTGTCTTTGTCCGCTTCGACTGGAATATCAACGACGATCACCGGCTTGAGGCCAACTACGCAAGCGTCGAGGAGGCCACGACAATTCGTGACGATATCGGCGGTGGCCGTGGCGAATATACATTCTCGGACAACTTCCATGCGCGCGGTTCTGATTCCGAGACGTATGCTTTACGCCTCTATTCGGACTGGTCGGATAAACTGTCCACCGAGATCCGCTACTCGACCCAGGAAGTCACCGACATCCAGAACCCCGTCGGTGGCGGTGAGGCGCAGGACCCCGTGCCGAAACCGCGTATAGCGATCAGTGGATTCGGCGTCGCGAGTGAGTTCTTTGGTCAGGAATTTGTCAGTGGTCCCGGCACATTCCGTTCCGCGAACAGCCTGGCGACCGAGAAGGACCAGCTCAAGCTCAAGTTCGACTACCAGGCCGGCGATCACCTGATCACGGGTGGTTACGAATGGGAGACTGTGGACGTCTTTAACCTGTTCATCATTAACGCGACCGGTACGGTGTTTTTCAACAGCATCGCCGATCTGGCGGCGGGCAATGCCTACGAGATCATCTCGGCCAATTCATTCACCGGTGATCCGAACGATGCTGCGGCGGCCTACTCCCGGGACATCAACGCCGTGTTCCTGCAGGACAAGTGGGACATCAATGACGACATGCAGCTAATCTATGGCGTGCGTTACGACTGGTACTCGGCCGGCAACCTGCCGCTGGAAAACCCGAACTATTTCGCGAAATACGGATTATCAAACCAGGTTTCGTATGATGACCTCGACGTGGTGCAGCCGCGCATCGGCTTCAATTACACGCTGCCGGAGAAGTACGGCGATACTCGCATGTCACTTGGGTTCGGTGTGTTTTCGGGTAACGATCCGACCGTATGGTTTTCCAATGCCTACCAGAACTTCGGTGGCACACTGGGCAGGGCAACCGCGACCGGGTCCGCTGCCTGTGACGGTTCCGAGCTCAATGTGCTGGCCAGCGGCAGCTTCTCTGGCATTCCGTCATGCGTGCTGGATACCGCCCAGAATCAGGCTCTGGCGATTGCGGGCACGGTCAATGCGACCGATCCCAATTTCGATCTGCCAACCGTGAATCGCTTCAGCTTCGGCCTCGAGCACAACACCGACTTCGAGAGCGACTTCTTCAGCGACTGGAACGTGCAGCTGGATATCATCGTTGCAGACCTCAATCACCAGGTCGACTGGCTTGACCTGTCGCTGAATGAGGTCGGCACGGCGCCGGACGGTCGCCCGATTTATTCGCAGGTCGACCCGCTGCTGCCGGGATGTGCGGCCACGTTTAATGGGCCTCGCGAAGGTTACAGCAATGTTGATCCTGCATTGTGTACTGGTGGGAATTCCGACATCTTCTTCACGAACAGGCCGGGCAACGGCGGTAGCACGTTCACGACGTCAATCCAGGCAAGCAAGCTCTTCAGCTGGGCAGGTGCATCGACATTGAACCTGGCACTCGGCTACTCGTTTAACGATTCCGAGGTGGGTAACGCCGGCCAATCGTTCACGGCTTCGGAGCAATTCAACGCCGTTGTGACGGACAATCTTTGGGATATTCCTATTGGTGCTTCGCTCAGGAATACGCCGCAGAACTTCGTCATCAGTGCGACTTACTCCAACGAGTTCTGGTCAGGCTACCGAACGAGTGTCTCGGCGTTCTTCCAGCGCCGTGAGGGTGCCCCGATCAGTGCCACCTTCTTCGGCGACCCGTACACAGGTGATATCGGCGATACTGGTGGCGATGCGCGGAATCTGCTGTACGTTCCAACTGATGGTAGCGATCCGCTGGTGCAGTTCGATCCGGGATTCGATCAGTCGGCATTCTTCGCCTGGGTCGACCGCAATGACTTGAAGCGCGGTGCGATCCAGAAGAAGGGACAGATTGACGAGAACTGGCAGACCGACCTCGATATTCGCTTCCAGCAGGAGATTCCGTTCTTCGGCAAGGCGAAGGCCAAGTTCTACATCGACATCGAGAACATCCTCAACATGTTCAACGATGAGTGGGGTGTGAAGAGCTACATCAACACAACCGATATTCAGTCGGCGGTGGGCGTCGTCAGCGCGGGGATCGATTCGGGAACGAATACGTACATTTTCCAGAGCTTCACGGAACCGACGAGGGTGGCCGATACATTCGATTCGCTGTATCGAATCCAGGTAGGCATCCGGGCCGACTTCTGAGTCGGTCTGCATGACAGGACTGGGCTGCCGCAAGCCCGCGCAAGGCGCTCCCGCAAGGGAGCGCCTTTTTTGTGCGCTGCTGACTTTGGCGGCACTGTTCAGCATGCCAGTGCCGAGCCAGGCCGAGGAACCACCCAACATCATCGTCGTGATGGCTGACGACCATGCACAATGGGCGCTGGGTGCCTATGGGCTTTCGCAGATCGAAACGCCGAACATCGATTGGCTGGCCGAGCAAGGAGTGTTGTTCGAAAACGCGATGTCACCGGCACCGGTCTGCTCATCGGCGCGAGCCAGCTTCTACACCGGCAAGATGCCATCGCAGCATGGTGTGCATGATTTCCTGAGCGAGAGTGAGGAGTTCGATGCGAACTGGCTTGCCGGCGAGACACTGTTGTCGGAACGGTTATCCAACGAGGGTTACCGGACCGGCTTGTTTGGCAAGTGGCATGCGACGACGAACAGCAGGCCGCCGCAATCCGGTTTCGACCGGTGGCTGAGCTACGATCCGTACAAGGCCGGTTGGCAAAACCAGTACGTGCACAGCGGCAACGTCAGTTTTTCCAGCGACGGTGTCCAAACTGATTACACTGGTGTGCAGGCAAGATACCTGACCGAGCAGGCAATTCGCTTCATCGACGCGGAGTCAGTAAAACCGTTCTTCATCAGCCTGAATTTTACCGAGCCGCATGCGCCGTTCGAGGGCCTCCCGGAGCGCCTCGTGTCCCGGTATCGGTCAATTGCGCGTGACGTCGTCAGGGCGGGAGGAGCTTCGGATCTTGCAGACCGCGGGGCTGCGACGACAGTCCCCGCTGACCATGTCGAGCAACTCGCGCAATATCTTGCTGCGGTCTCATTGATCGACGAACAGGTCGGGCGCTTGCTGGACGCGCTGCAGGGTCGTGGGCTGGTCGAAAACACCGTGCTCGTTTACACGTCCGATCACGGCATGCTCGTCGGCCAGTACGGGCTCTACGGCAAGACCAATGCCACGAATCCACCGAATTTCTACGACGAGACGATCCGTATACCGCTTGTCGTGCACGGGCCGGGCAACGGTTTCCGCAATGCACAATCACGTGGCGAACTCGTCGACCTGCTCGACCTGCATGCGACGGTGATGGACTATGCGACGCAGGGCCGCATTGCCGGGACCGATTACGGGCCTGGCCGGTCCCTGCGATCATTGCTTGAAGGCGAGCGCAATACGAACTGGCGGACGCTGCAGTTTGCCGAGCGTGGTAATTTCAGGATGGTGACGGATGGTCGCTGGAAGCTCGTCAGGCGCTACCAGCGCGACGTCGATCAACCACCCGTGGATTCCTGGTACGACGTCGCGCACCCATTTGGGGAACGACACGCGGCGGATTTGCCCGGTCCCGCGGTGCGCGGCCGGCTCATGTCCGGACTCGAGCGATTCTTCGCTCGTTACGAGACGCCCGGGCATACCGGGCGCCGCATCTGGGAGCAGCCGCCGCCCAACGCCCGCATGCGCGACGATCTGGCGGCCGACTAGAATTACGGTTGCCGGGACACAGCCCGGTCGTGCTGCCGGCCCGATGCGGGTATCGTAATTACATCGTGCTTCCTGAAGTAAGCAATTGTCAATTCACCGAGCGGTTCGCTCTCCCGCAGCAGCCGTGTCTCCAGAAACTCATCGTAGTGATCGCCGCCGCCGGCAATGATCGCCGGCACCGCAATCTCAAACACATCTTCGCTCCCGACGTCGACGCCGTTGTGACGCAATGACACGAGCCGCTGCCGCTCGGGCTGCGAGGTGTCGTAGACAACGTCGAGGCCCGATACCTGCATCAATCCCCGCAGCAACGTGAATGACTGTTCCATGATCGCCCTTAACTGGGTTCCGGATACTTCCATGACGACGATCGGGTCGACGAACGGATTCGTGTCCAGGATGTCGGCGATCTCGATATCACCCTGTGGAATGTCCTTGCGAATCGTGCCCGGGTGGATCAGCCCGATGTCGGCGCCGGTGGCCTCCACTGCGACGTCGGCCAGCAGGTTGCCCAGATCGGCTTCATCGAAATAGCGTCGATTCAACCGCGCCTCGGTGCGGCCCACGACTTCTGTAATGTGCGGATGCTCCGCACGGTAAGCATTGTTCTTTTGTTCGATGATCGGGTCCGGCTCGAGCTGGTCCGAATCCACCGGGATCAGTTTGCTGTCGTAGGCGGTAATCTTGCGGGTATCGCGATCGAGCGTCAGTTGCAGGTAGCCGAGATAGGTTGCCTGTCCCCATGTCTGCATGATCAGTGTGCCGTTCCTGGGGCTGATCACCGCTTCCCAGGTGCCCGCATCCGCATGGCCACCGAACAGCACGTCGACCCCTGATACCGCATCGGCCAGCGCGATATCCTTGTCGATGTCACGGTCCAGGCGCGGGTCAGCTTCGGCGTCAGTTTGCATGGGCGCGGTATGGCCCTGGTGAGTCAGCAACACCACGAGATCGACGTCGTCTCGCAGTTCGTCGACGGATTGCTGCACGGCCAGAGCGGGAGCGGTGACGTCGATTTCGTCATTGTGATCCGGCGCGATCGCAGTCATCGCGGCATCCTGCCCGAGGATGCCAATCACGCCGATGCGTAGTCCGCCGCGTTCGATGATCGTGTGTTTCTGCGCAAATGGATGATTCGTGCCCTTGTGGTTGATATTGGCGCCCAGCACCGGGAACGGCGCGCGGTTCTTCTGCCATTCGAATATTGCCTCGCCGTAGTCGAATTCATGGTTGCCGATGGCCATCGCGTCGTAGCCCATCGTGATCATGAATTCGAACATCAGCGCACCTTCGGTGAGCCGGGATAAGGCGCCTGTAAAAATATCGCCGGAGTCGAACAGGAAGACGTTAGGCTCATCGCGACGAATATTCCTGATCAGTGTCGTCAGTTCGGCGATGCCGCCAATGTGTGCCATATCCTCGCGCCACCAGGCTGGCACGGGCTCGTAGGCGCTTTCCATGTCATTGGTGAAAAGCAGTGTGACGACAATGTCATCGCTTTGCGCCAGCGTCTCGGCATTCACCAGCGAAGTCAGCAGCAGCCCAACGAGGATGATATTTGGTGGCGAGCGTCGCATGTTCGTTCTCCATTGCAATTGTGCCGGCCACAACGGTGTGGCTCGTGCATAATAAACTGTGGCCAACAGGAATGACGAGCATGAAACAACTAACTCTTGGATGCCTGATGTTGTCTTTGGCTGTTTTGATGGTGTCGTGCGCACATGACGAGCCTGGCGCATCCGGCGCGGCAGGCATTCAATCCGTCAATATGATGATGCCCTCTCGAGGCGTCGATGTGCCTGTCACGATTGTGACGCCGGCAGAAGGCAGTGCGTTCCCGTTGGTCGTTATGGCGCATGGCCATGGTGGATCCCGTGAGGAGGGCGGCGGCTACCGGATGGTTGCCGAGACCATGGCCAGGCATGGCATCGCATCAATCCGCATGGATTTTCCCGGTTGTGGCGACAGCATCGAGTCGTTCACCGAGAACAACCTCAGCAATATGCTCCTCGATCTGCAGGCGGCCCGTGAATATGCAGGGTCCCGGGCCGAAATCGACGAGGATCGAGTCGGGCTGCTCGGGTACAGCATGGGTGGACGACTGGTGGTGCTGCTTGGAGAAATAGACCCGAGCTACAAGGTGATGGTTGCCTGGACCCCGGCCGTGGCGAACGGGGCTGAGCGAGAGTTGAATTCGCTCGGCGGACCTGACACCTATCATACCCTCAAGGAAAGAGCGCGTGAGACGGGAATCGCCGAGTACACGACCCAATGGGGAACGACACTGCAGTTGGGCCATCGATGGTTCACGGATCTCGAGGAAACCATGCCGCTTGAATCGCTGGCGGCGTTCGAGGGCCCGTTGCTCGTGCTCTATGGCGACCAGGATGATGTCGTTCCGCCGGCAACGTCCGAGGCGGCCATCGCGGCAGCCACGAACAGCAACGAAGTCGTTCGCCACGTCGTTGCAGGTGCCGATCATGGTCTCGGCTTTTACACCGACCAGGCGGAGATTGCGGCCGAGGTGGTGGACACGACCGTCGAATTCCTGAGTCAGCGCCTGTAAGTCGGTAACTCAGGCGCGCAGGATGTCGCAACACACCTGCCGCAGCCATCGATTGGTCGAATCCTTGTCGTAGCGTTTGTGCCAGAACAGAAAATAATTGACCGGTCGCGTCTTGAGCGGCAACTCGTTAATGACGAGAGGATGATGCCTGACCAGCTCTTCGCACGCCCGGCGCTGCAGCGTAAGTATGAGATCAGAGTTCAGCAACGCGTCGGGCACCTGCATGAAATAGGGCACGGCCAGGCTCACAAATCGCTGATGCCCATAGGAACTCAAAATCTCGTCGATCGGGCCGAATATGTTGCCGAGCGGTGACACCATCATGTGGGCTGCAGACAGGTAGCGCTTCAGCGTAAGTTTCCTGCCCTGCAGCGGGTGGCCAGCGCGGTGAATCACGACAAAGTCGTCGCTGAACAACCGTTTTTGTTTGAGATGTTCCGGCACATGCCAGTTGAGCGTAATCGCCAGGTCGACGCTCCCTGACTCGAGTTGCTTGGCGGCGTAGTCACGCTCAAGTACCTTGAAGATAATCCTGGACTTCGGCGACTCGGCCGCGATGCGTGCGATGAGCGCCGGCAGAAGAAAGTGCTGAATCTCATCGGTGGTGGAGATGACAAAGTTCCGCTCGATGACGCGGGGATCGAAATCGATCTCGCCGTGCAGGGCCTCGAAGGAACTGATCAGGTTCGAGACCTGCGGAGCGATCGACAGCGCCTTGTTGGTTGCTGCCATGCCGCGACCACTGCGCACAAATAACTCGTCACCGAAGTGGTGACGCAGGTTTTTCAGTTGCTTGCTGACGCTGGACTGCGTGATGCCAAGCGCCTCGGCGGCCGCTGTGATGCTGCCGTTCGAGAGAATCGCGTGAAAGACCATCAGGTCTTGCAGGCGGATATTCGAAGTATTCTGTATCGTCATAGTCGGTATTCAGTTTCTTCCATTGTAGAATAGTTTGCAAATCGCTAGATTGCAGGGTGGGGAGGGTTATCCATGAAAATACGAGGTGAAGACGTACCGGTTGTAGCCACGTCCGATGTTGTCGTGGTCGGGGGCGGCGCCGCCGGTGTCAGTGCAGCCGTATCCGCAGCCCGCAACGGGTGTTCAGTAACGCTGCTGGAACGCTATCACCACCTGGGTGGTATGGCGTCGGGCGGCATGGTGCTGGTGCTCGACGACATGGTCAACGGCCAGGAAATTACGGTCTCGGGCATCGTCGACGAATTCGTGCGGCGCATGGAGAAAGAGGGCATGGCGGTCACGCCGCCGCTCGAAGATCGCTACGCGAGCGACGAAATGTACAGGAAGTGGGCGCGCTGGGGTGTGCATGACTTTCACCAGCCAAAAAAACCACAGCCTATTGTGTACGCAACCGCATTCGACCCGGACGCGTGGAAGCGAACGTCGCTGGACCTTGTCCGCGAGAACAAGATCAATCTGCGGCTGCACAGCTGGTTCAGCGAGGCAATTGTCGAGGATGGCGCGATTAAAGGCGTCGTCTGCCAGACCAAACTGGGTCGCCAGGCCATCGTCGGGGATATCGTTATCGACACCACGGGCGACCTGGACGTTGCCTGCGGCGCCGGTGCAGAGTTCATGCAGGGGCAGTACATCGTTACAACGGTGTTCCGGCTGGCCAACGTTGATACAGACGAAGCCTTGCGATTCGAGTACGAGGAGCCGGAGGCTTTCGCCAAGGTCAATCGCGAGGCGCGACGCATCATCGGCGGCGCCTGGGAGATGTGGTGGCTGAAGACGCCGATACCCGGCGTCGTCTGGTGCAACTGCCCGCACATGCCCGGTTATGACGGGATATCGGTCGAGGACCTGGTCACCGCCGAGTACGAGGGACGCGAGCGCATGATGGCGCTCTATGAATTCGTTCGTGAACACATGCCTGGCTTCGAAAATTCCAGCATGCTGGGCGCCGCGGAACAGGTTGGCGTGCGGACCACCCGCATGTTGCAGGGCGAGTATGTTGTCACCAAGGACGACATTGTCAGTCGCCGCTACTTCGAAGATACCGTTTGCCGCGGCAGGGACTATTACACGCCGTACCGTGCGCTGTTACCGAAGAGCGTTGACCAGCTCATCGTTGCCGGCCGGCATTACTCGGCGGAACCCGAAGCCCAGAAACGGTCACGGGAGATACCGCCGTGCATGGTACAGGGCGAAGTTGCCGGTATCGCGGCGTCGCTCGCGCTCGGGGAGGACATTCGTATTCGCGATGTCGACTACCGAAAAATACAGCAAGCGATGCGGGCACAGGGTGCCGATCCAGGTGACAAACCGTCGGCGAACGCAAGCGGTGTAGAAGACCTGGCGGCAAGCGCGTGATGAACAAGGAGTAGCAAGCAGAATGAGCAATTCGAAAACATTGCCGCTGGACGGCATTCGCGTAATCGATTTTACCCAGGTGATGATGGGTCCATCGGCAACCCAGATGCTCGCAGATTTCGGTGCGGACGTTATCAAGATCGAAAACCCCCGGGGCGGCGATCTGTCACGGACCGCGTTTGGCGCGACCGACGAAACGGGCCTCAACAACCCGGTCTTCTGCAGCCTCAATCGCAACAAGCGGTCGCTGGCACTCGATTTGCGACAGGAAGAAAACAAGGAAATCGTCTATGACCTGATTCGGGACGCCGACGTCGTTGTCAGCAACTTCCGTGCCGGTGTGATGGAGCGCATCGGTTTTGGCTACGACAAGCTGCACGAACTGAATCCCAGGATCATCTCCGCAAGTGGCAGCGGCTATGGTCCAACCGGACCTTATGCGCACAAGGGCGGGCAGGATGTGCTGGCGCAGGCAATGAGCGGCGTCATGATGCGGCGTGCCGATGCCTCGACACCCATGTCGATCTATCCCACCGCGTTGTGTGACTACACGGCCGGAATGCACCTTGTGCAGGCTGTGCTGGTCGCGCTCATCGGCGTTGCGAAGACCGGTGAGGGCCAGCACGTGGAGGTCTCCCTGTACGATTCGATGATCGCGATGCAAATGCAGGAAGCCACCTGCCACCTGCACAGCGGCAAGGAAATTAACTGGGCAGAGATGCCGTTGACCGGTGTATTCGAAACGGCAGACGGCGCGCTGGTGCTTGTTGGCGCCTTCAAGGCCAATCCGCTCCAGGATATTTGCAACGTCCTGCAAATCGAGGATCTGTCGGTTGACTATCCGGAGCTGGAGTCGCAGCGTGCCGGCAAGGCCTATCTGCAGGACCGTTTTCGCACCGAGTTTGCAAAACAGTCAACCGGGCACTGGATCGATGCGCTGGAAGATGCAGATCTACTCTGCGCGCCTGTAAAAAACCTTTCGGAAGTGCTCGAGGATCCGCAAACCGAGGCCAACGAGATGGTTGTCGAGTTCGAGCACCCGCTTAACGGCGAGATGCAGACCATCGCGTGCCCGATACATTTCTCCGCCATTGACTGTGGTGTCCGCCTCGCGCCACCGCGGCTTGGTGAGCATAACGAGGAAATCCTCAACGAACTGGGCAGGTCGCTACCGGCCCAGGCCAGCGGCTCGTGACCGTAGGGTTCTCGGTCGACGATCACGTCGCGCGTGTCACGATCGACCGTGCGGACCGGATGAATGCGGTTGACGAGGACACGGCGGACCAACTTGAAACGATCTGGCAACGCGTCGAGGCGGATGCCGATATTCGCGCAGTCGTACTGACAGGTAGCGGCGACAAGGCATTTTGCGCGGGTGCTGACATGAAAGCGGCAAGCATCCCGAAGTCCGGCCTGGAGTATTGGACCACTGCCAGACCCGGCGGTTTCGGTGGACTGGCAGTCCGCAAATCGTTGCACGTGCCGGTGATTGGAAGGATCAATGGCCTCGCCGTCGGCGGCGGGTTCGAGCTTGTACTGGGCTGTGACATCGTCGTCGCTGCGGAGCATGCGTCGTTCGGGTTGCCTGAGGCGAGGGTCGGTCGGATGCCGCTCGATGGGGGCATGATCATGCTGCCCAGGTTGATTCCGCAAAAAATCGCGATGGGCATGTTATTGACCGGAAATCGCATTTCTGCTGCGGAGGCCGAAGCCTACGGGTTGGTCAACGAAGTGGTGCCGGCAGCGGAGCTGGATGCAGCTGTCGAGCGATGGCTTGGGCAAGTTCTCGAATGTGCGCCGTTGTCCGTCAAAGCGATCAAAGAATGTGTCAAGGAGACCAGTGATCTGCCGATTGCAGAGGCGTGGACGAAACGGCTGCCGTCACTGATTGCAGCGCTGGAGTCCGAGGACGGGGAGGAGGGGCCACGCGCGTTCCGGGAAAAGCGCAAGCCTGACTGGAAAGGTCGATAGCGGCCGAGCCCGAACATGACTTTCGTCATCATGTCAGCGTGCATCGGGGTCAAGGATGGTACCTGCGTCGATGTCTGCCCGGTGGATTGCATCTACGAGGGCGATACGATGTTCTATATTCACCCCGAAGATTGCATTGCCTGTGCGCTTTGCGAGACTGTATGCCCGGTCGACGCCATCCGGCACATCGACGAGGTGCCAGAAGAAGAAAAAGAATACATTGCGATTAACGCAGAATTTTTTGCGAAGCCCGTAGACGACGAAGACAAATAATCCAAGCAACAGGACAAATTGTGCGAAACAAGATCAGCGGGGTGCTGGCGGCAATAGCAACGCCATTCACAAGCAGCGGCGAGCTAGATATCGATAAATTCATCGAACACGGTGAATGGTTGCTTGGTGAAGGTTGCGACGGCCTCAACGTACTGGGCACGACCGGTGAAGCAAACTCGCAGAGCAGTCGGTCACGTGCGTTCCTGATGCGATCGGCCGCGGAGTCGACACTTCGCCGCGGTGCACTCATGGTCGGCACCGGCACTCCCTCCGTTGACGAAACGATTGATCTGACCCGCCTGGCGGCCGAACTGGAATTCGACGCGGCGCTCGTGCTGCCGCCGTATTACTACAAGGCGGTTTCCGACGACGGCCTGTTCAACTATTTCGAAGCTGTTATCCGGGCTATTGCAACAGACGATATAGGTATCTACCTGTACAACTTTCCGCAGATGACTGGCCTCACGTTCTCGAGGGAACTGGTCGAACGCCTGCTCGAAGTATTTCCAGAGCACCTGCGGGGCATGAAAGACTCGTCCGGTGACCTTCAATACACGAATAGTATGGCCGCTGCGTTCGGCGACGCGTTCGATGTTTTCCCGGGCAGTGAGGGACCGCTGCCCGATGCTGCCGAGTACGGCTACGCGGGCTGTATTTCGGCATCCGTCAACGCCACGGTCGGACTTGCAGCGAAGATCTGGCGACAACGGGACAGCGCCACTGCAGAGGACATCACCGAACTTCGCGAGCTGCGCGATGACATCGCATCTGTTCCCATGGTTGCGGCGGTCAAGACACTGATCGCAATGCGGACGGGGAATGACGAGTGGCGACGCGTATTGCCCCCGCTGACCGAATTGAGCGGGGAAGACTTGCGACAAATAGATTCAATCGCCGAACGGCTGGGCTTATAAAAATGACAACAACTGACGCAGACGGAGCCAAAACTGCGACGTATCCGAAACCGGCATACGCCTGGTACGTTGCCGTTTTGATGATGTTTTTCTACGTGCTGTCCTTCATGGACCGGCAGATCATCGCGGTACTGATCGATCCGATCAAAGCGGACCTTGGTTTGTCGGACGTACAGATCAGCCTGCTCGGCGGATTATCCTTCGTCCTGTTCTATTCGACGACCGGAATTTTCATCGGCCGGTTGGCCGACTCGCTGAACAGGCCACTCCTGATCGCCGCTGGTGTCTTCATCTGGAGCATGACCACTGCTTTCAGTGGCCTGGCCAGCAAGTTCTGGCAGTTGTTGTTTCTCCGCATGGGGGTTGGTCTTGGCGAATCCGCCTTGTTGCCGTCAACGTTGTCGTTACTGGCCGACTACTTTCCGCCCAAGCGCCTGGCCACACCGACCAGCGTTTTCCTGCTCGGAGCGCCAATCGGTATCGGGCTTTCGTTCGCCGCCGGGGGATATATTTTCGGTGTTGCCCAGGACATCACAGCTGCGACCGGCTGGAATGATGTCGTATTCATCGGCGGTTCCGCCGCGTGGAAGCTCGTGTTGCTGTTCCTGGGTGTCATCGGCATGGTGATGACGCTGGGCCTGCTCACGGTACGCGAGCCGCGCAACATGAGTTCGCTGGCGGCGGAAAAGCAACAAAAGAGCAAAGCCAAGGCCGCAGAAGCGGCGAGCCTGCACGACGTCAAAATTTACGCAAAGAAGAACTGGTTCGCGATCGCCACACTGTATTTCGGCATGTCGCTGATTTCGCTGGCGGCCTATTCGCAGGGCTTCTGGGACATCACGTTTCTTGCACGAACCTACGACAAGAATCCAGCCACGATCAGTTTTGCCTACGGCATGGTCCAGTTGTTCGGCGGATTGTCGGGAATGCTGTTCGCAGGGATCGTCGCAGATCGCCTTAGCAAACGTGGTGTCCAGGCCGCCAGCGTTATCATGGTGATTATCGGCGCAGCCATCGCGACTCCCTTCAGTATTATCTACCCGTTGGTCGGCACGTCGTCGAGCGCGCTCGTGTTCATGGTGATTGCGATTTTCGGCAGTAACATGGGCTTCGCTTGTGCGGCCTCGGCAATCCAGCGGATGTTCCCGGGTAATATGCTCGGGCTGGCGGCCGGCATCTATTTCTTTGTCTCCAACGCCGTTGGCATCGGCATTGGCCCGACCGCCGTCGCGGCAATCACCGACTACGTTTTCAAGGATGCGGAAATGATCCGCTACTCGCTTGCCGGCGTCGGCGGTGTGTCGAGGGCACTGGCATTCGTCCTGATTCTCGCCGGCCTCAAGGCGTATCGGAACCTGCTGCGGGAGATAGAGCAGGATTCAGCATAAATCAGTCCTGGAAACGGATGCGGTAGATGCCGAAGCCATTCTCGTCGGTGCCGACCCTTTCGATCTGCGAGCACGGTTGCAGGCTCTGTTCAGCGTCCGGTGACGAGGTAAAAATTACGTGGACCTCGCCTGCAATCGGCGCGAATGACCAGTTGCCGTCGGCAGATGGGTCGATCGTCCGCAGATCCAGTATGTAAGCGGCCAAAACGTCCCGGTTGGTGTCCGGAGCCTCGATGATGATGTTGCTGCCGTTCATGCCCGGAAAGCCACCGCCGCCGCCGGCGCGGTAGTTATTCGTGGCGACGATGAAGGTCTGATTCATATCGATTGGCTGCCCGTCGTAGCGCATCTCGATGATGCGTCGGCCGTCGGCGTTGACCAACTTGCCGTCGTTGTCATAGCGTCGCGGCTGCGTGATGTCGATGCGGTATTCGACGCCGTCGATTACGTCAAAGTTGAACGATGGAAAGCCGTGGTTTATCAACGGTTGCTCGCTCTTGGCTTCGGGATCGATCTGGTTGAACACGCCTGCCGACATCTCCAGCCACTCGCGAATCTCACCGCCGCTCATAGCGACGGCTCGAAGTGTATTTGGATAGACATAAAGGTCGGCGATCTCCAGCAACGTGATCGAACCGGCATCGATATCGGTATACGAGCCGGCACCGCCGCGGCCACCGGTCTTGAAGGGTGCGCTCGCCGACAACACCGGCATGCCCTCGTACCCGGTCCCCTGCAGCAGTCGCTCGACATAGCGTTTCTGCGCATCGGTGACGATCTGAACTGAAGGATCGTCCTGTACCAGCGCAAAGAAACTGTTGATGGGCGCGGTAATCTCTCCGACGTCAGTGCGTATGTACTCCAGCGTTGCTTCGTGATCTTCCCGAACGGCTGCCAGAATGTCATCGGCTGGTTCGACCAGCGGAATGACTTGCTGTCCATCTCGTCGCGAGATCGGGCGAACAACGCCAACACCGTCGAGCACCGTCCAGGCGCCGCTGCGTGACACGCTGAGCTGAAAATCGACGAAGCCCAGGTGATTGCCCCACCGGCCCGGCATCGTCGCTGGCACACCGTTGATCGTCCCTTTGGCGAGATCCACGCCCGCGATTTCGGCGAACGTTGCGCTTGGAAATACACGGTGGCTGTGGCCAAAAAGAATCGCATCGATACCAGGGACCTTCGACAGGTAGTAGGTTGCGTTCTCGTCCATACCCTCCGGGGTAGCCACAGAGATCCCGGAATGGGGAATAGCAATGACGAGGTCAGCGCCCTCCGCTTTCATCTTTGGCACGACGCGGCGGGCTGTTTCGACAATGTCGCGGGCGACCACCCGACCTTTGAGGTGCGACATGTCCCAGCTCATAATCTGCGGCGGAACGAAACCGATGAAGCCGATGTTTATGCGGTGGCGGCTACCGTCCTCGGCGGTCAGGATTTTTTCGACAATAAGATACTGATCGAAGTACGGCTGGTCGTTGGCCGGGTCATCGTCACCGTCATCGTGAAAAACGTTGGTGCTGATGTATGGGAAATTCGCGCCCGCGATGCTGCGCTCGAGAAATTCGAGGCCATAATTGAATTCATGGTTGCCCACATTGGCGACCGTGTAGTCCAGCAGGTTCATCGCCTTATAAACCGTGTGTACTTCGCCCTCCCACAGGCCACGTTGCCGCGCAATGAAGTCGCCCAGAGGGTTGCCCTGCAACAGGTCGCCGTTGTCCACGAGGATGCTGTTCGTGACCTCGCCGCGCGCAGCCCGGATGAGTGTCGCAGTTCTCGCGAGTCCCACGTCGGCCGCAGGCCGATCCTGGAAATAGTCGTAGTCGACGATGTAGACGTGAATGTCTGTCGTTTCGAGTACTCGGAGCTGAACGGTCGTGTCCGCACGCAGGTCAACGGACATCCCGATCGCCGCAAGCGCAACTATCATTGTGAGTTGGATTCGTATTTTCATCATACAACCGAGCTACAAGACATTGATATTATAGTAGAATTCGGTATCGAATTGGCTACAGCAATCGAGACCAGTAATGACGGGATTACCCCGCTACAAAACGCCGCGCGACGGCCGGCTCACAGCAGCCATGATCGCGGATTATGAGACAGCGGGTGTTCTCGTGCTCGAGGATTTTGTGGCACAGCAAGCCTGCGACCAGTTGCGTGAACGAACTCAGGAACTGATCGACGCTTTCGATCCCGCTGACATCAAGCATGTGTTTTCAGCGACGGAACAGTCACAGCTCGGCGACAGGTACTTCGAGGAATCGGGGGACAAGATACGATTCTTTTTCGAAAGCGATGCGTTTGCTGAGAACGGCGATCTCAAGCAGGACAAGCAGCTAAGCCTGAACAAGATGGGACATGCCATGCATGACCTTGACCCGGTGTTCGATGCGTTTTCGCGAACCCCTGGTCTCGCCCAGGTCGCGAAAGACATTGGATTCGAGGAGCCACTGCTTCTGCAGTCCATGCTGATATTCAAGCCGCCACGCATCGGTGGTGAGGTCTACTGTCATCAGGACTCAACGTTTCTCTACACGGATCCGGAATCCTGCGTGGGCTTCTGGTTTGCACTTGAAGATGCGACTGTCGAAAACGGCTGCATGCAGTTTATTCCCGGCGGTCATCGAATGGGCCTCAAGCAGCTTCAGCAACGGGGGCCGGACGGCAAGTTGGCATTCGAAACGCTGGATGAGACGCCCTGGCCTGCAGGCGCAGAAGTGCCTGCCGAAGCGAAGGCCGGCACACTCGTGGTCTTCGATGGTCGCTCGCCACACCTGAGTGGCGCAAATCGTTCCGGAAAGTCGCGGCTGGCCTACACGCTGCACGTTATCGAGCGTGGCTGCCACTACCCGGCAGGGAACTGGCTGCAGCGCGGTCCGGATCTGCCGCTGCGCGGCTTTGTTGCTTAGATGCTGTTCACCGACATCATCCGAGCCAAGCGCGACGGCGGCGAGTTGTCGGCCGAGCAAATCCAGTTCCTGGTCGACGGCCTCGCCGATGAATCCATTCCCGCAGAACAGATATCGTCTCTGGCGATGGCGATCTTCCTGAATTCGATGACATTCGACGAAGCAGCCTGGCTTACGCTCGCGATGGCAAATTCCGGCACGATGCTCGACTGGTCGGCGGACAGCCTGAATGGTCCGATTGTTGATAAGCATTCGACGGGCGGCATCGGTGACAAAGTCAGCTTCATGCTCGCGCCGATTGTTGCTGCCTGCGGTTGTTTTGTACCGATGATCTCGGGACGAGGTCTCGGGCATACAGGTGGTACAACGGATAAGGCTGAGTCAATACCTGGCTACAACACGGCACCGGACTACGAGAAGTTTAAGAATGTCGTCAAAGTCGCTGGCTGTGCCATCATCGGGCAGACGTCCGACCTCGCTCCTGCCGATCGACGTTTCTACGCAATTCGTGACGTCACGGGAACCGTCGAGTCGGTGCCGTTAATCACGGCTTCGATTCTGGCGAAGAAAACGGCAGCGGGCCTGGATTCGCTCGTCATGGACGTCAAGGTTGGATCGGGTGCTTTTATGCAAACCATGGAACGAGCGCGCGAGATGACCGAAAGCATCATCGCAACGGCTGCACGCGCGAACCTCAAGGTTCATGCCTTGATCACAGACATGAACCAGGTGCTCGGCACCACTGCCGGTAATGCCCTCGAGATAGCAGAGGCTGTTCGATACCTGAGAAACGAAGAACGTGAACCGCGGTTGGACACAATCACCCTCGGTCTATGCGCCGAAATGCTGGTTGTATCAGGAAAGGAGACCGACCGCGACGAGGCCCTGGGACGCTGCGACGAAGCCGTTACAAGCGGCCGCGCAGCCGAGGCATTCGGCGCAATGTGTGCATCGCTCGGTGGTCCGAAAGACTTCATCGACAAATACGATGACTACCTGGAAAAAGCGCCGGTGTCGCGCCCGGTCCACGCAAACGGCTTCCTTACAAAAATCGACACGCGGGCAGTTGGTAACGCAATCATCGAGCTTGGGGGTGGCCGCAGACGTGTCGGAGAAGCATTGAATATGTCCGTAGGGCTGAGCGATGTGGCGCCATTGGGTACACGACTCGATGCTGACACGCCCCTGGCCGTCGTGCATGCGGCATCCGATGACGATGCCGCGCGCGCGAAGAGCCTGCTGCTCGAGGCGTGTGAGGTTGGTGAGGCAGCGCCGCCCGAATCACCGGAAATCTATGACATCGTGGCGGGAAATCGCTAAACAATGCGGTATCCTTGGGATCCGTAATAATAATTACAAAGACTTGACAGGGGGAGTGCCATGCCGGCCAACGTGATCGGAATCTTCGGCATCATCGTGATTCTCGGAATCGCGGTCCTGTTCTCCAGCAATCGCCGGGCGATCCATCTCAGGGTCGTCGGTGCCGCGCTAGCCTTGCAGGCAGCCATTGCCGCGTTTGTACTGTATTTCGATGCGGGCCGGAGATTCATTCGTGCGCTGAGTACAGGCGTACAAGCGATTATCAACTTCGCGGGCGCAGGCATCGACATGGTCTTCGGCCCGTTAGCCGATACCGATATCGTCGGTTTCAGTTTCGCCATTAATGTGCTGCCGATCATTATCTTCTTTGCAGCATTGATGTCGGTCATGTATCACCTGCGCATCATGGAGTGGCTCGTTCGGCTTGTCGGTGGCGCGCTGCACAGGATTATCGGCACGGGAGCGGTCGAGTCGATGAATGCTGCGGCGAATATCTTCGTCGGCCAGACAGAGGCGCCATTGGTCGTCAAGCCCTACCTGAAGGGGCTGACCGAGCCGCAGTTCTTCGCCGTCATGGTTTCAGGTCTGGCGTCGATCGCGGGAACGGTCCTTGCCGGTTACGTCCTGATGGGTGCGGAAATGAAGTACCTGCTCGCGGCTGCGTTCATGGCAGCGCCCGGTGGATTGCTGATGGCCAAGATCATCGTGCCCGATGCTGAATACATCCCGCCGAGTGGACACGAGAAACTGAAGATGGAGCCCAGTCATCACGCCAATGTCATCATGGCCGCGGCGTCCGGCACCACCGATGGCCTGCGCCTGGCCGCCAACATCGGCGCAATGCTCATTGCCTTCGTCGGCCTGATCGCACTCTTTAACGGCCTCGTCGGCGGTGTATTCAGCCTGGTCGGCTTCGAAGGGGTCACGTTGCAATTCTTGCTCGGCAAGATCTTTCAGCCACTGATGTATCTCCTCAGCATTCCGTGGGCGGAAGCCGAGGCGGCTGGCGCGCTGTTTGGCGAAAAACTGATTCTCAATGAATTTGTCGCGTTCTCACACCTCGATGACTATCTCGCAGGTATGAGCGCTAGAACATACGCGGTGACGACATTTTCTCTCTGTGGTTTCGCGAATTTGTCGTCAATCGCGATCCTGCTTGGCGGCCTCGGCGTTCTCGTGCCGGAGAAACGCGAATTAATCGGGCGGTACGGCCTCAAAGTCGTACTGGCCGCATCATTGTCAAACCTGATGAGTGCCGCACTGGCGGGGATCATGTTGACGGACGCCGCGCTCGGATTGTGACCTGCAAGATCATCATCGACTGCGATCCCGGACAGGACGACGCGGTTGCGTTGCTGCTGGCGTTCGCATCGCCCGATGAACTCGACCTGCTCGGTATTACGACCGTGGGCGGCAATGTACCGCTGGAATTGACCCACCGGAACGCGCGCATGATGTGCGATATTGCCGGGTTTCAGCACGTGCCGGTCCATGCCGGCTGTGGCGAGCCCCTGGTCCGGCCGCTCGTCACTGCCGAGGCAATCCACGGCGAAACCGGCATCAATGGTATCGATGTGTTCGAACCAGAGACGCCGCTACAGGACGAACACGCCGTCAGTTATATCGTGCGCACGCTGATCGAAGCCGACGAACCGATTACGCTGGTGCCGACGGGTCCGCTGACGAATATTGCGGCAGCAATTGGCAGGGCGCCCGAGATATTGCCGATGATCGAGCAAATCGTCCTGATGGGCGGCGCGATGCGCGAAGGCGGCAACCGCACGCCGTCGGCCGAGTTTAATATTCTTGTCGATCCGCATGCGGCGAACATCGTCGTCGGTTGCGGCAGGCCGATCACCCAGATGGGGCTCGATGTCACCCACCAGGTGCTGTCAACAGAAGACCGTGTCGAGCGCATCAATGCCCTGGGAAATCCGGTGGCAACCGCGACCGCAGGTATGCTCAGTTTTTTTGATCGTTTCGATACCAAGAAGTACAAGTCGAAAGGTGCGCCGCTGCATGATCCTTGTACGGTCGCATGGCTCATACAGCCGGGGCTGTTCGAGGGCAAGGAGTGCAATGTTGCCGTCGAGACCGAGTCCGAACTGACGATGGGACACACCGCCGTCGATTTCTGGCATGTGACTGACCGGCCGATCAACGTCAACTGGATTTACGGCGTCGATGCTGACGGTTTTTATGATTTGTTGATCGAGCGCCTGGCTCGCTTCGGAGAGTAGTTGGCATGGCCTCAATTGTCGTCGTCGGATCGGTCAATCTCGATATCGTCGCGCGAGCGAAGAAATTGCCGGCTGCCGGCGAGACCGTGACCGACGCCGAGCTGGGCCGCTTTCCGGGCGGCAAGGGTGCCAACCAGGCGCTGGCGGCACAGCGTCTGGGCGCGGATGTCAGCCTGGTTGCCTGCGTCGGTGATGATTCGACCGCGGGCGAAGCGCTGGCACTATTACAGGAAGGAGGCGTCGATCTCACCAACGTGCGGGTCGTCAACGACGCCCCGACCGGAGTCGCCCTGATCGCTGTCGCCGAATCGGGCGAGAATCAGATCGTTGTAGCCCCTGGGGCCAATCGGTCACTATCTGCCGCAGCGCTTGTGCTGCCCGAGGCTGACGCGTTGCTATGCCAGCTCGAGGTTCCGACAGATACCGTCGCCCGGGCTGCGCAGGACTTCGCAGGCTTCTTTTGTGTCAATCTCGCGCCGGCCAAACATGTCGACGTATCGGTGTTACAGCGTGCGGACCTTGTGATCGTTAACGAAACGGAATCGATGTGGTATGGCGACAGCCTGTCTGCCTGTCATGGGATAATTGCAACAACGTTTGGTGCTGCGGGCGCCGTGTTGTCAAAGGACGGCGAGGACCTGGCCCGTACGAAACCGCCGCGCATCGAAGCCGTGGATACGACCGCGGCGGGCGATACGTTTACGGCCGCGCTAACCGTCGCACTCGTCGAAGGTCA
>Ga0224508_10000298_pt1 | contig 50465 bp, 46 predicted proteins | sample SF_Jan12_sed_USG_4_FD_170157 | JGI IMG/M metagenome (GOLD analysis project Ga0224508, IMG submission 170157) | Sediment microbial communities from San Francisco Bay, California, United States - SF_Jan12_sed_USGS_21 | ecosystem: Environmental > Aquatic > Marine > Sediment | place: USA... | reverse complement strand
GCCCGCAATTTCGGAAGTCGAGTCGCGTGACGATTCAGCCAGTCGCTGTACCTCGTTGGCGACGACCGAGAATCCGCGGCCAGCCTCACCCGCCGCGGCCGCCTGCATCGAGGCGTTGAGCGCCAGGATATGCGTGCGTTCCGCGATGTTGTTGATAATCTCGACCACACTGTTGATTTCCTGCGAACGTTCGCCGAGACGCTTGATACGCTTTTCCGTTTCGGCGATGGTCTCGCGAATCTCGTTCATGCCGTTGGCGGTCCTGGCCACCGTATTCAGTGCTTCCTGTGTCGAAACCGTCGCCTTCGCGGCAATGTCGTTACTCGCCTTCGCCTGCCTGGCGATCAGGTTCATCGCCTTCGACGCTTCCTCGAGCTTGGACATCGTGTCCTCGATGATTTGCCGCTCCTCGTCCGCCAGCTGGTTGATCTTGCCGCCCTGCGCTTCAACCATCGATGCCGAGTTGGCAACGCTGTTCGAGATATCGCGTATCCGACCCAGTACCCGCGCCGTCTCTTCGGCCATCATGTTCATCGCATCGGCCACCGGACCGGTCACGTCCTCGGCCACCGGCACGCTCACGGTCAGGTCACGTTCGCTGAGATCCGATACCGCTTCCAGCAGCGCGATAACCGAGTTGTTGAGTTTTTCGTTTTCGTCGGAAACCCTGGACATGGTGGCAACACGTTCCTGCAACATACCGTCGAAGGCCTGCGCCAGCTGGCCGAGCTCATCGTTGCTGGTGAGGCCGGTGCGCGCGTCCAGGTTACCCTGGGATACCTGCTCCACGACGTCCGAGATAGACTTGATCGGCGAGGTAATCGACAGGTAAACCATCGGTCCGAGAATGACAGCGGCCAGCAGACCGATGACAACCACGGTGATTGCCATCAACAGGTACAGGCGGGCAAAATCTTCGCTTTGTTCGAAAATCTGTTGCGCTTCCACAGACCCCAGTGACGACAACGCGTCCGCCGCGTCGAGGAAGGGATCCGAGTAGCCGCGAGCGTCGTTCAGCAGGAACAGCGAAAGCTGGCCGCGATTCTCGTTTTTGACGATCCTGGAAAATTCCTGGTATCCCTCACGCACCAGCGACACTTCGATTCCAAACGCGTCCTCGAAGAATTCCCTGTCTTCCGCGTTCGCTGCAATCCTGGATTCCTGTAGCTGCCAGAGTTGGTCGAATTCGCGCGCGCCGATTTCGAGCAGGCGCGCGGCCTCGCCCCAGGTCAGTGCGCCGGAAGCCAGCTGCTGGCTTACATCGATCATGTGGTAGCGCACCGAGCCCGCGATTTTCGAAAATTCGGCTGCTTCCGCGGTTTTCGCGTTAAGCGTCGCGGTATCGTTCGACATGTCCGACATGCCGATCAGGGTTACCGCACCGGTGGTGACGAAGATCAGCGTCAGGGCACTGATCAGGATAATGAGGCGTCGACTAATTCTGATATTACTAAACATAATCTGGTGACCTTGCGTTATAAGTAAGTTTCTATCCAGGTAAGCTTATACCTTGCCTAGCGTAGTAGTTTTTCCATGTCCCCTTTACCGAGGATATTGAAACGCTCGTTGTCGAGATAGGTTGCGACCACCAGGTCGGAACCCTGGTTGTCGTTGGAGAAATCGAGGATCAATCCACCAACATCGAAACGCTTGCCCTTGATCGTGGACAACAGCAATTCGCGGGTTATTTCCTTGCCCGGAATCTGGTTCAGGGCCTGCAACATGAAGCGCCCGACCACGTAACCTTCGAGGCTGACGTAATTCAACCTCGAACCAAGGGCTTTTCTCGCATCCCTGACTATAGGCAGTTTCGAATTCAGCGGCGGCACCACCTGGGTAACGATGACGTTTTCGGTTACGCCGAATTCCGCCAGCGCATTTTTCAGGTTTTCCGCACCGGTAAAACTGACCGCGCTATAGGTCCAGTTTTCGCCTTTCATGGTCGCGTATCCGACAAAATTGGCGATCGAAGCGTAGGCGCCGACGGTAACCACCAGGCGGCATTGAAAACCGCTCGAAGCCTCCCAGGCTTTCAGCGACTGGTAGCCATCGCGGGAAGCAAAGGTATTACGCTTGTAAACCCCGACCGGGCCGATGTTGTTACGAAACGGATTGTCGCCGTCCTGAGCCATGATCTCGTCGAGCTTGCCGATAATTTCCTGCGTGTCGCCGACTTTACCCAGCGCGGCTTTTACGCCCGCAATGCCAGCCATTCCATAGGCGTCGTTTTGCACGAAAGCACAGATTTCGCCCGGCTTCAGGCCGGAGCGAATCGCGGCGTCGATTACTGCCGCGGTTTCCTGCACGTAACTCGCACGATAATTGACAATGTCGCCAGGACCGGGGCGCAACAGGCCGGCGCCGGTAAAGAAACCGACCGCGGGCACGCCCGCCTGGTGCAGCATCGGCAGCGACACCTTGGCGGTGGGCGTACCGACGTTACCGAGCATGGCAAATATACCGCGCCCTACCAGTTGTTCGGTGGCGGCGATGGTTTTAGTAGGATTATAGGAGTCGTTAAGGGTGGCGAACTCGATGCTGCGACCCTTGACCTTCTGACCGTTAAAGGCGGCATTGATGCCGTCGCGCATGCCGCGCCCGAGGCCACGCGATCGGCCCTCGAGATCCATAACGCCGCCGATGATGATTTTATCGGCTGTAACCCCGATTTCGGCCGCGGTAGCACTGTTACCGACCAGGGCCAGAATCAATGCCAGCGCGAAACTGTTGCCAACCCGCTTGATGCCGGTCGAAATGGTTGATTCGTTTTTCATATTCAAACCTCGAAGTCTGTTTCCCGGAGCGGCCGGCGTGGTCGATGCCTGGCCGGTCCGGCTATTGTTTGGCCTGCAGATAGTCCACCGATACGCCCAGCACCAGCACGCCGATGGTCTCGTCCTTGGAGATCACGGGAGCGCTGATTTGCACCTGGGTTTTTTGCGTACTTTCGTCGTACTCCAGCGGGCCTATGAAGACGACGCCGTTACCGTTGTTATATGACGCGGTCCACTTTTCCTCGTCGCCCTGCCAGTAGTCACTGGTCGGCGGATAGGCGGCAACGTTGGCGCCCTGGTTATCGGTCAGAAACACTTCGTCGATCGCGCTGTTGTTTTCCACGCGTCGCTGGAAATAGCGGGCGACGTCGTTCTGCGTAATCTGTCGAATCAGCGAGTTCAGCTCACCGCCGGCGCCTTTCCAGACTTCGTCACGCTGCTTTATCTCAGCCAGCGCGATAGCCTGGTCGTTCTGATCGTCAACCGCGCGCACGATACTGGGATTAAAAGCCATGTGTGTCGCAAAACGGATTTTCACGCCAAGCAAATCCTCGATTTCTTCCGCGGTCAGCTCGGACTCGGCTTGTAACAGGCCTGGCAAAAAAACCAGCAAGGCTAACAGGTGTTTTAAACGCATCTCTTTTTACTCCTGATCGAATCTTTTACTCGGTCGTTATTCCTGTGAATTTGATGTGCCATGGGCTAAAGCATTTCACCCAGGGTGGTAACAAAGGTCTCGATATTCCAGTCAACCCATACCTGACCTTCCTTAAAATAGTACTGACGGGAATGATCCCTGATCAGCGACGGTATCGGTGGCGCGCCGGTCATGCCGTCTTCGACGGCGAGCGTCACAATCCGCGGAAAATCATCGACCCAGAAGGCAACCGCCTTTTCGTTTTCGCCGACCACGATCATCCGTCGTTTCAAATTTCCGTAGTCGATATCGAAAAGCTCGTGCAGATCGAAAACCGGAATCATGTTGCCGCGCACGCTGGTAATCCCGCTAAACCAGGTAGAGGTGTTCGGCAGGCGGCAAACGGCGCCGTGCTCGATCAGCTCGCTAAGCGCATCGCTCGGCAGCAATAATCCGATATTGCCGATCAGCACCGCGTGCGTCGACATTTGCCCGGCATCGTCCTGCGGCGCCGGTTGTCCGGGCAACAGCCCGTCCAGCAGATCGAACTTCCGCTTCAGGGCTTCGCTCGGCAGCATGAGCCTGTTTGATTCGGCCAGCACGGTACTCATCGTTGGATTACAGGTACAGGTTCAGGTTTTCGACGATTACCGCACTGTCCACCGGTTTGCTGATCAGCGCCTTGGCGCCCTGCTTTTCAGCCCAGATTCGGTCGGCGCGCTGGTTCTTGGTGCTGACAAAGACCACGGGGATATCGCTGGTCTCGGCATCGCGGGTAATTTCGCGGCAGGCGCCATAGCCGTCGAGATCGTCCATGACGATATCCATGAACACCATATTGGGTTTTTCACTACGGGTGCGCTCGACCGCTTCCCGGCCCGAGGTTGCGGTGATGACCTGGTAACCCGCCTCGGAAACGATTTCTTTCATTTGCTGCAGGTGGGCGGCGGTGTCATCGACTACCAAAATCTTTTTTGCCGGCATTTCATTCTCCAGTTATATGTGAACAATATTTCATTAAATTGATTTAACACGCTTGTCGACCATCGCGTCAGCGCGCGCCAGCCCGAGCGGCGCTACCGGCGTTCAGGCTTGGCCGGGATAACAGAAATTTTCGGATTTCCTCGACCAGGCGCTCATCGGTGGGCGGCTTGGTGACATAGGCGTCGCAACCCGACATGGTGCCGCGCACCTTGTCGAAGGGCGATTTCTTGCTGGTCAGCATGACGATGTAAGCCTCGGTATTCGACTTGATGGTTTTGCATGTTTTATAGCCATCCACGCCCTCCATCATGACGTCGAGGAATATCAGGTCGTATTTGCCGCGTGAGGTCAGATCGATGGCCTCTTCACCGCTTGCCGCGAAACTGATATTAATCGGAAATTTCACCAGCTCGTTCAACTTGTGCTCCATGTACTTGCGCACCGGAAAACTGTCGTCGACGACCAGGATGCGCGTCGACGTATCGGAATCCGAATCGGGAACCTCAAATGAAGAACGCGTCTGGTCGACGATCTCTTCCAGCGCGGCGACCAGTTTCTGAACCCTGATCGGGCGCTGCAGCTTGAAATCGCCGTGGCTCAGATGCTCGTTGTCGGTCAACATCAACGATGTGATCAGCTCATTCTTCTGACTCAACAAGTTCCACTTTTGAACCGTATCGGGACTGTCGGCGTTAACCAGTATGACGTCGGCCTCGTCCAGGCGGTCCGGCGTAATCAGTAAATAGTTTTCGTTGAGCTGGGGCGCAAGCGTGAAAATACTTTTCAGCACCCGGACTTCGAGTTCGGTTAATCCAATGTAACTTAGGTTAATCTCGTCATGCATATCGAAAAATCAGTATTCCCCAGGACAAAATTCGGCCATAACATGAAATACTTTAGTTGAAATATGAGAAAAAATTCTAAAATCTGACAAACTGCATCAAAGAAACCGGGCGAGGAGGCGAGAATTTGAACGCCGTCACAGAAACGGGACAAAATGATCAATATTTGAACGCCGTCACAGAGTACAGAGGCGTTGAAACAGGATCAAAATCGAGTAAGACGGCCGCTTAACAACCGAATGCCAGGGCCGGCAGGACGACTCGAAGCCGAATATTCAGGCCTTGAAAGCCTCGTCGACCTCGAGTTGCAGCGTACTGACCAGGCCGTTGGTATGATGGGCGAGGCCGATCACGGCGAGTAATTCACCGTACTGTTCTTCGCTCATGCCCTTGGCGCGGGCGGCGGCTGTGTGCGAATGAATACAGTACTCGCAGGAATTGGCCACCGAAACGCCGACGTAGATCATCTCTTTGGTCAGCGCATCGATCGCTCCCGGCGCCATCACGACTTTAATCTGCTCCCAGCTGCGGCGCAGTTGCTCGGGATTGTTCGCCAGGCCCTTCCAGAAATTATTGATAAAGTCGGTCTGCCTGACTTCGCGGATATCGTCATAGACGGCGCGGACCTCGGGACTGGCGTCTTCGTATTCGATCAGCGGAACGGTGGCCATATCGGTTCTCCTGCGATTCGGAGGCCAGGCCTCCTGGGTCGAATTGAGTAAAAACACCGGCGAAGTTCGCCAGCGAACTTAGCGTCACGATACAGATCGTGCCTCGAGGGTCAATCAAAAACAAAGCGGAAGGAGCGCAACATGTCAACCAGCGGCAGCAAAATCAGGATCGCGATGATACCGGGAACGATTCAGAGGGTTATATTAATTACCCCGGGCATGATGGACTCGCCTGTTCGGCACGGCTTTAGCCAATTACTCTTTCGCAGTTTCGAAGGGGCGCTCTCCATTCTCCTCGGCGATTTTCATATCGATGAATGTCTCGATCATCCGATACTCGTTTGAACCGCCGACCAGGCGCATGATGCTCGACAGCATTCTGAAATGACTGGAATCCTTCATCTCCTGAAAACTTTCGAATCGCAACTTTTTGCCGTTAACCTCGATCTCCGGCTCGGCGAACCTGGCCTGCATCTGGCTGAGCTTTTCCGACGACAACGCAGGCGCGAAGGCGCTGGCACGGGCTTCACCCGCGTCGTCTTTTTTCCAGTGATAGATATCGAAGGCGGTTTTCAATAGCACCAGGATTATCAGCCCGGCGAGCGGTTCCTCGAGTGCGCCCAGCGCAAAACCGGAAGCAATTATGGTGATATGCAAAACCACGATCCGCCGATACGGCGCCACCATTAAATGTTTGACGCTATCGAAGCCCAGCCCGTTTCTCGCGACCTGCCGCGACCAGTCGAACACCTGCAACAACAACAGGCAAATCGCCGCCCACAGTAGATGATTATCCTGCAACACCGGCCAGATATGATGGAGTACGCCAGTCATACCCCGGGATTCGAAACGACCCTCGGCGAAGAGTGAAAACACGAAGCTGCCGTGCCCTAAACAGAACAGCCCGTAATGCAGGGTAAAAAAAGGCGCGAGAAAAAGCGGCATCACAAGATCGATGCCGTGCCGGTACGGCCTGACCAGCATACGCAGCAGGGTAAACAGGCCGATAATCAGGTTTTCCAGCCAGTACAGAAATATCAGATCGAAGCTTTGCCAGCCCCAGTTGAACACGCCGTAAATCGGCAGCGCATTCAGCGCAATCAATGCCGCCATGGAAGATGGCCGAGGCAGGCCTGTTTTAATTATCGGCAATTTTACTCCTGCTGTATCAGCTTGACGGGCGTCAACCGATTATAGTCGGCATTCTGGCGACCACGCCGCGCGACCTTGCAGCGCGCCTCGGTTGCCTATGCCTAATTCGCGTTGCGAAGGGCGTCGATGCGATCGGCCAACGGAGGATGGGTGCTCAACAGGGCGGTGATCATCGTTTTCCCGCTGATGCCGAAGGCCGCCATCTCTCCCGGCAGCGCCTGCGGCTCCTTTGCGGCGGACAGTCGCTGCAAGGCGGAAATCATCTTGCCGCGCCCGGCGAGGCTGGCGCCACCGGCATCGGCTCGAAATTCCCGCCGACGGGAAAACCAGGCGGCGATCATCGCCGCCACGATACCGAGCACGATTTCGGCGAGAATCGAGCCGATCCAGTACCCGGGACCGAGACCACGCTCGACGCGGAACACGGCCTTGTCGACGAGCATACCGATCACTCGAGAAAAGAAAATCACGAAGGTATTCAACACGCCCTGCAACAGCCCCATGGTCACCATGTCGCCGTTGGCCACGTGCGAAACCTCGTGCCCAAGCACGGCCTCGACTTCGTCGCGCGACATGTTGTGCAGCAGACCCGTGCTGACCGCCACCAGGGCATTGTTGCGATCCATGCCGGTAGCGAAAGCATTCATCACCGGGGCGTCGAACACGCCGACCTCGGGCATGCCAATGCCGGCGCCCTCGGCCTGTCGGCGGACCACGCCCAGCAGCCAGCGTTCGATTTCGTTGCGCGGATTCTCGATAACCTGTACGCCCATCGACCGCTTCGCCAGCATCTTCGACATCGCAAGCGAGATGAACGATCCGGCGAAACCCATAATCGCGGCAAAGACCAGCAGAAAGTTCAGATTCATGAAGCCGCCCTGATCGGCGAGCCAGGCGTCGACGCCGAGCACGCGCATGGATACGCTGAGCACGGCCAGCACGCCGAAATTGGCAAGTAAAAACAGGCTGATACGGCCCAGCATTCGATACTACTCCAGATTCAGGATTTCCAGTTTAGATGGCGTTTACCGGATCGACTTTCAAGGCTTCGATTTTGCGGCGGGAGAACTGCCAAACGCAGTTGGCTTACAGGTGAACAGGACCCGCAATATGCTGAAATTATCTATGGACGCAATCTTGCGATTATTTATCGGATTGCCCGGTCTCTTCGATCGTGCAACCGTAACCGTACAGGGCCTGGCCTCCGCCCGGCAGCGTGTATATCAAGGTTGCCTTGAATTCCATGGCTTCCTGGTTGTTTTCGTGGGTCTCGACTCGAACGCGTAAGCGGCTGGCGGTGGGAAGTTCCTGATCGATCCAGATACGCGCACCCTGCCGGCTCATGTTTTCCAGTTTACCCTGGCAGACATCATCGGAAATATCGGTTCTGTACGTTATGCTGCCATTGATATCGATACGCGGATTGGAACGGCGCTCTGCTGGTTCATTGGTCATTTGATAACCCTTTATCTTTATTATTCAATAAATCCGGAATGCTTTTAACTTGCTTCCACTCAGACTAGTTTACCGGATAGCGCAAATCTCGGACACCATCCCCATAGCTATCGGCCAGATAACGCAAGATTTAATCTTTTTTTGCAACCGCAGGCAATCGGAAACAGAAAAAAAACATCACATTAACTATAGATCGACACTGACCCTTTAATATGTCCTGGTAAAGCAGGTCGTTCAAATTTCATTTGTTTTCTTGCGCCAGGGGCTGTTCATTACCCGCTTTTGTCGATGGCTGCTGTAAATCCGTAACGCTTGACTGAGCCGGACGCAATTGCGATGCTCCTTGGCATGCGTTTCCTGTCGCCTCTGGTCGGTTCACTTGCGCTGCTGACGATGCTGCTCACCAACGGCGCCGCGCAGGCCGCATCGGGCGAGCAGGACGAAATCATGGCGCACGCCAATCAGCCATGGCAAGGCGATCTCGACGGCATCACCGAGCGTGGGTTCCTGCGCATTCTCACGGTACACAATCCCCTGTTCTTCAGCTTCGACGGCAGCCGTCAGAATGGCATGGTCGCCGAGCTGGGCAAGCTCTACGAAGACCACCTCGGCGAGGAGATCGGCCGCGTGCGCTCACCCACCATCGTGCTGATTCCGGTGGGGCGCGACGAACTGATTCCGGGCCTGATCGAAGGACGCGGCGACCTCGTCATGGGCAACCTGACGATCACGCCTGAAAGGCAGAAACTGGTCGATTTCGGTCCCCCGGTATATCCCGACGTCGACGAGCTGGTAATCACCGGTCCGGCGGTCAAAAACATCGATTCGCTGGAAGACCTCGTCGATATCGGGCTCTACGTTCGCCGCTCGAGCAGCTACTTCGAGCATTTGCAGACGCTCAACGCAGCGCGAGAGACACAGGGCAAATCGCCCATTCCCATCACCGAGGCGGATGAAAATCTCGAGGATTACGATCTGCTGGACATGGTCAATGCCGGCGTGCTCGAGGCCATCGTTGTCGACAGCCACAAGGCGGCCTTCTGGGAACAGGTTTTCGAAAAGATCGTGGTTCACCGCGACATATCGATTCATTCCGGTAACCGGATTGCCTGGGCGATTCGCAAGAACAGCCCGCAGTTGATGAAGTCGATCACCGCCTTCAGCGAGACGGTCAGAAAAGGCAGCCTGTTGGGCAATATCCTGCGCCAGCGTTACCTCGGCAATACTGACTGGCTCGACCCTGCACTCGACAGCGAAGACCGCAAGCGCTACGAGGAAACCATCGAGATCATCAAACGCTATGCCGACCAGTATGATTTCGACTGGATAATCATCGCCGCCCAGGCCTACCAGGAATCTCGCTTCGACCAGAGCAAGCGCAGCCCGGCCGGTGCGGTCGGAGTGATGCAACTGCTGCCCACCACCGCGGCGGACAGTGCGGTCGGCATCGCCGATATTTCGACGCTGGAGAACAATATCCATGCCGGGGTGAAATACCTGCACTGGCTGCGCGAGACCTACTACTCGGGCGACGAGATTTCGCCGCTCGACCAGGTCCTGTTTTCGTTCGCCGCATACAACGCCGGCCCGGGTAACATGAAAAAGGCGCGCCGGCGCGCCAAACGGCTGGGCTTCGATCCCGACCGCTGGTTCGGCAATGTCGAAATCGGCATGTACCGGGCGGTCAGCGGCGAGCCAGCCTCCTACGTGCGTAATATCTACAAGTACTACGTCACCTACCAGGGCCTCGAAAGATCGCGCCTGGCGCGCGAAAAAGCGCTCGAGGATCAGGAGATGGGAGGCGTCGCCTACGGCAACAAAGCGTTGATTTTCGGCGTCCTAGCCGTCTGCCTGGTCGGCGCGATTATCTACCGGACGGTGAGACGAAAAAACGGGGCTGTAACAGATCAGTAATTCGAGTAGGTATTAAACTTGCCGACCTCGTCATCACTGCTGACGGAAAATACCGTGAAGGCGTGTTTGGGGGCGCCGGGCATATCCATTCCGGGACTCCCCGACGGCATCCCGGGAACCGTCAGCAGGCGAGTATTATGGTTGCCGGTCAGCAAGCGCTTGATATCCTGCGCCGGAACATGCCCTTCGATCGTCACTCCATCCACGATCGCGGTATGACAGGAAGCCGCATTGGGCGGAACATTAAATTTCTGTTTGTACTGGTTGACATCTTCTACGGTAACGTCCTTGACGTCGAAATTATGTTGCTCGAGATGGGCGATCCAGCCCTTGCAACAACCGCAGGAGGCGCTTCGATAGACCGTGATCTGGTGACGATCTTCGGTGATTCCCTGTTCCCAGAATTCATCTGCCGCGAACGGGGATGACAGGAAAAGAGAAAGTAATAATCCAACCACATACTTCATTATTGAAATCTCCGCTGTGCCAGCCTGATGTTATTCCGGGGGCTCTATTCTACACGGCTTGCCGCTTGCGCGGTACCGCCCTGGCCTGGCAGCCGAACTGGTTGCCAGAAAGTAAACGTTCACAAACGACGAGGAGTAACTTAGGGGACGGTATACCTGTTCGCACTGATTGATATATTAAAGGTGACTACCGCCTTATCTCGCTTTAATCCCCGATATAGGCAACCGCCTCGATTTCGATCAGCATCGTTTCCTCGGCCATCGGCGTTTCTACCGTAGTCCGGGCGGGCGGATGATCGGGAAAGATTTCGGCGAAAATCGCGTTCATGCGCTGGAAATCCTTCATGTCCTTCAGGTAAACGTTACATTTGAGGACATCGTCCCAGCTGGCGCCGCCCTCCTTCAGCACCGCCTCCAAATTGCTCAGCGTCTGCCGGGTCTGGGCCTCGATATCGCCGACGCCAACGATATTGCCGTCGCTGCCCCAGGCGACCTGACCGGCGGTATACACCATGTTGCCGCCACGGGTTCCGGGCGAGTAGGGATAGGTCGGGCGCGGTTGAAAGTCGAGCTGATCGGGTTTCAATATTTTGCGAGGCATGGTGGATTCTAATTTCTGGTAGTTGTCTGAATTCGGGGGACAGTATACCCATTCGCGCCAATTGATATAATCCACCGAAAACGGGCAAACGACATGACTGAACTCACCGGCAAATCGGCGCTGATCTCTGGCGCCGGGCGCAACATGCGCAAATGCGTTAAACCGGACCTGAAATGAAAAAAAGACTGCTGACAATCCTGCCAATCTGCCTCTCGGTGCTCATCATGGGTAAAACGATCGCGAACGAAACACAGGACTCGATACAAAGCCGCCTGCTGGCCGCGGCCGCACAGAACCAGCCGCAGGTCGTGCAGCAATTACTCGCCGCCGGAGCGGATATCGAAACCCGGGATTCGCGCGGGCGCACGGCCTTGCTGCAGGCGACGCATCACAATGCCATCGAGGCCGCGCGTATCCTGATCGAAGCCGGCGCCGACGTAAACGCGATGGATGACATCTCCGATTCACCGTACCTGTACGCCGGCGCTGAAGGTCGCCTTGAAATTTTGCGCATGACCCTCGACCACGGCGCCGACCTCGCCAGCGTCAATCGCTATGGCGGCACCGCGCTCATCCCCGCGGCGCATCACGGCCACGTCGAAACCGTGCGCGTACTGCTGCAAACCGAAACCGATATCGACCACGTCAACAACCTCGACTGGACCGCCCTGCTGGAAGCGGTCATTCTCGGCGACGGCGGACCGGTTTACATCGAAATCGTCAAACTGCTGCTCGAAGCCGGCGCCGACGCCGACATCGCCGACAATGACGGCGTTACCCCGCTAATGCACGCCAAAAACAGTGCATATGCCGAGATTGTCGATCTACTGTCCCGCCAGTGAAGCAAGCTGGCATTCGTTTCAGCGGCGCCAGCCGCGAAAGACGATCAGCCCGAGCACATCGCGAATCCTGAAAAACCGATGCTGCCGGAAGTAACTGGCAAACTCGCAGTCACCCGGCATCGGGTAGTAGTTTTCATGCGAATCTGCAGTATCAGCTACCGGGATGGCAACGGGTTGACCGTTACGCAATTGCCGGATAACGCGCCTGAGCAGACGCGCACCAATGACAGCCGTCATCGTCAGCACGGTTTCCTGGGTCGCTTTGGCGCGGATCGGAAATGACCGTCGAGCCAGTATCTGCCCCGTATCGACGCCCTCGTCGATCCAGTGCACGGTTACGCCGCCGCGCTCGCTGCGGTTGTGCAGGACCCAGAAATAAGACATGGCACCGCGGTAGCTGGGTAGCCAGCCGGGGTGAATATTCAACACGCCCAGACGCGGAAGCTGGATGACTTCAGCTCCCAGGATCTGTGAAAAATAGGCAGACACCAGCAAATCGGGTTCGCAGGACCGAATAAATTCGCTCGTGGCCGCGTCGTTGATGTTGTCGCACCGATGTAGCGGAATATTCCTTTCACGCGCAATCCTCCACGCCGGCAGCAGCCGATTTCGCAACCCGGGAACCACCAGTGACAAGCCATACCCCAGCGCCTGAACGGCACGCTGATAAATCAACAGCCACCCGAAACGCCAGCCTACCCGCTGCAGATGCCGCTTTATCCTTGACTTGCCTTGCCGCGAAAATGGCAAGGGCTGCGCCTTGACCACGGCGACCACTTCTATTTCCGGCATCTCGACGAGCCGATTCATGATCAGCGCACTGCCCAGATGCCCTGCGGAATAGAGAACGACAACTCGAAACGGGGGCGGAATTGTGGCCACGCACTTTCAACCAGTAATTGAGGTGGCGGGATTATAACCACAGAGCTGGTGACAGTTAATTACGGTATCAGTTAACTTAAATCCAAATCACCATTGTCGCGCACCTGACACCTTAACCAGGTTAACCGTCACTGTAACCCTACTGCGATAGCACCTCCCGGTGGCGACAGACAGGATTGCAATTGGTCGACGTTGAACCAGTAAAGCCAAAGAACCGCCTGTCGTGTAACGACGTTGCAGCCATTGCACCTATATGACGTTGCAGCCATTGCACCTATATAAAGCTTCCGAAATCGTCGAGGTTGATCTGCTTTGATAGCGCCTTGCCGATACGCTGCAAGTCGGGCATGCCGTCGGTCGAGTCCAGTTTGCTGACTTCACCGGGATCGATATCGCCCAGGCCTAATTTTTCGAGGCCCTTTGCGGTCAGTTCGGCGTTGTAGCGCAGGTACAGGAACTTGCGACCGAGGTCTGTCTCGAGCGGGATCCGTTCCCCGTTTTTGTCTTTTGGAATCAGGTCCTCGACTTCCATGTCCAGCTCGTCACCGTGACTGCAGCGCCCAATGGTGCGGCAGTTCATGTCCTGGTCCACCTGCGCCTGCGCCATGGTTGCCGACAGCGTATTGCTGGCGGCCGAGAGCAGGTTGCTTTCGGGGTCTTCGGCGTCATTGCCGGACACCGGCGCCGACCCGGTACCGAGTGAAACCACCAGCAACTGTTTTTCACCGCTCTTCCAGCCAAGCCTGTAGGCCGGCTCTGTCGCCATGCGATACATCAGGAATGCAGGATTGTTGTAAGGCGTCGTGCCACCGTCGACGAAGACATAGCGCTCGCCGTTATCAACCTCGATCACTTCGGGAGGAAAATAAACCGGCGCCGCTGTGCTCGCGCGCACCACCTGGTAGAGCGGAAACTGGAGGTTGCAATATGACTCCTCAGGGTTGTTGAACATGGCGTCCGGGTTGGAACTGATCGGCCAGGCCGAGTCGGTGGTCTTGTTTCTTGTCACCACCAGCAACAGTGTCTTCAGGTCTTTGGGGTAAAGCTGCGTATCCTCGCCAAACACGTCTTTCAATTTATTTTCCAGCTCACCGTCATAGTAAAGGGACTTCCAGCGATCGAATAAATTGCGTTTTGTGAACGCGGTCTTGCCGAAGTCCAGATAAAAATCCAGCAAGTCCTGCGCCGACATTCCACGCGCCAGCGCAGCGGCGATAATGGCGCCGGTGCTGGTACCGCCAATGTAATCGAAGTAGTCGCAGAGCCGGAAATCCTCGTTACCGCCGCCAACGCGATCACGCAGCTGGCTTTCCAGTTCAAGCAGCATCTGTGCCGTCATCAGGCCCCTGATGCCGCCGCCGTCGAGGGCGAGTATTTTGCGCGGTACGTCTTGCGAGTAGCGCGCCGTCAACACCCCCCAGCGTTCATGATCCAGTGCAGGCATTTGATTGTCTCCTGTTGATTATTGTTCGCGTACTTCTGCTATGTCTTTTTCCGCCAGCTGACTTATCCACTGGCTGTGTTCCACCGATATGATCTGGTCGACATCCCGGATGAATGCATGCACCGTGGCCGCATCACCTGCAGCGGCGGCCTTGCGTATGTCGCTGCACTTGCCACGCAGCTTTTCGAGATGTGCATGGGTAATTTCGTAGCGTGCCGCGTTGCGTTCGTCCTGGTTGAGGCGCGACAGGCTGGTCTGCATTCCGAGCAACACCGGCGCCGCCATCGCCGCGATCGAGGCGACGCTTACTGTGTCAATGAATTCGAACGCTAATCCGCCCAGGCCGGCGGCAATCGCGGCGATAAAGGTTACAATCGCGCCAAAACCGACATATCGTTTAGACGCCGCCTGGTGCTGCTTGCCGCGCTTGTCATAGTATACGACCTGAACCATCAATTGGTAGCGAATGAAATACTCGAGCTGTAATGGCAGCAGCGGGTAATCACCCGCTCGTTGCTCGTCTTGCCAGTCACGCGCCAGCCCGCAGGCCGTTTCGAACAGTTCGATGCGCGCGGTTTCCGCTTGCGAGCGCGATTTCTGCCAGGCCTGGAACGATTTACCGGCCTGCAGTATATACTTCATGCCGACAACGCCGGCGGCACAGACGAGTTGAAGCAGCAGCAGTCCGGTACGGAGATAGTCGTAGGCGGGCGAAACGTTCCGCGCATCGTTCATAACCAGTACGACGCCTCCCAATATAGCCGCGGCGGCGGCGAGATAAATTTCCCGGCTGCCATATTTTTTGTAGACCGCCTGCTGGACACCCGCCTCTTCATCGTAACGATCGTAGCGGCGCATAATGGCCTGAATCAGGGAATGCTCGAGCACTCGTTTGAGTGCCGCCGCTTTTGGGTCGAGCCTTGCGGCATGCTGTTCCGGCTCGAGTTTCCAGTCGTCCGGCGTTGGAGCGCCTAGCAGGTCCTCTGGATCGGCAGGCTCACCGTTTTGAGTTTGCGCATCCGTGGTCACAATAGATTCTTGAGCTTATCGAGCTGCTCGCGCGTCGAATCGGGCATCCAGGTCGCCGGCGCGGTCGCGTATATCCGCTGCGACTCCTGTTCCAGCAAATCGGACTCGCCGAGACCCAGCAAGGCTTCGAGCCGGGTCGCCGCCAGCCAGTACGCCTCTTCGGCATCGACGGATTGTTGCTCTTTTTTGCGCGGCAGTTTCTTTTCGGCTTCGTCCACCAGGTCGATAACCTGCTTGCGAACGCGTTTCGCGATTACCCGGTCCGCGGTCGCTTCATCGGGATCGTCATGCAGTTGCGCCCGCTGATTGAGAATAAAGGCATAGTTAATACCGTTGTAATAATCCCGCTTGAGGTAAAAGCCTCGCTCATAGGCCCAGACCGCGGTATCGAGATCCGCGGGATTTTCATTCAACTCCCAAAGACGCTTGTGAACGGCGCCCCAAAGGCCCAGCGTTTCGGGGTCGTTGGTGGTAGAGGGTGCCAGGCTGTTAAAGATGATGTCCCTGGCTTCGATCAGGGCTTTGATTTTGCCTGCGTCATCGTCCTGCGGGCTCTTGTAGGTTGCCAACGCCAGCTGCTGCACGATGTAGGCATCGGCCGGATTCAACTGGTGACATTTCTGGAACAGCGATTTCGCTTCCTCGAACTCGCCTCGTTCGGTGGCTTCCTGCGCGGTTTCCAGCAGCACGCTGAATTTGACGTCGTCTTTAATCCGGCCTGAATCGTCATCCGCCACTTCTTCTGAAGGCTGGACGGCCCTGGTCAGGCTTTCAGAGCCGTCGCTTAATTTCGGTTGTTGCAGCTCATGCAAAAACGTATAGACCGGACTATCGACCTTTTCGTTTTCGAACACCAGCTCCTTGATCGCCTTCTTGAGTTCTTCGCGCATCTTTTCGACTTCCTCGAAGTCGATACCCTTGCCGAGATGCTCGTAAGTTCTGATCAAAACGCTCGCCAGGTCGAACGGAAACTTGAACTGATTCTCCGCCAGGATAATCGTGGTATTGGGACGCAACGCGTGCCGCACGCCGAGCTCGTAGATGGCATTCGGATTGGCGGTCGACAAATCGGCAATCACCAGGTCGGCGTCGAGCAAATTTTCGTACATCGGTTTATCGATGACGCCGGAGTGGGTGATGTCATCGGCGCGAACACAGGTCAGTCCGCTTTGTTCCACGGCCGGCTTGATAATACCCTGATAGGTCTTGTCCAGATTTAGCGTGCGCTGGGTTTGATAGTCGGTTTTCTCGCCAAAACCCATGACAACGAAGCAAGTCTTTGTGGCCATTTTTAAATCCCTCTTAAGTTAGCTGGACAACTTCGGTACCAGGCACGGAAGTTCTGGATTCTATGCCGATCAACAATAAAGGCATACATCCCCCGCCCTCGATTCACCGACAAACTTCGCTACCGAGCCGCTGAAGCTCAATAAACGCTACTGGTGAATCGAAAAATTATAACCGATTCGGGGGGCAATTAAACTTTGCGCCGGCTAACCGTCTGGAATTTACAGCCGGCCCCGGCCGCACGACAGCGCAAGCCCGGACCCGCAATCTGATGGAATAGCCGAAACCGGATGTTTATACTGGATCGACCTTGCTACCGCCGGCGCATCGCAATGAACCTCCCGGGACCCAGCCTCGAATACGAAGCCACCGCGCCAACTCAATCGCGTGCAGGCCTGGGCCTCCTGTTGATGGCGGTGACCGCGGCAATCCTCTGCCTCGCGTTGCTGACGGGCGCACAGGACAACTACATACGTCTCGGCGCGGCCGCCGCCTTTGGCCTGCTTGCGTGGTTGTTCGCCAAATCGGGAAAGCGAAGGCGCATTCCGGTGCTGCGAAATATCGAGGCGCTGGTAAAGCTCGCCGCGCGCACGGAAATTCCGGTGGTCATTTATTTACGGCGTTTCGTCGACGACCGGCAAGTGCATCATCCGGCGGCGACGGAAAGAAGCGAGCACGACTCGGACGAGGAAGAGTTGGCCGAATCTTTTAGTCATATCTGCCTTTTCGTCGCGGTGGGCCGTCCCGGCGAACCGCTGCCGCCCTGGGGGGCTTACCGCCTGTACCTGGAGGACGACGAGTGGGAACAGGGCGTAAGCGAACTGATCGCCATCGCCTCGATAATTTACATCAAGTGGGCAGATTCCGAGCCGCTTAAAAAAGAAATTCAACTTATAGAAGCAGCCTCTAAATTGAATCGAACCATATTCCTGTTGCCGTTTCAGGAACACCCGGAGCGCCTATGTCACTACTTGCCCGACGGCCCGTTATTCGAAATCGAAATGCCCGAGGCACCGACCGCCAAACGATATGCGGCGTTTTTCACGACCACGCAAAGCGGTGGAAAAATACACTACCGAGAGCGCGAGCTAGGTTACGGTAAAGCCGCCAGCAGGGTGGCCGTCGACAGCTTTGGCATGGGCGATTTGACAAAAAGCCAGCTTAACGTCATGCGGGGATTCTATGGCAGGTTCGAAAACCTGGTCTCGAAGGCGCTGGTCGTATTCCTCTACACATTTGCGGGTTCGTCGGCGGCCGGCATGCTGCTGATGCTGATGGCATTGATAGCCGGCCCGCTGGATGGATGGCTGCCGCGCGCACTGGAGGATTTATTCTACACATTTGCGGACATGATGCTGGCGCCAATCGGCTGGGTGCTTATCGTTTCCCTGGGATTTCTTCTGCTGCTGGCGGTCGTCTGCCAACGCGTCATGCCCTGAGCCGGTTTCCGTCAGTTGCGGGGCTGGCCTGTGTATTACCAGGTTGGTTTTAGTTTTACCGTTCGGGTAAGGCAAACTGTAGTCGGCGCATTAGCCGAGATTCGTATTTGAGGTTATCGATGAACAAAACATTCACGGTACCGGTGGAACCGATCCACAAGCGCCGACCGATCGCGGGATGGTGGTTATCGTTTTCCGGCTACCTTGGCATCATCGCTACCACGGCAGTCTGGCTTGTGAGCGGCGCGCTGGCGATGGAGGGTCTGGGCGAGTTATTGGGGTTCATCTGGTACTTGGTTACGATGCCCGTTCTTTTTCTTGCCATGCCCGTGGTTATCCGACTGATATCGCGAGGGCGATCGATGCGGGCGATGACGGCTCAGGATTTATTGAAACAGGATAGCCGGTCTGCCGTCGTGTTTCTGCGCTCCTTTGACGACGATGATTTGATCGATCCGAGTTTCACCGCGACAAACCAGTTGGTGCCCGGTCGATACGAAAACAAGCTGACCAGGGTGCTCGCTTCGATTGGCCCCGTTGTCGCGCTTGGCCGTCCGGGCGAGCCGCATCCGGAGCTGGGCGCCGCGCGCCTGTATGTGAAGGATGAGCACTGGCGGCAGGCGATTTCGGATTTGATCGACGGCGCCGCGCTGGTGGTGGCGATTGTCGGAGATTCGCCGGGGCTTTGGTGGGAAATCGAGTTTTCAATTGAAAAGGTACCGATCGAGCGATTGTTGTTTTTCTTCCCTTATCCGGCGCCGCTAAAAACCCGCCAATCCTACTGGCGCACCGCTTTTCTACAAAATCCATTGTGGGGTCGATTCCTGCGACGCAAGCTCTTCCCCGACATGGAGGCAAAACGCCAGGCTCGCTACGATGCGTTTCGGGCGCGAATCAACGCCGATCTACCGCAGCCTTTGCCGCAAACGCTCGGTGAAGCACGCTTTATCGCCTTCAGTAACGAAGGGCGGCCAATACCGATAAAACCCGCAAAACCCTCCCTGTTGACGAGGGCGATAACGCTGAATTTCAATCCCCTGCTCGATATCCCGTTCAAAAAAGAGCTGCAGCCAGTCGTTTCGGCCAGAAAAAACCATTCCTGATCTCGAAGCTGGCAAGCGGTTCCAGGCTGTTATGCGGTTTAGTCGATCAATAGCTGCACGCTGAAAATAATCTCGCTACTGGAGAATCCGTCCGCCACAATCTCGCTACCGCCCGAATCTTCAAGATCAGCATCCCCGGTAACAAACAGGCGATATTCCAGCGACAGGCCGAGTTCGTTTTTTGGATCCAGGGTGCTAACTCCAAGCATCACCTGAAGCGCCCCGACCTCGGTGGAATCGCTGAGATCTTTACTCGTTGCAGCGCTACTGGTATCGACGTCATCAACATCCAGCCAGGCTATGCCCGCACCGACGCCAAATATAATGGAGAACAAGGTGGTCCCGCTCAAACCGAGCGGCTGAGCCGCGTACAAATTGGCCATTAAACTATTACTCGATACCGAGCCGCCAGAACCCAGGTCGGCATCACCGTTTCCATTCGACAATTCGCCGCCGTCGAAATCGATATTGCGGCGCGCAAACTCCGCTTCGACCCGAATCGTATCGAAGAAATGACCATAGGCCAGGCCAAAACGGGAACCTGTTTCGGTTGAATTCTCGGTTTCGGACGATGTGAAATTATTGTTTTGATCTTCGCTCTCGACAAAATAGTCGTCCTGGAAAATCAATCCACCATGCAGCGAAAAGTAAGCGGGTTTGGCGAATACCGAAAAGGGACAGAGTGAAGATAGAAGAATGAGCGACAGCATACTCTTTTTATGGGATAACGCGACAGGGTAATTCATAGTCATGAGCTCCTTTTACGTTATGAGGCGAACAAGCATAGGAGCCTTGCACGATGCTGTCCAGAATATCGAAATCGACTAGCCGTTGAAAACAATTTTAGACCGAGGGGTTTACAATTCGGAGCAATTGCACTATATTTGCAACCGTTCGGTTTTAAATTGATTGAAAATGGCAAAAACACTCACAGGCAGACCGGTCGGCAGGCCGCGAGAATTCGACGAGGAGCAAGTGCTCATCGCGGCGATGGAAGCGTTCTGGCGCAAGGGTTACGAGGCCACGTCGCTGGCCGACCTGACCGAATGCACGCGCATGAACAAGGCCAGCCTGTACCGCGTGTTCGGCGACAAGCACCAGTTGTTCATGGCGGCGCTGAAGAACTACTCCGACATCGAGTTTCGCGAAACCACCGCGGTGGTGTCCGAATCGGCAACGCCGTTGACCAACCTGCGCGCGGTGGTGCAAAAGGTCAGCGAAGACGCCGGCAGCGACAAGGGCTGCCTGGTGATCAACTCAATGGTGGAATTGGCGCCGCACGATCCTGAGGTGAAGCAGCTACTGCAGGGATTCGCCTCGCATCGGTTGCAGGCGCTCCAGGGCATGATCACCCAGGCGCAGGCGGCCGGCGAAATTCGGCCCGGGCTCGAACCGCACAAGCTCGCGATATCGCTGATGATCGCCTTCGCGGGCTCCGCGGCGATGATCAAAGGCTTCATGCCAGGCGCCCAGATCGAAGCAAACCTCAAAGACCTGATCGATTCCTGGACCTGAGCCAATGAACAGCCGCTACTTAACCACTGAGAGTCATTCCCGCGCAAGCGAATCGATGAGTCATTCCCGCGCAAGCGAATCGATGAGTCATTCCCGCGCAAGCGAATCGATGAGTCATTCCCGCGCAAGCGGGAATCTTGTAATGCCGGCTTTCCGGTCGACACAAAATCCCCGCTTACGCGGGGATGACAAAAAATTGTGGCATGACGCCTCAACAGTCAGGCTTTTTTTGGTCTAATTTTAAACCGATTGGTTACAAATGAACCCCCTATGGAGATATAAAAATGAGTAATTATTTCAAGGCGATAGACCGCTTCGCCGCCACCCTGGCCCACCGCGTCATCGCAGGACGCTGGCTGGTGCTGCTACTGTCGCTGACGCTCGCGCTCGGCGCGGGCTTCGGCGCCGGCAAGCTCGAGTTTTCGACCAACTACCGCGTGTTCTTCTCGGACGCCAACCCCGAACTTCAGGCCTTCGAAAACCTGCAGGACACCTACACAAAGAACGACAACTTCCTGTTCGTGTTCGAACCGGCCGACGAGGCCGCGTTCTCGAAGCAGACGCTCGACGCGGTCGAACGCCTGACCGAAGCAGCGTGGAAGATTCCGTTCGCGATCCGCGTCGATTCGATCAGCAACTTCCAGCACACTTATTCGATCGAGGACGACCTGATCGTCGAAGACCTGGTCAAAAACGCAACGGACAAGGACGCGGCCTTCTTATTCGAGCGTGAAGCCGTGGCGCTGGCCGAACCGCTGCTGCGCGACCAGTTGCTGACGCGCGACGCCGACGTCACCGCGATCAACGTCGTGTTGCAATACCCGGAAAAAGACCTGATGGAGGTGCCGCAGGCGGTCCGTCACGCTCGCGAACTGGCGGCGATGATCGAGGCCGAGTACCCCGCCATCGAGGTGCACCTGACCGGCGTGTCGATGCTCAACAACGCCTTCGCCGAGACCGGCATGAGCGACGGCGCGACGCTGATGCCGCTGATGTTCGTCGTCATCTTTGTCCTCACCTGGCTCATCATCCGCTCGTTATCGGCGACCTTTACCACGCTCGTCATCATCGGGCTGTCGTCGATGATCGGCATGGGCATCGCCGGTTACTTCGGCGTCAAACTGACCCCGATTTCGATGTCGGCGCCGATTGTCATCCTGACGCTCGCGGTCGCCGATTCGATCCACATTCTGCTGTCGCTGCGCGGCCTGATGCGCGAGGGCATGGCCAAAACCGAGGCCATCGTGGAAGCGGTAAGGATCAATTTCCTGCCGGTCAGCATTACTTCGGTCACCACCATCGTCGGCTTCCTCGCGCTCAACTTCTCCGATTCCCCGCCCTACTGGCACCTCGGCAACATCACCGCGGTCGGCATCGCGGCGGCCTGGCTGTACTCGCTCACGCTGCTGCCGGCGCTGCTCTCGATCCTGCCCCACCGCGTCAGGCAGTCCAGAGGCGCCGAGTGGTCGCAGCGCGCGATGGATAAATTCGCGGATTTCGTCATCGGCAACAGCAGCAAGCTGCTGATCGGCGTCGGCGCCGCCACGCTGGTGCTGATCTCGTTCGTGCCGACGCTCGTATTCAACGACCAGTGGGTTGAATATTTCGACGAGCGCATCGAGTTCCGACGCGATTCGGACAAGTCGATGGCGCATTTCGGGCTCTACCCGATCGAATACTCGGTGCCGTCGACCGGCCCCGGCGGCGTCAGCGAGCCGGAGTATCTCGAGAACATCGAAAACTTCGCCGAATACCTGCGCGCGCAGCCGAACGTGACTCACGTCTACGCGCTTTCCGATATCATGAAACGGCTCAACCGCAACATGCACGGCGACGACGCGGCCTGGCACCGCATCCCCGGTGACCGCGAACTGTCGGCGCAATACCTGTTGCTGTATGAACTGTCGCTGCCCTACGGGCTGGATCTCAACGACCGCATCAACATCGACAAGTCGGCGACCCGCGTCACCGCGACGCTGTCACGCACCTCGACCGCGGAAACCAAGGCGTTCTTCAACGGCGTCGCCGCCTGGCAGCAGGCCAACTGGCCCGCCTACATGCACGCCGAGCCGACCAGCGCCGCGGTCATGTTCACCTACATCAGCGAGCGCAACATGGAAAACATGGTCAGCGGCACGATCGTCGCGATCATCGCCATCGCGCTAATAATGATGTTCGCGCTGCAAAGCCTGCGACTGGGACTTTTGAGCCTGGTGCCGAACGGCCTGCCAATCCTGACCACCTTCGGCGCCTGGGCGCTGCTGGTCGGCACCGTAGGCTTTTCGGTCGCGACCGTGGCCTCGATCTCGCTCGGCATCATCGTCGACGACACCGTGCACTTCCTGTCGAAATACGTGCGCGCCCGCAACGAACGCCGGCTAAACATCGAGGATTCGATACGCTACGCGTTCCACAACGTCGGCATCGCGATCGTGGTCAACACCGTCATCCTCGCTGCCGGCTTCTTCGTCATGACCACTTCGGCCTTCAAGATGAACGTCGATCTCGGCCTGATGACGATGCTCGCGATCGGCTTCGCGCTGATCCTCGACTTCCTGCTGCTGCCCGCGCTGCTGTTGCTCGGCAAGCGCCAGCCGGAGGCATCGAAAGCACCCGAGGCCGTACTGCCAGCCCCATCGGCAGCAGCCTCTAACTAAACCCATCAAACAAGCACGAAAACGGAGACAACAACATGAAACGCAAGATCAATACCTCGTTAACCATCGCGCTCGCCTTCGGCATCGCGTTTGCCGCGCCCCTGGCGGCCAGTACGCCACAGGAGCAAGGTTTCGAAATCGCGGCGCGCTCGGACCGCAGCGACGTCGGCTTCGGCGACAGCCGGGTCAAGCTGCAGATGATCCTGAGCAACGCCGCCGGCCAGCAATCCACGCGCAAGCTCGAAATCGCGACGCTGGAAAAGCCCGACGAGAGCGTCGGCGACAAGAGCCTGGTGCTGTTCGACACGCCGCGCGACATCGAAGGCACCGCGCTGCTGTCGCACGCCAGGATCCTCGACCCCGACGATCAATGGCTGTTCCTGCCGGCGCTGAAGCGCGTCAAGCGCATCGCCTCGAGCAACAAGTCAGGCCCGTTCGTCGGTTCCGAATTTGCGTTCGAGGACTTCACCGCGATCGAACTCAACAAGTTCGACTATCGCTACATCGGCACCGAGAATATCGACGGCATGCCCCATGACGTGCTCGAACGCCTGCCGCGCTATGAGAATTCCGGTTACAGCATGCAAATGGCGTGGGTCGACCAGCACGTGTTCCAGATCCGCAAGGTCGAGTTCTACGACCGCCGCGGCGACCTGTTGAAAGTGCTCGAACTCGGCGACTACCGCCAGTACGACAACGGCGTCTGGCGCGCGCACAGACTGTCGATGGAAAACGTGCAGACCAACAAAAAGACCGACCTGGTCTACCAGGACTACGCGTTCGACGTCGGCATCTCCGACAAGGACTTCGTCAAGGGTCGTCTGAGCCGCTTACGCTAAATCCACGCAGATGAAAACCAGGCATCAGACAAATTTTCCGTCATCCCCGCGGAACTACGAGTCATCCCCGCGGAAATATTGGCAACCCCGGAGAATTTCGCTTCATCCCGGCGAAATTATGAGTCATCCCCGCGCAAGCGGGGATCTCCTAAAGCCGTCACCGACTGCAAACGAAACGAATTAACGCTATGAACACCAAACTCCTCAGGTCCCTCGCGACGATTCCCCTCTTGCTCTCGGCGCTCACCGCCGAGACAGGAAGGGCTTCCTGGGACATCTCGTCGAATATCGACCTGACCACCCGCGTCTTCAGCGAAGACGCGCGCTGGCCCGGCCAGGACGATGCGACCACGCAACTCTCGATCGCAGGCTCGACCGAGTTTCGCTGGCGCGAAGGCGATTCGCGCGCCTCGATTATCCCTTACCTGCGCTACGACCAAACCGACGACGAACGCTCGCTCGCCGACCTGCGCGAGGCTTACTGGGCGAAAGAGGCGGAAAGCTACGAACTGCTGATCGGCGTCAACACCGTATTCTGGGGCGTGACCGAATCGCTACACCTGGTCGACATCGTCAACCAGACCGACGCCGTTGCCGACATCGACGGCGAAGACAAGCTCGGCCAACCGATGATCAATCTCGAACTGCAGCGCGACTGGGGACGGGTCAGCGTCTATGTGCTGCCGTTTTTCCGTGAACGCAGCTTCGCAGGCGCCGACGGGCGCCTGCGTGCGCCGCTGCCGGTCGACACCGGCAACCCACGATACGAATCGTCGGAGCAGGAAAACCACGTCGACCTCGCGCTGCGCTACAGCCACTACGTCGGCAGCGTCGACATCGGCGTCAACGCTTTCAGCGGCACCAGCCGCGAACCGAGGCTGCTAGCTGACGCAACCGGCAACGTGTTAGTCCCGTATTACGACCAGATCGACCAACTCGGCCTGGATTTGCAATACACCGGCGACGCCTGGCTCTGGAAACTGGAAGCCATCGCCCGCGAAAGCCAAAACGATTCATTCACCGCCGCGGTGGGCGGTTTCGAATTCATCTTTTACCAGGTCGCCGACACGGCCGCCGATATCGGCCTCCTGATCGAACTGCAATACGACGGCCGCGACGATGGAGAACCCTTGACGCTCGCCGACAACGACCTGTTCGCCGGCATCCGCCTGGCGCTAAACGACAGCCAGGATACCGCCGTGCTCGCCGGCGTGGGCTACGACCTCGAGACCAGCGAAACCTACGTCAACATCGAGGCTGACCGGCGGCTGGGCGATAACTATGTGCTGGAACTGCGGGCAAGGTTTATTACCAATGCCAATCCGCAAGATACCAGCTATGCGATCGAGAATGACGATTACCTGCAATTGCAGTTGAGTCGGTATTTTTAGCCGCGGAGAAAAGTCTGCAACCAGGGGGAAAGACCATCTTTACTCCCCATATTTCGCCGCTCGACCTGTACCGCTTAAGGCGACCTTAGCCGGCTGTTTTCATCGAATCGAATGGCCATCAGGTCCGGGTGCAGGAATTCATAGCCGAGTACCCGTTTCAGCTTGCTGTTGTCGACGATCTTGAAACAGCGATCGTCGCTGTCTTCGAAATCCGGTAACGGCGCAGCCGCCATTTTTGCAGCCTGGGTATAAAACTCCCGTTTGCACGGGTGCGAATCGGCACAGGCGTTGAAGGTTTCGCCCCAGACGCCGTTGGCGACGATTCGGTCGAGTATGTTGATGCAGTCATCGCGGTGGATCAGGTTGACGTTGGCATCCGGGTTTTTGACCGTCTTGCCACCAGCGAAAAACCGGCCCGGGTGGCGGCTGCCGCCGATCAGACCGGCAAAGCGGACGACGGTCGTGCGCAATTGCCCGCTTTGCCGGAACAGATTTTCGATGATGACCAGCGGATGATCCGGCGACTCGTCGGCGGTGGTCTCGGAAACGACTTTGCAGTTGTCCGGATACACCGAGGTAGAGCTCACCAACAAAACCGTCTGGATCGGGGATGCTTCGATTTTCCGCAGCAAGCGCTTGAATCCATCGATGTCTCTGGAGGGGATGTTGACGATCAGGGCATCCGACTGCAGAAACGTATCGATATCGTCAAGGGATTTACCAATATCGACGATGAAGCCCCGGGCCGGCAATGCAGCAAGCTTCGACAAACGTTGCGGCGACGTGGTCGATATTTTTAGCGGGTAACCCTGCGTCACCAGGCGCTCGGCCAACGGCAGCCCGAGCCAGCCGCTGCCGAGAAGACTGATGGTATTTATGGCCTTACCTCCAACATAGCATCTAGCGAAAAGAATTCGGCAGACAGTATACGTAATTAATCGCTAGAAAAATTTTACTCCCATCCCGCACTGGAAACCTGGTCGCAGTTAAGCTTGTTGCCGAGGAGTAAATTGAATCCGGCATCGCGTCCCGAAATCCCTGAATGTTTAATTGAAATGAGTATAATACCGCCGGATTCCAGGTATTTATCAGCTCATGCACCCCTCGACCCAAAACCCGGCCCATGGCCTGCGCCTTCCACTCTGGCTACTCGCGCTGGCCTTAGGTTTTTGCTTTGGCCAGGTCTCGGCCTCGCACGAGGCCAACGAGCCGTCCGACGGCACGGTCAACAGTTTTCGCTGGCTGCAGAATCCATTGGTTCTGCCCGAGACCTCGTTACAGCGCTGGCAGGTAGAAGCTGTCAGCCTGTCCAGCTTCAAAGGCAAGATCGTGTTATTGAATCTCTGGGCCACCTGGTGCCCACCCTGCGTTTACGAGTTGCCGGCACTGGACCGGCTGCAGCAACGTCTGGGCAACGAGGAGTTCGTCGTCGTTACCGTGTCCGTGGACCATGATCCAGGGCTTGCGCACAATCTTTTTACTGGCAAGCTTGCACTCGCCAATCTCGAATTCTACTTCGAGAACCCGGAACGACTGGGAAAAACCTTCCCCCTGGACGTGTTGCCGTCCAATTTCATCATCGACCGCGAGGGCCGGGCAACAGGAATGTTGCGCAGCTATGTCGACTGGGATAGCCCGGCTGCCGACGAGTTCGTCAAGCGGCTGCTGGCCGGCACACTGCCGGCCAGGCCTCAGAATTAGGCTGATTACGGTCTGAAACTCCGAGATCGTTCAAAACTCGTTGACCTTACTCGTTCAGCGGCACCACCAGCACGGGAATCCTGCAACGGCGAAGAATGCGCCGGGTGGTATCGCCCATGACCGCATCCTTTACCGAGGCACGATTGCCGTGCTTACTGACGACCAGTAAGTCGTATCCGCCGCCATGCGCCTCCTCGAGGATCTTTTCCAGGCGCTCGCCGGTCTCGACTTTTACTTCATAACTCAACACGGGCTGCTCGGGCTGATCCGATAGACAATCTTCGCAAAACTGTTCGACATTCTCGATGGCGAATTCCTCCGGCTTGCGCTCGAGCAAAATTGTTCTCGCCTCTTCCAGGCTTCTGCTGCTCAGCTGTTCCCACAAATCATGGTTTATATAGCTCTGCAGGCTCTGCAGATCGCGGTTGTCGACCACGTGAAAAACGACCAGCCGAGCGTTGTTGCGACGAGCGATGGAAGCCGCGTGCGGGAATGCCTGTCGCCCGGATTCGGACAGGTCGGTAACATAGAGAATGCTACTGTATTCGATCTGTGGCAAAGGATTCTGCTTCGACATTAAATCTGTTCTCCTTCAGAGGGCTGCGGTTTGCGCTTCATCCAGATTCCGCTCAGGAACCAGCTATAGGCCCAGGTACCGAAAAACACGAGCACGAAAGTCACGGCTATATCCATTGCCGAACCGGTCAGCGAGAAAGCCGGAACATAGCCGAAAATAAACGGCGCGAGGTATAGAAACTTGGCGAACTTGAAGGCAATCCACGCGGTCGCCCACATATTGGCCTTGGCAATGGTCGCGCCTGCGAAAGCGGCGATACAGACCGGCGGCGTGATATTGGAATCCTGTGACAACCAGTAGACGATCATATGCGCGGCGATTTCATTGACGCCCAGGTGCGTCAGCGCCGGCACCGCGACCACAGCGGTGATCAGGTAAGCCGCCGTTACCGGTACGCCCATCCCCAGGATCAGGGATGCGAGCGCCACCAGCAGAATGGTCAACCAGAGCCTGCCCTCGGCCAGCTCGATGACGATATCGGCGAAGGTCAGAATCAGGCCGCTATAGGTCAGCACACCGATGATTATGCCGATAACGCCGACCGTGGCCCCGATCTTGAGGCTCGATTCCGCGCCGGCGCGAGATGCTTCCGCGAAGCCTTTCAGGTCGATGCGCGTTTCCTTGCGAAACCAGCTCACCACGATGCAGGTCACAATACCCAGTATGGCCGAGTAACCCGGGGAAAAACCCATCAGCATCAGGATCGTAATCACCACCAGCGGCAAAACGTAAAACCATTCCTTGCGCAGGATTTCCCTGGCGCTTTCCTTGGATTTTTCGCCGACGATATTAAATTTCTTGGCTTCGTAGTGCACCATCATGAATACGCTGAAGAAATACATCAGCGCCGGAAAAATCGCCACCAGCATAATCTGGGAGTAAGGCAGGCCGGTCATCTCCGCCATGATGAAACCGCCGGCGCCCATGATAGGCGGCATGAACATGCCGCCGATGGAAGCGGCGGGTTCGATACCGCCCGCCACGTGTGGACGGAAGCCGGCTTTTTTCATCATCGGGATGGTAAAGGCGCCGGTGGAAACGGTATTGGCGATTGCGCTGCCGGAAATGGATCCGAACAGGCCGCTGGCAATGACCGATACCTTGCCCGGACCGCCGATCTTGTGCCCCACGGCGGCCAGCGGGAAATCGATGAAGAAGCGTTGCGCACCGCTTTTTTCGAGAAAGGCGCCGAAAATCACGAACAGGATGATATAAGTCGCCAGCACGTTGGCCATGATGCCGAATACACCATCGCTCTTGTAAAAAATACTGGTGCACAGGTAGGGGAAGGTATCGCCCGCATGCTGCAGGACTTCCGGAATCATTTCACTGTCGCCGAACACGCCGTAGAGCAGCATGATGGTGCCGATGATCACGAAGGCGACGCCGACCACGCGGCGCGCGATCTCGATACCGACCAGCACGCCGACGACGGCAACCCATTGATCGAGCTCGGTTTCCGCGCCGGCACGATAATTGATGGCTTCGAAATTAAGAATCCAGTAACTCAGCGTGGAGGCGGACACCAGCATCAGGAAATAGTCCCAGATCCGCCCCACCAGCCCCGGAGTGCGGTACAGCATCAGCACCAGCACATAGGTGATGACCACGTAAACGCCGCGGTGATACTGGGTGGCCGCCGGTTGCAGCACGGCGGAATAGGAATAAAACAGCACGAGCCCAATGCCCATGACATCGAATATCAAACGCTCGACCTTACTTAACTTTTCGAACAACATGACCCGGTCCCCCTCGATGTTATGTTGAATCGGTGTCCTGATTTGACACCGGCGACGCAAAGACAAACGGGCGAGGCAAGCCTCGCCCGTCAAGGCTTTACATCATGCCCTTTTCCTTCCAGAACTTGACCGCACCGGGATGCCAGGGAGTAACCACGCCCTGGGTTCCGGTTTCCAGGCTCATGTTCTTGAAGGTCTTCTTTTGCTGCTTCATGTGCGCCAGGCCTTCATCGGTGAACATTACCGACAGCATTTCGTAAACCGTGTCGTCGGACACCTTGGAATTGGCAACCCACAGGGCCGAATCCTGGAACGACGGCGTTTCTTTTTCCACTCCACGGTAAGTACCCGACGGCACCGACAGCTGGCTGAAGTAAGGGTACTGGTCGAAGAAACCGCTTTCCTGGGCGTCTTTACCGAGGTCGATCAGCTCGATGTCGTTGGTCTGCGCAGCCATGATAACCGCGCCGCTGGGGAATGCCGTGAACAGCCAGAAAGCGTCGAGCTGCTTGTTACCGAAAGCCTGGGCCGCATCGTTGTATCCCATGGCGTTGCGTTCGATCTTGTCCCACACGCCCATGTGGTTGAAGAACAGCTCGCTGTTGGCGAATGCGCCGGAACCGGCGTTGCCGACACCGACTTTCTTGCCGACCAGGTCCTTCGCGCTTTTAATGCCGGCGCCCTTGCGAACCACCAGCTGCGCCGGAGCGCCGTACAGCCAGGCAACCGCCATCACGTCTTCATATTTTTTGGAATCGTTTTTCATCTGGCCGTTACGGCCCAGGTAAACGTGGCCGGAGTACACCACGCCCATTTGCGCCTTGCCGGAATTTACCTTGCGCAGGTTTTCCACCGAACCGGCGGAAGACTGGGCGCGGACGCGAATGTTCTTCGATTGTTTAATCGGATCGTAAACCTGGACCGCGTTGGCGACCACCTGGAAAGTTCCGCCGGCGGGGCCGCCGCTGAAAACCACTTTATCCTTGGCCGCCGCGGTAATCGGCGTCAACATGCTGGCAGCCAGCAGCGCCGAACCGGCGACTAAAATTGATCTGCGTTTAACGTTCATAAAAAAGACCTCCTGATTGGTATAGTGAAAAATGCTCTTCGCTTAGAGCAATGACACATATTCAGCAAATCACGGGCCAACCCGGGAAGATCAGGAAATTAACTTGTAAGTAGTTGATATGAAAAACAATAATAACGGCGGATCAAAACATCGGAAAACCGGATTTGGGCGGAAAACCACCCATTTGCTCGCTTCGAAAGTGGGATAACTGACCCATTACCCCGGCAGCGCGGGGCGGGATTCACTTGTACCTGCGTTTATCGAGACCGTATTTCTGCATCTTGTCATACAGGGTCTTTCGCGGCAGCCCGAGCCGTTCCATGGTCTGCTTGATGACGCCGCCCGATTCGGAAAGCGCCTGTTCGACCAGGGCTCGCTCGAAGGCCTCGACATGTTCCGGCAAGGTCATGGGTACGTAGGGGGAGCCGCCGCTTTGCTCGTCCAGCTGCAGGCTGGGGGCATCGCGCAGCAATACAAAACGCTCCGCCGCATTACGCAATTCCCTGACATTACCGGGCCAGTTACAGGACATCAGGTTGCGGCTGAAGTCAGCCGGCATGGCCGGCGCTTCCTTACCGTAACGGGCGGCTGCAACCAGCAGAAAATGCTGGAACAACAAGGGAATGTCTTCCCGGCGCTCCCGCAGCGGCGGCAGTTCCAGTGTCACCACGTTCAAGCGGTAAAACAGGTCTTCACGGAACTCGCCGCGCGCAGCCGCCGCTTTCAGATCCACCTTGCTGGCGGCAATAATGCGAATATCCAGATCGATGCCTTCGTTCGAACCCAGCCGTTCCAGCCTGCGCTCCTGTAAAACACGCAATAACCGCACCTGTGCCGGCAGCGGCATGGACTCGATTTCATCGAGAAACACCGTTCCCCGGTCGGCATACTCGAACTTGCCGACGCGCCGGGTTTCAGCCCCGGTAAAGGCGCCTTTCTCATGGCCGAACAGTTCGCTCTCGATCAGGTTTTCCGGAATCGCGCCGCAGTTGATGGCGACAAAATTTCGCTCCCGGCGCGAGCTTTGTTCATGCAGGGAACGCGCCACCAGCTCCTTGCCGGTGCCGGTTTCGCCAATCAGCAAAATATCCGCGGCGGTATCGGCGAGCTGGTTGATCGAACGGCGCAGCGATTTCATCAGCGCGGTCTTACCGATCAGCCTCGGTCCCAGTGTGGCCTGGTCGTTCAACTCGATTTTCAGATCGCGGTTTTCCAGCGTCAAGCGCCTTTTATCCAGCCCCCGCCTGACCGTGTCGACCAGGCGCTCCGGCGAGAAGGGCTTTTCGATGAAGTCGTAGGCACCTTTCTGCATCGCATCGACCGCCATGGATATATCGCCATGCCCGGTAATCAGGATGACCGGCAGGCCGGCATCGACCTGCTGCAATGCCCGCAACAATTCCAGGCCGTTCATGCCCGGCAGACGAATGTCGCTGACGACGACGCCGTTGACCTGCGCGTCGAGCAGCGGCAGCGCGTCTTCCGCCTTTTCGAATAGCGCCACGCTAAAACCGGCCAGCTCCAGGGTTTGTTCATTGGCCAGACGCAAGTCCAGCTCGTCATCGATGAAATAAACGTCAGTTGCTGTCATTGGATCGACTGCTGCTCGGCAGCGATATGGTAAAGCGGGCGCCACCCTCAGATAAGTTCCGTGCGGACAATTTGCCGTTCATGCTGGCGATAATTCTGGCGGAAATGGAAAGGCCCAGCCCCAGGCCCGATTCCCGGGTCGTGAAAAAGGGTTCGAAAATCCGGGATAAATCCTTTTCTTCGATGCCCGGCCCGGAGTCATCGACGTAAATCAATACAGCCCCTTCGGCCCGCTCCGTGCTAATGCCGATCCGTCCGTCATTTTCGTCACCGATGGCGTGAATGGCGTTGTTGATCAGGTTAATCAGGACCTGTTCCAGCTGAATGGTATCGACGGCGGCAAATATATCCGGCGCGACGCCAGCAGTGTCGATCTGAATATGTTTTTTCTGGTACTGTGGGCTGGCAATCTCGATCGCCGTTTGAATCACCGGGTTCAGGTTTGCCGGCTCCAGCCGCCCACTCGATTTACGCGAAAAGAACTTGAGTTGCGTGCTGATCTTCGCCATGCGTTCGGTCAACCCGGCGATACGTTCAAGGTTTTCTTCCACCTTTTTCCCCTTGTCCCTGGCAAGCAGCTGCCTGGCATTATCCGCATAGCTGCGGATCGCGGCCAACGGATTATTCAATTCATGACTGATACTGGCTGACATTTCTCCCACCATGGCCAGCTTGGCCGCCTGGATCAATTCGTCCCGGGTTGCGCGCAAGGTTCGTTCCGTTTCCTTGTGCAGCAGAATTTCGTTTTCCAGGTCCAGCGTTCGCTCCGAAACTTTCAGTTCGAGCTGCTTTTGCGCCTCCTGATGGATCCGTTCTCTTTCCTGCTGCCGCTTGATACGTAATCTTAACAGCAGCGCAACGGACAAAACCGAAATCATCAGCAATAAAACGGTCAGGGCGAACCCCAGGCTTTCGCCGGTCAGTTCATGCATCGGCGTTAACACCTGCACCGACCACCCGGCCTCCGGCATGTCGCGAAAACTCGCCAGGTAGCCCGTGACCGCCAGTCCGGGCAGCCCCATCTCGACGATGCGGCTGTTATCCGAAACCTCGTCGCCCTGCCGGTAAGTCAAGGGGCTAACGGCGGCATCGCCATAGCGTAGCGTGCTCTTGATTCGCTCCATGTCCCGCTGGCTCAGGGGCCGGATACTTCGATACAGCCACTCCGCGGTTGTGGTAATGAAAATCACGCCATCGGGATCGCTGACCACGAACTGGCTATTCTGGTTCGACCAGTATTGCTCGATGTTCGACAGATCCATTTTAATGACCAGCACGCCAACGGTTTCGGCCGCGCGCCGCACCGGGTAAGAAAAATAATAGCCGCGCTCTTTCGAGGTTGTGCCGAGCGCGAAATAGTGGCCCACCCGGCCCTGCATGGCCAATTCGAAATACGGGCGAAAACTGAAATTCTGACCGATAAAAGTCCGCTCCTTGCGCCAGTTGCTGGCGGCAACGGTCAATCCCGTTGCATTCATCAGGTAGGTATCCGATGCGCCGGTAATCTGATTCACCTCTCCCAGAAAACGATTGACGGCCTGCACATTCGATAAACTGTCAGGAACGCTCAATAGCTCTGAAAGCAGGTCGTTTTTGGCCACCAGTTGCGGCAGGAAGCGAAATCGGGAAAGGCGGGAATCGAGGTGGCCGGAGAACTGTTCGAGGTATTGCAGGTTTCCCCGCTCCAGTTCCCTCAGGCTTTGCTGCCAGCTAACCGACCAGGTCACCCAGAAGGTCATAACCAGAACGGCAACGACCAGGATGCCGGAGAGATACTGAGAGTTGATCTTTAAAGACATTAAATGTTTCGAACTGACGGGCGGCTTTGACGGACCATGCTCGGCCGCCCATTATCAGAAACATTGGGGTGTTAATCAATTAAACCGGTGCCGCGAATCAGGTGACAGCTGTCGCCCTGAGCAGGCTGGTGGCTGTCACCCGGAATTCGCGCCGGACTCGAGCTAGTTGCCGGTCTTGTCGACCGGGCGCCCTTCCCCTATCCAGTCCGTGATACCGTCGCGATGGTTGAGGACGTTGCTGTAGCCGCCCCGGGTCACCAGCCAGTTGGACAGCGCCGCGGTGCGGTTGCCGGTGCGGCAGATGACGACAAATTCTTCGTCGGGCTGCACGGTTTGCTCGAGCATTTCGACAAACGATTTCTGGAATTGCCCGTCGGCGTTGAACGCGGTGGACTTGATGCTGCCTTCGACGACGCCAGTCTGCTGCCATTCTTCCGGCCGGCGGATATCGATCAGCTTGATACCGCTTTTCAGTTTTGCCTGCAGTTGCGCGTTGTCGATACTCTTAAACGGCGGCGGCTCGACCGTGACCAGCGAGACCTCGAAGCTGAGCCGGGCGTTCGGCGGGATCACGCCGCCGGCGCCGCGCTCGCCGTAAGCCAGCTCGGGCGGGATCTCAAGAATCCGTTTGCCGCCGGCCTTCATACCGAGAATGCCCATCTCCCAGCCCGGAATCACCTCGCCCGCGCCGAGGGTAAAGCGAATCGGCTCGCCCCGCTCGACGCTGGAATCGAACACCTCGCCGCCCTCGAGCCTGCCGGTGTAATGCACGTGGACGACTGAAAAACGCAGCGCCTCAGGCCCTTTGCCGACTTCGATCTCGTCGATTTTCACTTCAGCCTCGCCGCCGTGGGCAGCGTGCAGCAAGGGCGTGAACAGGCCCAGAGCCAGGCCCAGGCAAAGCAGCATATTTCTTGTCCAATATCGCATATAGCGCTCCTGTATGAATTTGCGACCGTCTCGAACGGCCAAAATCGGGCGACACCATACCCCGAAGCGCCAATCCGCGCAATTCAGAAAACAGTATTCCAGCATTCACTCGCCCTGCTGGCCGGTCCCCCGGCAAGTCCGAGCGAGCGGCGTCACCTGGATTTACTCAGCGATTGATTCTCAAGGATTTATTGATGTGCGTCATTACCTGGCACACGACCCGGGTGATAGTTTGGGCCACATATGCCAGGCAGCGAATACATTACCCGCTAGCCGGGCAATCCAGACCGATGCTAACGTACCTAAATGATGAAACATAATTCGCTACAACCTTGAATATCATGCTGCCGGCCCCCGACCGCGAACGCCGATGACTGACGAACAACACAAGCACAGAGCCTCCGGCTACGAGGCGATGCGCGTCCTCGCTGCGACGACGTCGCTAGACCAGGAACTCGCCGAAGGACTCGGACGCTACTGGTCGATCGCCGGCGGGATTCTCGAGGGCAGCAGCGTTCGGCTTATCCCGCCGGGCCCTGAATCCGTGTCCATCGAGTCGAACCTGTTTTCCCTGCTGTTCCTGTACTCGTATTTGCAGGCCGGTATCCCCGGCTCGAGGCGAGTGTTTTATGCTGCGGTCAATCAATGCCTGCGCGGCATGGTTACCGGCTGCGACAACCTCCTCGACGACGAGTACAAAAAAACCCTCGACACGGATTTACCCCCTTCCGGCACCCGCTTTCGCTCGGTACTCGATATCATGGTCTCCGACAGAGTTCTGTTCGAACTGCTAGCCGACGCACGCGAACGCGGCGAGTTGTCCGCCACGCAACTCAAAGCGGCGAGCTCGGCTTCGCTGCACGGCCTGCTGGACAGCGGCGTCGAGGAGGCGGGTGAGGAAGCAGGCGTCTCCGGCCGGCTAGCTGCCGACGACGTGCTGCAGGTCATTCATCACCATAAGACCGGGCTACTGTTCCAGTGTCCCTGGTCGTTGCCGGCCTTGCTCGAAGATGTCGATGCAGACACGCAGACGAGAACCACGCACGCGCTTTACCACCTGGGCATCGGCTGCCAGGTGCTCGACGACATGGTCGACCTGGCAGCCGATCTGCGCAACAGCCGGCACAATTACGTGGCCTCACTGATTTATCACGATGCCGACCGAGCCGAGCACGCCAGCCTGCAGGACTGGCTGAGGCAGCAAAGCAGGAGCCCGGACGATAGCAACCTGCTGCAACAGTTTCCACGCGCTTGCGGGCGCGCCGCGGCTACCGCCCGGAGTTACCTCGACACCGGCACGCGGGAATTATTTACCGACCAGCACCGCGACTTCGCGCTGCCGGTCCAGGCAATGCTGATCGAACGAATTGGAGCCACTCGCTTTCTGTCCGGCACGGCGACATGAACGCGGGCAGCTTCGCCTTCTGGATGCGCATCGCCAGCCTGTTCCTGCTGCGCTCCAGGCGCACGACCGTGGTACTTTCTCTGATGGTGCTGCTCTCCGTCGCCATCCTGATTTTCCTTTCGTCGCTCGCGGTCGGTATCAACGACGCGATGGTAAAAAACTCGGTGACCCTGTATTCGGGGCACGTCGCCGGATTCGATCTGGCCGCGGACCTCGCGCCGGAACGCCTCGAGGTCGAAGGCGTCGACGCGGTGGTAAAACGCATAGAGAACCGGGGATTACTGCAGCGCAATGACAACATCGAACCCGTCATGCTGGTGGCCAGCGATCCGGCCGAGGAGATCGGCAACACGGCGCTGTGGCGCAAGATAACCGGCGGCCGATACCCGCAGAACGGCAACGCCGAAATCCTGTTGAGCGAATACCTGAGCGAACGCCTGGGCCTCGATATCGGGGATCAGGTTCAATTCCGGCGCGATCTCAATTCGCCAGCGGCCGCGTTTCGCGTAACGGGTATTTACCGTACCGGTATCGAAAAACTCGACCGCAGCCTGGCGTTCTGTCCGCCCGCGATCCTGCCGGACGACGAGAGCCGCTGGTCGGCGGCCATTTTCCTGGACGACGGCATCGAAGCCGAAGCTATCGTCCGCCAGTATCGCGAACGTTTTGGCAGCGCGGCGCAGTTCAAGTCCTGGCAACAGCTGATGCCCGACCTGCGCCAGTTGATCGATCTTAACTACGTCTCGATGTCTATTGTAACTTTCATTGTCTTCGGGCTGGTGGCGGTGGGAGTTTCGTCCGCATTCGTGATCTTTATTCTGAAGAATCTCAGAGAATACGGCATCGTCAAGTCGATGGGCGTAACCCCGTTCGAAATCGGCCTGCTAATCGCCCTCGAAGTCGGCCTGATGAACCTCGTTGCCTGCATCGGCGGAGTTGCACTGGGCGTCGTCGCAAGCCACGCGATGAGCGCCATTGGCATCGACCTGACGGCCTTTACCTCGCATAACCGCTACTTCGCCGTGTCCGGCGTCGTGATCCCGAGGCTGACGCCCTACTCCCTGTGGGTGCCGCCGGCGGTGGCGTTCGGCTTCGGTCTGGCTGCATCGATCTGGCCCACGATGCTGGTGGTTCGGCGTCGAACGGCAGAAATTTTACGCGGGATCTGACAAATGATTCGGGTACAGGGGCTCGGCAAGGCTTATCGCTCCGGACGGCGCCAGGTCGAAGCGCTGCGTGGAGTCGAATGCAGCGTCGAGCAGGGCACGGCGCTGGCCGTGGTCGGCAAGTCCGGATCCGGAAAAACGACCCTGCTCAACTGCATCGGAGGACTGGAGCGACCCGACAGCGGCAGTGTCCACTGCCTCGGTATCAACATTCATGAATTGTCCCGGCGCGCCCTGTCGATGTTCCAGCGGGAGCACCTGGGCTTCGTGTTTCAGTTCGGTAACCTGCTCTCTTATCTGACGGTGTTCGAGAACATCGAATTTCCGCTGGCGCTGAACGGCATTTCACGCAGGGAAAGGGATTTGCGCGTTGGCGCGCTGCTGGAAAGCGTGGATCTCATCGACAGCGCGCGGGCACTGCCCGGGGAGCTTTCGGGCGGCGAAGTGCAACGAATCTCGTTCGCACGTGCGGTCGCGCACCGGCCGCAAATCCTGCTGGCGGACGAGCCCACGGCGAGCCTCGACTCGCAGACGGCCCACGACCTCGTGCGGCTGATGCTCGACGTGGTGCGCGAGGAGCGCGCCACCCTGATCGTGACCACTCACGATCCCGTGGTGATCGAACTTGCCGACAGTATTATGCACTTACGCGATGGCAAGATTGTCGACGAAACTCGCGCTACGGTCCTCTAGAAATGACCGCGGGATCAAGGGACCGCCGGGTCCGATGCCGGCACATCGCCAGGCAGTAAGTACGCTCCGACAGCTATTTTTGCAGAAAACCGATCAGGCTGTTTTCGATAAAATCGAATAGCCTGTAGCGACTGGCCCTGCTTTCTTCAACACTTTCGCCGCCGCCGGAAGCGATCGCAACAACGGTCTTCAGCGCCGGTAGCATCAATATGTATTGCCCTCCGTTTCCCCAGGCGAACTGAATGTCATGGCCATTCAGCTCGCGCTGCCACCAGCCGTAACCGTAGTCATAGGGGTTGAAATGGCTACGGGTATAAATCCGCATCGATTCGGCAATCCAGGCCCGCGGCACGATCTGTTTACGCTTGTATGCGCCCTCGTTCATCACCATGGTGCCAATTTTGAGCAGCGCCGCAGGCGACAGCGCCATGTTATTGCCGCCGAAGTAGTAACCCTGGGGGTCCCGATCCCAGCCGCCGAGCCTGATGCCGAGGGGTTGGAACAGGTATCGATCGGAAAACTCACGGGTGCTCATCCCCGTGGCGCGGGTCAATATGACCGACAGTAAATGCGAGGACCCGGTACTGTAAACCATTTCCCCGCCCGGTCGTTCGACCAGCGGCTGATCGAGCGCATACTCGACCCAGTTATCGCTCAGCACCCATCGCCCGTAATTACGGCGGCTAGTCGATGCCAGCCCCGCTCGCATGGTAAGCAAATCCTGAATGGTGATCGACTCTTTTTCCGGGTCGGGCCGGCGTTTGAAATAGTCCGGGAAAAAATCGTCGATGGTTTGCTGCACGCCCTGCAAATGCCCGTTGTCGATGGCGATGCCGACCAGCAGCGAAATGATACTTTTGCTCACCGACTTGACGTTGGTCGCACGATCGGTGCGCATGCCCTTTCGGTGAGCCTCGATGAGCAGCTCCCCGTCACGCTGCAGCATGAAACTTTTAATCGGGCCGGTGCGAAAAACTGCTTCGACGATTGTCGAGGTTTCAATCCGCTCGGCCCCGGCGCAGGCGCCCGCCAACGGCAGCATTGCGAACAATACGGCCAGGGCGGAAAATCTGGGGCTCATCGACGGGATACCCGGCTTATCCTGTTATCGGGGGTTAGCAGCGTCGAGCGCGACCGGCGCGGATGGAGCACGACGCACCAGCCCGAGACATGCCATGGTCAGCGCCGGCAGGAAAGTCAGGGTCACGATCGCGGTGCCGACGAGACCGAACAGCACGATCGCGCCGAGCCCGCGATACAGCTCGGTGCCCTCGCCCGGGATCAGCACCAGCGGCGCCAGGCCGCATACCGTGGTCAGCGTCGTCATCGCAATCGGGCGCAGGCGGATGGCAACCGCTTCGCGCACGGCATCCCGCGCCGCCATTCCCTGTTCGCGAAAATTGACCATGGCCTGGTGCACGATCAGGATCGGATTGTTGACCACGGTGCCCATCAGGATCAGGAAACCGAGCATGGTGATCATGTCGAAGGATTGATGGATCGAACTCAAGCCGATTAGCGGCAGCGCCGCGCCGACCTGATTCATCAGCCACAGTCCGACGATGCCGGAGGCGATGCCGAGCGGGATCGTCGCCATGATCAACAGCGGATAGCCCCAGTGCGTCAGGATCGCGACCAGTACCAGGTAAATGATCGCCAGCGCGATCAGGTAGTTGGCGGAGAGCGACTGGCGCGTCGCCTCGAGCGCGTCGCTGGCGCCGGAGATCACTATCTTGACCTTACTCGGGATTTCGCCCGCATCCTGCAGCTGCCTGACGACGTCGCGCTTGACCATTTCGAGCCCGGTTTCGAGCGCGATGTTCTCCGGCGGGATGATCGACAGCGTTACCGCGCGCCCGCCATCCACGCGGCGAATATCGCTGGTGTCTACCGATTCGACGATGCGCGCCAGCGAGGCGAGCGGCACCACCGCCTTCGCCGGCGTGTAGATCGGCATTTGCTCGAGCGTGTCCAGCGCGGTGCGCGTACTGGTGGTGCCATAGACGTAGATATCGATTTTTTCATCGTCGATGAAGAATTCGTCGACGTAGGCGCCGTCGGTCAGCGCGGCGACGGTGAAACCCATGTCGGCGGCGGTCAGACCGGTTTGTTGCAACCGATCCCAGTAAGGCTGGATTTCGATCATCGGTTGCGATAGCGTCAGCGAGCGCGGCTGCGAGCGCACGCGCGGCTTTTTCAGCACTTCACGCGCACGGGTCTCGATGACAGCGGCCACGCGAAATATATCTGCCAGCGAAGGACCCGAAATATCGAGGTCTATGCTGCGGGTACCGCCGCTATTACTGGTAATGATCGAACCGCGCGAGACGAAGGAACGCATGCCGACATAGGATTCGAACTTGCGGTTAACCGCGTCCATCAAGGCCTTGATGTCGCGCGGATCCCTGGTCTGGGCGATCACGAACAAACGCGTCGCCTGTACGCTGACGTTGACGTAGAGCAGCGCCGGCACCTCGGTTTCGCCGCGCTGGAACTGCGCCGGGTCGTGCTCGAGATAGGGCAGTATCCAGTCCTGGATTTCCTCGCCGATACGCGTCATGGTTTCGAGGTTGTAGCCCGTCGGCGGCGCCAGGTTGGCGAACATCTTCGGTTCCTCGCCCTCGGGCAGGTACTCGGCGGGCGGCGTCAGGTAGACGATAACCGACGCGCAAATACCAACCACGACAGCAATCACACCGGCGCGGCGCAAGCGCGACGCGATCATCCATTCCACGCCGCCGGTCATGCGAACGCGCCAGCGCGCGGGCGTCGCAGCGATACCGCCTGCGCCGCCGAATACCTTGACCGCGGCCGCCGGGATGACCGCGATCGCGACCAGCATCGAGGCGATGATCGACGCCGAAATCGCGATCGCGACATCGGAATAGAGCTGCCCTGCCTCCTGCTCGATGAAAGCGATCGGCACGAACACCAGTACCGTGGTCAGGGTCGACGCAAGCACCGCCGGCCAGACCTTGCGCACGCCCTCGACCGCGGCCTGCCAGCGATCCAGCCCGCGCCGCCAGGCGTTCTCGATGCTCTCCAGCACGACGATGCTGTTGTCCAGCGTCATGCCGATCGCGAACGCGACGCCGGCGAGCGAAATCACGTTGATCGTGCGCCCGGCGAGAATCAGCCCGCTAAACGCGGCGATGGTACAGATCGGAATCCCGATGACTCCGATCAGCGTAACGCTGACGCGGCGCAAAAACAGGAACATGACCAGGCTGGCGAGCGCGGCGCCGATTAGCAGGTTGGTCCAGACGTTGTAGATCGACGCCTCGACGTAACCGACGTCATCGGCCAGCAGGCGCATCTGCATTCCCGCCGGGTTCAGCAGGTCGCGGTTGATTTCGTCGACCAGCGGCATCATCCGGCGCTTGATGTCGATCACGTTGGAGCCGGCCTGTCGGCGCACCGACATGCCGAGCGCGGTGCTGCCGTTGGTGATGAAAAATCGATTGATTTCGAAGTGGCCGAGGCTGACATCGGCGATTTCGCCGAGCCGAGTCAGCGCGTCGCCGCTGGCGTCGACGATGACCTGTTCGAGGTCCTCGATACTATCGAAGCGGCCGATGGTGCGCAGCAGGTAGCGCCGCTTGCCGGACTCGATTTCGCCGCCGGAAATATCGCGGTTGCGCTCGCGTATCGCCTGCCGTATCTGGCCCATGGTCAGGTTACGCTCGGCCAGCCGCACCGGATCGACCCGGACCTGGATCTGGCGCGCGGCGCCGCCGTAGGTCGAAACATCGGATACCCCCGGCACCGTCTCGAGGCGGGAGGCGACGTTGTCGCGCACGAAATCCTGCAGCGGCGCCATGTCGAGGTTACGTGGATTGCCGTCCAGCGGCATGACGCGAAAGTACATGAACGAGTTCGACGAAAACGAGGTCGCATAGATGCGCGGCTCATCGACATTGTTCGGGTAAGCGGAAACGCGGTTGAGCGCGGTGATGACGTCGATCAGCGTCTGGTTCAGGTCGATGCCGAACGGAAATTCGAGCTCTACGCGGGCGCGGCCGAAAGAGGCCGACGAGACGATACGCTGCAGGCCCGGCACGCTGCGCAACTGCTCTTCCTGTTCGATCAGTATTTCCTTTTCGACATCCTGCGGCGTCGCGCCGGGCCAGGTCGTGCGTATCGAGATCGTGCGCACCTCGAGGTCCGGAATCATCTGCACCGGGATGCGCGTGGCCGCGACCAGGCCGAGCACGGTCACGATCAGGGTCGCGACCGTGATCAGGGTGCCGTGCCTGACCATCTTTTCGAACATGATCTAGCTGTCGGCCTCGCGCAGGATGACCTTCTGCCCTTCGTAGAGCGACTCGTTACCGCGCACCACCACCAGCGCGCCCGCCTCGAGGCCGCTGGTGATCGCGACGCGGCCGCCGAAACCAAGCCCGGTTTGTACGCGCAGTTCGCGCACCCGGGCCTGCTCGCCGTCGGTCTCGGCAACCCAGACCGTGACACGGCCGTCAGGATAGCGAATGATCGCATCTCGCGGCACGGTGACGCCGCTGACGCCGTTGTCGAGATGCAACACGCCGCTGGCCGACATCCCGGGCGCGAGCCGCACCCCGGTTTGGTCGAGCGCCGCGCGGATCAGAAAAGTGCGGCTGATCGGGTCGTTGACCGGGATAATCCGCTCGATGCGGCCGTCGAACCGCCGGCCGGACAAGGCGTCGAGCTTGATGCGCAGGCGGGTTGAATCGCCGATTTTCTCGTAAACCGATTGCGGCGCCTGGAAATCGATGCGCAACTCGTCCAGCGCGACCAGCTCGACCACCGCCTGTCCCGGCTGAATCCACTCGCCCTGTTCCACCAGCTTGCGGCTGATGACCCCGGCAAAGGGTGCGTTCAGAAGATGGCGCTGGAGGCGTGCGACCTGGTGTTTCTCTTCGGCCTGGGCGCGCCGAAGGCTGGCGACATCGATCTGCACCTCGGCGGCGATCGATTCGGCCGCCGAGACGCTCTGAATTTCCCCGAGTTTACGCGCCTCGGCGAGACGCCGGCGAGCGTCGGCGAGTTCGTGCCGCGCCTGCTCGGTGGATGCCCGCGTCGCGTCCAGCGTCAGCGCCTCGAGTTCCGAGTTGAGCCGCAGTATCTGCTGGCCGGCGGCCACGCGATCCCCCAGCTCGACCCCGATCTGGTCGACGATGCCGCTGACCTCAGTCGACAGTTCGGCGATACGCGGCGATACGACGGTACCGGTCAGCGGCACCTCCTCGATCAGCGCGGATTGCGCGGCGCGACTGACGACGACGGTGGGGGCGTTTTGCTGCGCCGATGCAAGCGGCGCGCCAAGCAGCCACGACGCCAGCAGGCAACCTGCCGGGATAGACCAGTTTAGGTCGGACCGCCTCGTTTTCATCGTTTCCTCGTGCGACACGAACAAGCAAAACCATAAAGTATCACCTGCCGCAAAAAATGGCGATTGATACAAGCCCCGGGGATACGGAAAAATGGGCAACATTGCCGGGGCGGGCCTCGCATTTTCAATGCGTTGCGAACACGAGCGTCAAATGCATAGCCTTATGTTTATCAGGCCTCTGATTTTTGGGCCTGTATTTAAAACCGAATACCTGACCTTATGACCTGTAGCGGGAGTTCTAAAATTGCACATATCTTTTTGATCTATACCTTCGAGGATAGATATTTCCCGCGTTAACCGAGGCAAACTTATCACCGTAAATATCATCAACGCCGGTTACGACGCAGTTGACCAGATTGGAAGAGATAAATGACGCCCCGGTATTTACCGACTAATCCCTCAGCCAATTCCGGGCGGGAAGAAGAAGTCGATGGAGCCAGACGAAAAAACGAATAAATCCGCTATTGCCAGGGCCACTTCGAAATGGTGGGTGTTCCTGCTCGCACTGCTGGCATTTCTCGCGACTTACTGGAGCTGGCCACAGGCGGAGCACAACCAGGCGGTGGTTGCCGCGACGCTGGTCGCGGTCGTCATCCTGTGGATCTCGGAAGTGATCCCGCTGTTCGTGTCCGCGCTGCTTGGCTCTTTTTTACTGCTCGCAATCGGCGATTTTTCCGCCGAGACCGTGTTTCAGCCGTATTTCGACCCAGTGATCGTGCTGTTCTTCGGCGGATTTATCCTGGCGCAGGGTATGCAGAAATATCGGCTCGATTACCGTATCGCGCATGAAATATTGAAACGCATGGGCGACCGGCCGCTGGTATTTGTCCTCGGCCTGATGCTGGTGACCGCTTTTCTGTCGATGTGGATGTCGAACACGGCCTCGGCCGCGATCATGATCCCGATATCGATCATCGTATTGAAGGAGAACGGGCTGTTTCATGGCCACTCACGGTTCGCCAGGGGCGTGGTGCTGGCGGTTGCCTATGCCGCCACCATCGGCGGCATCGGTTCGCTGGTGGGCAGCCCGCCAAACGCGATCGCGGCAAAATACTTGCAGCAGAGCAATGTCACCCTGGATTTCGTCGAATGGATGCTGAAGGCGCTGCCGTTCGTCGTGCTGGCGCTGCTGTTCACCTGGTTGCTGCTGTCGCTGTTCAACAAGCCCGAGATCGACAGAATTCGCTTTACCTACCACGAGCGCAAACTCGATCGATCGCAAAGGTTGATTTTTATCATTTTCCTGATCACGGTAACTGGCTGGTTAACCACCAAGCTTACTGGCCTGTCCGCCGCCACCGTGGCGCTGGTGCCGGTCATCGGATTGTTTTCGCTGAGGTTGCTCGAGGTTGGCGATCTGGCAAAAATTTCCTGGCCCACGTTGCTGCTGTTCGGTGGCGGCCTGAGCCTGGGCAGCGCCGTCAACCAGGTGGGCATAGACAGCTGGCTGGCCGGCCTGGTGCAGGACTCGATCAGCGGAATTCCACTTTTCGCGGTGCTGCTAATGCTTACTTTTTTCGGTATCGGCGTGACCATGGTGGCCAGCAATACCGCCTCGGCGGCGATCCTGATTCCGCTGATGCTGCCGCTGGCCGACGATCTTGGGCTCGACCTGAAATCGATGGCGATGCTAATCGCGATCGGCGTGTCGCTCGATTTTATGATGCCGGTGGGCACACCGCCGAGCGCGATTGCCTATTCCACTGGCGTGGTCAACGTGCGTCAAATGATCAAGAACGGTTTCCTGGTGAATCTCGGCACCGGTCTTATTCTTGTGCTGCTGTATTATTTTATTTACCTGTAGGCCATTCGGGGGACTGCATACCCGTTTCAACCTGAGGCTAATTCGAGGATAGAACACTTCATTGCCAAAGCGTCGCCGGGCACCGATCCATCGCCACCAAACCAGGCATTATGGTCCCGGAATTGCTTTTTACTATATACTCCGCGGCTGATTGAAATCGGCCGTTTACGTCACGGGAATTCTCAAATTGCAAAAACTTCTAGCCTCCATAGCCCTGGGCGTCTTTTTTTCGACCTGTCTTCACGCGAGTGAAAGCACGCCTCCCCTGACCATTGAAATGTCCGACCCAAAGGTTCGCATTACGATTCCCGGCATGCCAGAGATCTATATGGAAGTACATCCGATGAACGAACAAAAACCTGATTTTCGATTACGCGGCCGCTCAGGCACGACCAGCGTTTCTATCATTACCCCGAAAATTGATACGGCGATAACACCCATGTCCTGCGCCACCGCCGTCGCCAATGCAGTCCTCGCCCAGGGCACTGCCACGCGTGACCAGTTATTCCTCGGCCGAACAAACGAGCAAACCTTCCTGATCATTTACGGTTTGCCAATGAGTAAGTCGGTTTTACTAAACACTCACATCGTTTCCGCAGACAAAGCAACGCAGTGCATCGAGGCGCATGTATCGAAAATATCGACCTCCGACTCTGACATCGAACCCTGGTTTAACGGTTTCGGCGAGTCGAAAATCGAAAATTTCTAGCTGGCAGCCGCTCTTGCTATATCGCTGGGAACCTCGCACGGTCAGCGCGTTGTTGCCATTGCGAACATGAAGTCTTTGCGCAATTTGCGCTGATCGCCGATGCGAAAAATGAACCAGGTATACTGTCCCCGAATTCGAGGACAGTTGCTCTGAGCGAAAGCATCTTTAGCTAGCCAATAACGTTTTCTTTGCCAGGTTTATCCTGGCCGCGAGATAAGCGGAACCGCCGCGGTCCGGATGCAGCTTTTGCATCAGTCGCCGGTGCGCGTCGATAATCTCTGCTTCGCCGGCGTCGGATGACAATCCCAGTACCTGCAGCGCCTCTTCGCGCGACATCTCACCCGCTTCGCTGGTGGCCTGTTGCTGCCCCTGCGCGCCGGCCTGTTGTTGCCAGGTGTCGGCATACACCCGGTCCAGGTAGGCCTGCAGCAACGCAACCGACTCTTCGTCGTCCTGACATTCGCGCAGCAATTGCAGCAACGCTTCGAGCTTCAGTTTATCGAGCGTGCTGCCCTTGAACTGTCCTTCCAGAATCTCGCCATTGATGTCTCCCGAATCATGGTTCAGCGTCATGCGGATATATTGACTTTGTACGGTAGAAGTTTGCCCGCTGCTCGGTTCGGGCCTTGATTTTGCAGCACCCATACCGGCCAGCACGCGCTTGAGCAGCGGAATCGGAATACCCCTGAGCAACCTCAGCAATACACGCACAAAGGGCAGCAATGCGGCAAACACCGCCGCCAGCCAATGCGCCCGACCCGTAAGCACCAGCACCAGCAGTGCCAAAGCGAGCAAGACCGCTATCCATTGCCAGCGAACTCTGGGAGGTTGGCGAAACAACCATTGCAATAAGAAGAACAATCCAGCCACCAGGCCGAGCAGCAATAACAGCCGTGCCATCGGTCAGGCCTGGTCCAACTGGCGGGTCAATTTCCGCACAACCTCGCTGCAATCTTGACTGAAATCCTGCAAGGCTTTCTGACCGCCGGCGGCATAGACGGCAACCGCGCTCAACAGGTCGCGCAATTGTCCGGCGCTGGTCGCGTCGAAACAACAGTAAGCGCCGCGGGTCAAGCGCGCAATCTCTTTGAACGCCCGCTGCGCCGCAGGCTCCGCGCCTTCATGAAACAGGAATGCAGGTACCCCGAGCATCGCCAGCTCGCCCGCCAATTGGCACAACCGGTCTACGTCTTCCTCCATGCAGTCGCCGACGAAAACGAGCGCCTGGACTTTCTTTTGTCTGGTCTGCTCGATTGCCTGTTGCAGCACTTTTTCAATCTGCGTATATCCACCACGGCAAGACACGCTGGTCATTCGCCGCAGCAAGGCATCCGACGAGGACAGCCACGGGCTCGCCTCGAATTCGCCAAAGCCGCGGTAATAGCAAAGCTGAATATCCAGGCCGCCGAGCGCCGCGGTTTCGGTGAACATCTCGCCCTGAATTTTACAGGCCCGGTCCCAGCTGGGCTCTCGACTGGCGGTGGCGTCCATCGCAAACATCAATCGCCCGCGTTGCTGGCCGGATTTGATCACCGGCGTCGACCTGACCTGTTCTACGAACGCGTCGATTGCGGCTTTGCCCGATTTTTGCGGAAGATCTTTGTCTGCGCCTGCCATGAAATCCGTCTTTGCGTCATCCCGGGGACAGTATACCTATATTCTGACCACCGGTTTTCAAGCCTGAGGCGCGCCCGCTCAGGAAAAAAACCGGGAATGCATGCCCCTTTCCCACCAGCGCACCAATAAACCGTCGGCCGCTTCCTGCAAGACGATACCCAGTCGTTCCGGGAGCGGTTTGCGCTCCACGTACCTGACCTCGAACACGTCCGCTGCCGCGCAGGCTTTGGTGATGTATTCGTCGCTGGTGGTCAATTCGTCGACCAGGCCTAAGTCCAGCGCGCGCTGGCCGAACCAGGATTCTCCGGTAGCGACCCGGTCGATATCGAGCCCTGGCCGGTGCTGCGTGACGAATTCCTTGAACAGCAGGTGAATGTCCTCGATTTCCTCGGTGAGCTTCTCCCGCCCCTTATCAGTGTTCTCGCCCAGTATCGTCAAGGTGCGTTTGTATTCGCCCGCCGTAATCATTTCGAAATCGATGTCGTGCTTTTTCAGCAGGCGATTGAAATTGGGCAGCTGGGCGACCACGCCGATCGATCCAAGAATGGCAAAGGGCGCGGCCAGAATTTTACTGGCCACGCATGCCATCATGTAGCCGCCGCTGGCAGCGACTTTATCGACGCACATGGTCAAACCGATGTTGTGTTCCCTGATGCGCTGCAATTGCGACGACGCGAGCCCGTAGGCATGCACCATGCCGCCGTGGCTCTCCAGGCGCACGACCACTTCGTCATCGGGCCGTGCCATCGACAACACCGCCGTAATTTCCTTGCGCAGGCGGGCTACTGCCAGGGCCCTGAGATCGCCGTTGAAATCGAGCACAAAAGCCCGCCGTTTTGTGTCCGCCCGGGTTTCCCCGTCGGCATCGCTCCCGGTGCTAATCTTCAACGCTTTCCGGCGGGCCTTGCGCTCGTGCTTTTCCTGCCGCTTCTTTTGTTTGAGATGCAGTTTGAAAGTATCCGGGTCGGATACCCCGGCATCTAGCGCAATGCGCATGGCATCGATTTCGTCGTTGACCCTGGTTGTCTCGATATGACCTTTCCTCGATTGCCTGACCCGCAGGGTGGCCATCACCGATACGACGACAATAACCAATATGGCAATAACGATGGTGACCAGCTTGGCGGCAAACAAGCCATAATCAAAAAAGAACTCAATCACATTTCCTCTCCTGTTGTGCGAAATGTATTTCCGCGGGCATGATACTCGGCTGTTGGCGCTTGTGATACCTGGCTAACCATGGGCAATGGGATCGAAACATTTTTTTACCGGCAAAATAACCGTGGCCTGCAGGATGACTTTTTATCTGATTATCGTTACTGGCCTGATCGCATTTTCTACCTGCATGATTTACCCGCCGGACCGCTGATTCCACGGGAACATAATGAGGTTCCCCCTGAATTCCACGATCTTCGGGTTTGCATCGACCCCGCCGAGCGGCGAAACTTACGCCCAAGATTCACCACGGCCTGTAATCGATGGAACTCATTGTATTCGACCTCGACGGAACGCTGCTCAACCGTAAATCGACGATATCGGATTACACCAGCGAGACGCTGAAACTGTTGTCGAAACGCGAAATTGCCTACACCGTCGCGACCGGCCGCACATTGCACGGAGCGCGGGTAATCCTGGAAGGCCATCGCTTCGAACTGCCGCAGGTGTTCAAGAACGGCGTCATGATCTGGCATCCCGGGCAGCGGCGTTATTCGAGCAGTAAGACGCTCACGGCGTCCGAACTCGAAAACATCGTCCGCGCCTGTCTTCATCGCGGGGTGACGCCTTTCGTCTTCACCCTGGACGAAGACGATAACAGCACCGTATATCACGGCGTGTTGCAATCGGATGCCGATCTCGAGCTGGTTCGGGTCCTCGGGCTCGATGGTCACGTCAGGATGCGCGCGCTCGACGAGCTGCCTGCAGATGCCGCGGTCACGCATGTCAACTCGATCGGCGCAGCCGATGCCATCCAGGCGGTCGTGCACAGCGTCGAGGACCAAGCGCATCTGGTCGCGTATTCCGGTCTCGCCCGGGAGGGCACCGAATGGCACTGGCTGGATATTCACCACAGTGACGCCAGCAAGGGCGGCGCCATCGAGACGCTGAAGGAATTGCTGGGCCTGGAGCGCGTCATCTGTTTTGGCGACAGCGACAACGACCTCAGTATGTTCGAGGCCGCCGACGAGGGTTACGCGCCGGCCAATGCCAACGAAGCCGTCAAAGCGGCCGCGACGGCGGTCATCGGGCATCACGACGAGGAAGGCATCGCCCGTTTCCTGCGCGATCGTTTTGCGCTCGACGAGTCCTGAGCCGTGGCGCGGACGAACGATACGGCAAAGCGAAGTGTGCTCGTCACCGGCTGTTCAGCGG